>JAEEGL017375086.1_pt1 | contig 13917 bp, 15 predicted proteins | sample 9134231 | NCBI WGS metagenome assembly JAEEGL01 (sample SAMN16246548, study PRJNA631951) | gut metagenome | biome: gut microbiome; feature: rumen; material: fiber-attached | host: Bos | place: Iran: Karaj | collected 2018-10
CAGCCGGTGGTCGACGCGATCGAAGGAAAAGCGACGGTTATCCATCAGGAAAAGAATAAAGGAAAAGGGGCAGCTATTAAAACGGCACTCTCCTATATCAAGGAACATATTCCGGACGGCGAGGGGGTTGTTACCGCGGACGCGGACGGGCAGCATCTTGTAAAGGATATTATCCGTGTCTGTGAAGACTGGAAGGAACATCCGGAAGCGCTTGTCCTCGGATCCAGAAGGTTTACAGGAAAAGTTCCCTTTAAGAGCCGCGCTGGCAACGCGATTACACGATTTGTGTTTCATATTTCCACGGGTGTCAAAGTGTTTGACACACAGACGGGGCTTCGCGCCTTTTCGGTGAAGCGGATTCCTATGATGCTCGAGATGCGCGGTGACCGATACGAGTACGAGATCAACGTGCTGCTTTATTCGACAAGACATCATGTTCCGATCCGCGAAGTGACGATCGATACGGTATATATCGAGGACAACGCTTCTTCGCATTTTCATGCCGTCCGGGATGCATGGCGTATCTACAAGATGATCCTGCTGTTCGTGGCATCGTCCGTCGCGTCTTTCCTGATCGATATCCTTTCTTTCAAGCTGCTGAGGCTCCTGTTCCCGGTATGGGGTCAGCTTGCTGCGGAGATTATTGCCCGTGTCATCAGTTCCGTATGCAATTATCTGATTAATAAAAAGCTTGTATTCGAGGGAAAGGGCGCTGCCAGCATTATCCGTTACTATATTCTGGCAGTTGCGGTTTTGATCGGAGACTATCTCATCCTTGCTGGACTTTCAAAAATCATGCCGGAACTGCTGGCGAAAATCATTGCCGGAGCAGTTCTGTATCCCGTCAGTTTTTATTGTCAGCGCAGATTCGTGTTTCCTGCCGAGGAGGCAAAAATAGAGGAATGAAAAGAAAAACGAAGCGGATCATCAAAACAGTCGTTTTAGACCTTCTCCTGTTTGGAGTACTGATCAACGTGTTCGCATATTTTCATCACGTGCGCATCAAGACCGTGGAGCCGAAGAAAATCGCTGAAGCTGCACCCGCATATACCGCGGAGTCCGTATCAACGCCTGTACCGGAAACAACGGAAACAGCATCTCCTGCCGACCCGGAATTGACGGACCGTCCGGAGGGAACCGAGCCGCCGGAAACGACTCCGGCACCGACGGCTGCTCCGACAGGTCTGCTCCAGGGAAAATACAGTGAAAAATTCACGGATGACATCCGACTCGGAGAAGACGGGACTTACAGCAGCAGAAATATCGCTCTGACAATCAATACGATCGAACGGTTTGACAGCAGGGTTCATGTGGCAGACATCTATATCAATGACATCCAATGCCTGCGCACCGCTGTCTATTCCGAGTTTTCGAAGCACTACATGTCTACGGTGGAAATGGCGAACGCCGCAGGGGCAATCATGGCGACTTCCGGAGACCATTTTTACGCGCACAGGCAGGCCGGCGTATTCGCAGTCCGGAACGGGCTTGAATATGCCGCGAAGCCGAACGCAAAACAGGACATCTGCGTTCTCTATTATGACGGCGTGATGGAGATTTATTCCGCAGACGAGATCAATGTGGATGCAATCTATGCCAGGAATCCTTATCAAATCTGGGATTTCGGTCCCAACATGCTGGATGAAAACGGGAAAGCATATCCCAAGTATAATTCCACTGTTGCGAATGTTAATCCGCGCTGCGCAATCGGATACTATGAACCCGGACATTACTGTCTCGTCAATGTGGAAGGCAGGACCAAGGACTCGGGCGGTGTGACACTGGTGGAACTCGGACAGATTTTTGAAGAACTAGGATGCGTTTCCGCATATAATCTGGATGGCGGAAAGAGTGCAGTCATGGCTTTCGACGGAAAAGCATGGAGCCAAACGCTGAGCGGAGGACGGGATATGAGCGATATCATATACCTCAGGGAACCGGATGTATCAGAAGCAGGGAGCGAAGGATGAAGAAGTTTATTCCGCATTTGACCATAGCACTTTCCGCCATGACATTGACGTTCTTTATAATCGATAAGTTCAATGAATATATGGCGTTTATGTCCAGCGAACTGAGCAAAGCGGTTTTTGCCGCGCTTGCCGTCTGTTCCGCCATCACATCCATATACCTGATTTCAGATAATTTCAAGGAAGCCGACCGGCTGGAACGCCGGAGACGGAAGGAAATGAAACAGACCGAGGAGAGAGCCCGTCTCTCAAACGATAATAAATCATAAAAGATGTATAGGAAAAGCGCTGCCTCCTGAAGAAGCAGCGCTTTTGAAATCGTTTTGCCAGCTGCCTTAGGCAGCTATATTGTTATAGAACGGAATCAGACAATGCCCTGTGCCATCATGGCGTCGGCAACCTTCTTGAAGCCGGCGATATTTGCACCGGCAACAAGATTGTATCCGAGCCCGCACTCTTCCGCTGCCTGAGCGGATGCGTCGTGGATGTTTTTCATGATGGTGTGGAGCTGCTTGTCGACCTCTTCCGCGCTCCATGCGAGACGCTCGGAGTTCTGGCTCATCTCAAGACCGGAGACGGAAACACCGCCGGCATTGACAGCCTTGGACGGAGCGACGGTCATGCCCGGGACTGCCATCAGGTGATAGAGCGCTTCGTTCGTGGTCGGCATATTCGCAACTTCAATGTAATACTTTACACCGTTTGCAATCATCTGATCGGCTTCCTTCATGCCGATCTCGTTCTGGTATGCGCAAGGCATGCAGATGTCGACTTTTTCACCCCAGGGTTTCTGACCGGGGAAGAATTTGACGCCGAATTTATCCGCATAATCCTGAGCGCGGTTTCTGCCGGAGGCGCGCATCTCAAGCATATAATCCCATTTTTCCTGCGTTCCGATTCCGTCCGGATCGTAAACATATCCGTCGGGACCCGCAAGCGTGACCACTTTAGCGCCGAGCTGGCTGGCTTTCATGGCGACGCCCCATGCGACATTGCCGAATCCGGAAATCGCGATGGTCTTTCCTTCCAGCTTGTCGTTCTGGTGTTTCAGAACTTCACAGAGATAATAGACCGCACCCCAGCCGGTTGCTTCGGGACGAACAAGGCTTCCGCCGTAGGAACGTCCCTTGCCGGTGAGGACGCCGTTTTCGAACCCGTTGCGGATCCGCTTATACTGTCCGAACAGATATCCGATCTCACGGCCGCCTACGCCGATATCACCGGCGGGAACATCAATGTTGATGCCGATGTGACGGTAGAGTTCCGTCATAAAGGACTGGCAGAAGCGCATGATCTCTGCATCGGATTTGCCGTTGGGATCAAAATCGGAACCACCTTTGGCACCGCCCATGGGAAGGCTGGTCAGGCTGTTTTTGAATGTCTGCTCGAATCCAAGGAATTTCATGACGGACAGATTGACATGAGAAGCAAAACGGAGGCCACCCTTGTAAGGACCGATCGCACTGTTGAACTGAACACGGAATCCGCGGTTGACCCGTACAGCACCCTTATCGTCTACCCACGGTACACGGAACTCAATGACCCTTTCAGGCTCGACCAGACGCTCGAGAAGGCCTGCTTTTTCATATTCGGGATGCTGATCGATGACAACGCTGAGAGACTTCAGAACCTCTTCCACTGTCTGCTGGAATTCAGGTTCATTGGGATCACGCTTTTTGACGGATTCGATGACACGATCCACGTAGTTGCTCATAATAACCTCCATATTACTAAATAATAAAGATATTTGCCTAACGGCTCAGTATCATCATATCGTTATAAAAATACAAAGTCAATCAGATGGCCTAATTATTATTTTGAATCGCTAATAGTTTTTGGGCAACAAAAAACCGGGACCAGTCCCGGTATTATTTGTATCCATTTTGAGGAAAGGAATCATTCAGCATGGTGCTCATCACACCCGGTATATGTGCACATATAATCGTTTTGGCCGTTTCTGCCGCCTTTGATTTTCTGTGCGTACCGGCAGTATCTGCAGTCGTTCGCATAATAAAGCAGCGTGCGCCGATAGGCAAAATGCTCGCATTCGTCAGCAACCGCTTCTGCAGCTTCGCCATGTCCTTTTAACAGGAGTCCGAGCAATCCTTGTTTTTTTGGCTTTACTGCAACTTCCATTTGAAATTCCGTCCTTTCGTTCATGCTGTCGTAGCATTACTTTCACGTTAGTTATAGCATTGAGACGGAGCAGACACAATATGTTGTGTTTATTGTTAAAATATACGTAACATTTAGTGTTATGATTCTTCACATTGTTCCGAAATTCGATATGCGGGTACAAAAAAGGCAGAATCAGTGTTCAAAAAACGAGGCATGGAAAGTATCGAGCGTTTCAATATAAAGCAGAGGTAACGTAGGAAAATCGTCCATTTATGTGCCGGAATCCGTTTGGTCCAGCACCGGCATGAAAAGCGACTTTTTACGCGTTTTCCAATCGGGAAGAACGGAGGATACCTCTGACCAGAAACGCTGACCGTGATTTTTGTTTCGAATGTGCGCCAGCTCATGCACGACCACATAGTCGATCGCCTCGGGAGAATTGACCATGAGGAAAAGAGAGAAACTGAGCTGATTCTTCGGACTGCAGCTTCCATACCTTGTTCTGGCGGAGGTAACACGGAAAGGGGGAACTTCCAGCCCCATTTTCTTCGCATAGAAAGCGATTCTGTCCGGAAGGATTTCCCTGGCCTGTTTTCGGAGGAGGTTCAAGTCCTTCGTGGTGACATGAACCGTTTCCGCGTGTTTCCTCTGTTGCTTTTCGACTGCTTTACTGATCCAAACGGAACGTGAGGAGAGGAAAGCCTCGATCAAGATCATAGGCATCCGGAGAGGAGCCCGAACGATAACAAGGCCGGTCTCATCCACCTCGACCGAGAGCGTTTTTCTTTTGGATCGGATCAGCTTATATTCACGCATTATACGATCTGGAAGAGATAGAATTTCAGATAATTTGTTTCCGGAACGTTCCAGAGGATGGGGTGATCGGGAGACTGCTGCCTGCATTCGATCTGCCGGAGCTGGACATTGGCGTCTGCCGCCGCACTTGACAGCATTTCGCGGAAGAGTTCATCTGTTGCAAAATGCGAACAGGAGCAGGTCGCAAGATACCCTCCCCGTGGAAGGAGTTTCATGGCTTTGAGATTGATCTCCTTATAGCCTTTCATGGCGTTTTTTACGGTTGCAGAGCTCTTCGTAAAAGCGGGCGGATCAAGAATAATATAGTCATATTTACGGTTGCCGCTTTCCGCGTATTCCGTCAACAGCGTGAAGACATCGGCCGTGATGAAATCCATCCGTTCAAGAAGCCCGTTTCTGGATGCGTTGTTTCTGGCTGATAGAATTGCCTCCTCCGATACGTCCACGGCAGTGACGTGTTCGGCTCCTGCTCTTGCACAGTTTAACGCAAAGGCACCGGTATGGGTAAAGCAATCCAGCACGGTTCTTCCGCGTGCGATTCGAGCCGCCGCCAGACGGTTGTACTTCTGGTCCAGAAAGAAACCCGTTTTCTGACCGTTGATATAGTCCACGTCATAGACGATACCGTTTTCCGTAATCTCGGTATGACCGCTGAGGTCTGTACGCAGTCCGTCCCAGGAATAGAAGCCCTTCTCCTGCCGCAATCCTTCTTTCAGACGGAGCGCGGCGTCATTTCTTTCATAAATGGCGGAAATAGGGACCCCGTATTCCGAAAGGACGCGGACAATAGCGGGGAAAATCACATTTTTATTCAGTTCCATACCCAGCGAGAGAACCTGAGCAACCAGTATATCCGAAAAGCGGTCCACCGTCAGGCCGGGGAACATGTCCGATTCACCGAAGATAAGACGGCAGCAGGAAAAATCATTACCCATAACCTGATGCCTGTAAGCAATCGCGTAACGAACGCGCCTTTCCCAGAACGCTTCATCAAAGCGGTCGTTTGCGTTGCGGGAAATAATCCGGACCCGTATCTTGCTGCTGCTGTTATAGAAGCCGGTCCCAAGGTATTTTCCTTTCTGTGAGCAGACATCGACAAGGCTGCCGTCTTCCGGAACCGATTCTTCGGAAATGATCTCGTCGGAAAAGACCCAGGGATGCCCTCCGCGCACCGCACGTTCTCCCTTTGGCGTAATCGTTACTTTAATAAACGCTCTTGTCATAATGTATCTGACCTGTACTTTCGAAATAATATTTCCCCGATAGGATTTTTCAGATGCTTGTCTTTATAATAAACATAATTCTGCGATACGGGGTATTCTTTCCCATCGTCCCAGACAACCGATTCCAGATGATTGTTGGGATCAGGGCGTCCGGTTGCAACCGTTACACGGTTATGGATCCGGTTTGAAAGATGAACCATAAACATATTCTGATTTGGATCGACAGAAAAATGATTGCCTGTAAAACCGTTCAGCGCGATGGTCCCGTCGGTAAAGCATTGCGGGACCTCGCTGTATGTTTGTATGGGATGCTTCGCATAGCAGAGATACCCGAGATAATGCGTATATGTTCCATCCGGAAGCAGGTATCCCGTTCGGTTTTTCCCGATTTCCGCGAGGAGAGACATCGACAGGATACACCCGTTTAAGAGCCCCTGAGCAAGCCGCGTCATGTCTCCGATTGTTGAGAAGAGGCCGGCATGACCGCACAGGTCTGACCCGTCCCTGCTGATGACTCTGGCTTTCGGGTCGTGTACGGTTCCGACCGGGCAGTCTGTGTCAAGAACCTTGCGTCCGTCGGGGAGGATGCGTCTTTCGAAATTGTAGCATACGGTTTTAGAGCGCAACGCGGCGGGGACTGAGGCGAACGTGTGCGTCATTCCGAGGGGAGAGAGGATATGGTCCCTCAGATAGGAGAAATAATCCTGTTCTGACGCGCTCTCTATTACATATTTCAGAATCATGGCGCCCATATCCGTATAATATCTTCGCTCAGGGCGCGGTGAGGGTTTTGCATGAAACAGCTGTGAAAGAGCAGCTTCGGAACTGTCCTGCGTATCAACCCTGGCGTCTGTGGAGACTGCTTTCTGGAAAGACAACAGATCCAGAACCGTGATGTCTTTCAGAAAACGGAAGCGCTGGTCATATTTAAAAATGGAGTCGTCAAAGGAAATCCTGCCTGCTTCCTTCAACTGCAGGATGGATATTGCGGTGAATATCTTCGTGACGGAAGCCAGATCGTAAATGGATTCCGGTTCCGATTTTCGTTCGCACGGAACAAAACTGCCGTCCGTCTTTCTATCGCATTCCTGAATCAGGCCGCTGCAGTGCTGCTCGCAGGAACGCGCGTTTCCAAAGGAAAGATTGATCCCGGTTATGATTTTTTTTTCTTCCGTAAGGATACGGATTCCTTCTGACAGTTCGATGGTACTACCTCATTTTTTCGTTAATGGCATGATATACTGCATGTATGGAACAGGTTCATGGAAAAGCATGGGAAGTATATATGCTGTGTTGTGCGGACGGCTCATTCTATACCGGAATCGCCCGTGACGCGGAACGCCGTGCTGAGATACATAATTCAGGGAAGGGAGCAAAGTACACGCGCTCCAGACTGCCTGCGGTTCTGATTTACAGAGAGCCCTGCCGGGATTATTCGACGGCGCTGCGGAGAGAAGCGGCGATCAAGCGGCTTACACATGCGGCAAAGCAGGCTATGGCAAACGAGTATGCGGAATGTCATCCGTCCAGCTCGTTTTCCTGAATGCCGAATAACGACGCGGCGTTTTTCCAAAGGATCTGCTCTCGCTCCTCTGCCGTGAGAAACAGATTGTTAAATCTTTCGATTTCTTCAGAGGGAGACCACATCGGATAATCCACGCCGAAAAGCACACGTTCAGCCCCGAAAAAGCGGATAAATGCGGTCGCCTCTGCTCTTCCGAGCGCATACAGCGAGGAAGAGCAATCAACATACAGCTTTTTTTGGTCAAACAATTCAGCGACGGCGCCTTTCCAAACCGTCCATCCTCCGAAATGCGCTCCAATGAGGATCAAATCAGGAAACCGATTGAGAATCTCCTTGATTTGGACCGGATTGGAATACGCATAGCGGTCATCTCCGCAATGGCACAGGACGGGAAGCCCCCTTTTTTCACATAATTCAAAGATGCGAAGGAACCTGGGATCCAGAACGGATGCCGATTGGAAGTCAGGATGGATTTTGATTCCTTTCAGGCCGAGATTCTGTATCTTCGTGAGTTCATCGGCGGGATCCGGACTGTCCGGATGGATTGTTCCAAGCCCCAGGAACCTGTCCGGGTTCTGTTGAACGGACTCCGCGATAAAGCGGTTGATGGAATCGACCTGATGCGGAGTGGTAGCGACGCTGCTGAGAACGTGGCGGGAGATACCCGCAGTCTTGCTTTCCCTTAGCAGCGTACTGATCATTCCATCGCAGCAGATAGGTTCGTTATAGAACGTACCGATGGCAGATGAAGCGCGGACAGCGATTTTATCCGGATAAACGTGGCAGTGTGTGTCTATGATCTTCATAATACTGATGATTTTATCATAGAATGGCATATTGAGGCATCATGGAATTAGGAACATAAGGTTCTTATGCGGCAGGGACTATATGTTCCCGTGGAGGATCGACACACCATAGATACCGTGAAATAAAACTGCGGCATTACATCACAGTCAGAGTGATGCTCTGCCGCAAACGAAAGCATTTAAGGCTTAATCGGGAAGCAAACAAGCGTTCAGTCCAGACTTTTGGAATAGGTGCAGATCGCCCGGAAACTCTCTTCGTGAAGATCATGCTCCATTTTACAGGCATCTTTGAATGCGATGGTTTCTTCAACACCCAACCGCATCAGAAATGCCGCCAATTCTTTATGCCGGTTGTAGATGCTTTCGGCAATTTCCCTTCCGGAATCTGTCAGCGTGATGGCATTGTCTTTTGCCATAAGGATATAGCCGTTTTCACGGAGCAGCTTCATCGCCCTGCTGACACTGGGTTTCGTAACGCCCAGATGCCTCGCGACATCTACAGAACGTGCCGTACCGTTCTTCGTCTGAAAAATCAGGATTGCTTCCAGATAATCTTCTGACGATTCATTGATACGCATGGGAGACCTCCTTCCGGATACCGCACAAATCATGCGGAGCATCTTGATGACGGAACAACCTTAAAACAACGCTCTGTCGGGATAAAGACCTGCTTCCGTCATTTGTTTTAAAGCCGCAACCACGGACGGCTTGTCTTCTTTATAGGTTACACCATACCAGCGGTCGGGGCATGGAATGACTTCAACACTTGCCTTGCCGTTTCGCAGGAGACGCCCCACTTCCATCGGGATCAGGAATTCAGCCTTTTCAGGATTGGCCGGAACTTCGTTAGCAAGGAAGTCAGGAAATCTTGCAGAAATCTCATCCAGGATACTGGGCGTGAATCCCCACATATTCATAGATACCAGATTGTCGGCGGGAATATGCGTGTATGTTTTTCCTTCGTCCTCCGTGAACGCAGGGCCGTCCGGGGTACGGACAATGCGAAGACGCTCCACGATATTGATCAGAATACCGTCCTTGTCGGTTTCGCAAACGCCGCGTGCTACATGACCGTGATCGGTCAGAGTGTTGTCAAGAAGGAAACCGATCATGCAGTAGTCGTATTTGTCCTTTTTGTCTGCTGACCTTGTGAGACGGTCATACAGCAGTTTGAAACCCTGCTTTCCGTAGTAGTCGTCTGAATTGATGACGGCAAACGGTCCGTCGATTACATCCTTGCAGCAGAGAATGGCGTGAGCGGTGCCCCAGGGTTTTTTACGATTCTCAGGGATCTCATATCCCACAGGGAGCATGCTGTCAAGCTGCTGGAAGACATATTCCACTTCCATCTCCTTGGCGACACGGTTTCCGATCATTTCTTTGAAACGTTCTTCAAGGTCTTTGTTAATGATGAAAACCACTTTCTCGAATCCTGCCCGCTTGGCGTCATAAATCGAGTAGTCGATAATGATTTCTCCATGCTTGCCAACGGGATCGATCTGTTTCAATCCGCCGTAGCGGGAACCCATGCCTGCTGCCATAACGACCAGAACCGGTTTGCTCATTAGAATGCCTCCTTGTGATAGAAACTGTGATTATTAAAACATTGGATTCAGTTGCCTTATGTAAATTATACGAAACGATTGCAATAACCGCAACCGAAGCGCATCCGATACGGACTTATGCCTGATTGATAAATGCTGCTCCGATCGTTCCAGCGGCATTGCCCAGCTTTGCGTGCGTGACAGGCGGGATTCCGATGATATCCTGCGCGAATACGAAATTTTTGAGCTTCTGTCGGATCGGCTTGAGCAGGTAGTCCCCCTCCGCGGAAATCCCGCCTCCGATCAGAACGATTTCCGGGCGGAAGATGTTGATGAATCCGCTGATTCCGTATGCGACATAGGATTCGTACTGATCGACCACTTCCAGCGCGGCAGGATCTCCGTTCTTAGCGCAGTCAAAAGCGGTTCTGCCGTTCACGGTGCCTTTATGCGAAGACGCCCATGTATTCATGGAGGATTCGGGATGCTGTTTCATAGCATGCTTGGTCTGACGGATCAGGGCGCTGACGGAACCGTATGCCTCAAAACAGCCGTTGATTCCGCACCCGCAGCGCTGACCGTTATATACCAGCGGCGTATGACCGAATTCCGTGCCCATGAAGTCGCATCCAGAGAACAGTTTCCGGTTCAGAATGATTCCTCCGCCCACGCCAGTGCCGAGCGTTATCATCAGAACGGAGTCATATCCCTTTCCCGCACCGGCGAGATACTCGCCGATGACTGCGCAGTTGGCGTCATTTCCGGCGTAAATCGGGACCTGGATATACTTGCCCAGTTCCTCCCGAAGCGGAACGTTATGCCACTGGGTGTTCGGGGAAAAGACGAGGAGCCCGCTTTCCGGATTGATAAAGCCGGGGGTGCCGATACCAACGCTTTCCAAGTCGGAAGGGGATATCTGCGTGTCCTGAAGGAGATCTTTTACGAGATCACCCATTTCCCTGCACGCAGTTTCAAAGTCCGGGCAGGTACGAATGGTCCGCTTTGCCAGGATCTGGTAGTTTTCGTCTACCACGCCGGCTTTTATGGCTGTTCCGCCAAGATCTATGCCGATTCGGTATTTCATAGAGCCCTCCTATTCAATCAAGGATTCAATACATCCGTTGTAACCTGACCGATTGTAATCCAGCCTCGCAGAAGATAGAATACATCCGTATCCTCCGGAGCTTCCTCAGGTAAGATATGGGTAGAATAATGCTGATAAACCGTTTGCCCGTTCGATTCAGACAGGAGCGTATAACCGTTTCTGTAGAGATTGATCGGCGCAAGACGGACGTTTCTTTTGATGCCTTTTATTTCAGAAGACGGAATTCCCGGTATGTTGACGTTCCAGAGCGCGTTGTGGGCGATTGGAAGCGGAAGCAGTTCCGAGATGATGGACGGGAGATACTTGTCTATTACTTCTTCGGTGATATGAGGACTCTGCCGCGAGCCGGTGGAAAAAGCAATGGAAGGGATTCCGTTCATCAGAGCGTCTTTCGCGGCGCCGATCGTTCCGGAATATGCTGCATCGAATCCTGCGTTGAAACCTTTGTTGATCCCGGAAAACACGATATCCGGTTTAACAGGGAGCAGAGAAGCGACAGAAAGCTTGACACAGTCCGCAGGCGTACCGGAAACGCTCCAAGATTGTTCTGCGAAAGGTACTTCCCGCTTTGTCGCAGTCAGACAGGTATTGATCGTAAGGTGCTGGGACATGGCGCTGCACTGATTATCCGGAGCGGCAACAAATACCCTGCCGAATTTTGAAGCTATTTTAACGAGCTGCATAAGCAGTTCGGACGTAATGCCGTCATCGTTGGTTACGAGAATAATCAAGTGAAGAGACCTCTTTTCTGATCTTCATATTATTATATCCCAAATGTTCCATGGACTGAAGAGAAATTCACCCAAGCACGGATAGCCCGCGTTTTTTCTGCATGCCCGAACACAAGTCGCTCCCAGGAACCGAAGGGATTTAAAAATGCCTTGCATATGTTCGTTTTCTGGGATAAAATACTGTTTGTGGCTCGGGAATGTAGCCCAGCTGGTCAGAGCGCCTCGTTCACATCGAGGAGGTCAAGGGTTCGAGCCCCCTCATTCCCACCAGTGAGAACTCCCTTAATCAGGGAGTTTTTCTTTTTTCCTGAATCTGCCGGTTTTGTTGTTCGGACAGACTGCCCGTACGGAAGCATGATTTCCGCTCTTTTCTATATAGACAGCTGCCTGAAAGAAAGAGCGAAAGTTGAAAAGCACAGTTTGTTTCAATATAATAAATTGAAAACTGAAACATCGGAGATGCGATCTTGCGCGAGAAATCCCTGAAATGGATGATAGGATCATTGTTCATTATAGCCATGCTCATAACGGGTATATGGCTGGGAATTCACGCGCTCAAGTCAAGAACGGCAGTAAACCAGACGGTTTCCACGCAGGCACAGGATGAGCCGACCCCAGTATCTTCTGAGAGACAGATTTCGCAGCCGGCAGATCCGACCGAATTTGCGGAAAATGAGCCGACCCCGGATGCGCCGACGAATCAGTTAGCGCCTACGATTCAGCCTACTGATCATTTACCTGTGGAGCCTACTCCGGATTCAGAAATACAGCAGGGGAAGACAGAAGAGGATCTGCTTAAGGAATACATTGCAGGAATGTCCATCCAGGATAAGCTTGGACAGCTTGTGATGTTTGGATTTCAGGGGACATCGACTGTCAGCAAGGATTTTAAGAATATCCTGTCCAAATATCATGTCGGAAATGTTGTTCTATATGGGACGAACATCTTTAAATCGGATGACAGCGGAGGATTTGACACTGCGAGAAGACTGACGGGGAGGCTTGAGAAAGCCAACGAAACCGGAATTCCTCTTTTGATTAGCATTGATATTGAGGGCGGGGTCGTACTGCGCTTCAGGTGGCATAACGCTCCAAATTCCGCCCGTACGCTCGGCAAGAAAAACGATTATGATCTTGCATACAGCCAGTTTCTTCGCGTAGGACAGAAACTTCGCGATGTTGGAATCAATATGAATCTCGCCCCGGTGCTGGATATTTCGGAAAACGCCATGAAGACTGTTCTCCGATCCAGAATCATCAGCGGAGATCCTGAAGTGGCTGCGAATATAGGGAACGCGGAGATCAGCGCACTTAGGGACGCAGGATGCCTTTCCACAGCCAAGCATTTTCCTGGCCATGGAGGGACGACACAGGATTCTCACGCCACCACGCCGATTATTCGAAAATCACTGAAGGAAATGAAAGAATACGATTTGATTCCATTTCAGGCAGCGGTTGACAATGGGGTTGACACTGTTCTTGTGGCGCATATCTCTTATCCAAAGATTGATGATCAAAACATCGCGTCGCTGTCGGAGTTCTTTATTACTCAGCTCCTGCGTGAAGAGATGGGTCATACAGGATTGATCATGAGCGACGACTTCCGCATGGCGGGTGTCACATCCCAACATACCGTAGGAGATGCTGCAGTACAGTTCATTCTTGCTGGCGGGGACATTATTCTATGCGGCCCACGGCATGACTTGCAAGGAAAAATAATGGAAGGATTAACAAATGCTGCGGAGAGCGGGGCACTGACAGAGGCGAGACTGGATGAAAGCGTTTTTCGGATTCTTTCAAAAAAAATGAAAGTTACGGACTGGAATCCGGCGGGGGGCTCAAGTCCTTCGGATTCAAATGGTTAAATGCCCTGGGTGGTGTTTCTCCGGCAAGAAAGACTTGCATTCCTTTTGGCATCTATGCTACAGTAAATCACGCGAATAGCCGGAATGATGGAATTGGCAGACGTGGCGGACTCAAAATTAACTCGGCTCTCCGACGTTTGAGGCCCAAAAAACCCCATGATTTAGGGCTTTTTGAAAACTTCATAACAGCGTTTTTCCTAAATCGACCTCCAAATCG
>JAEEGL014572126.1_pt1 | contig 13916 bp, 15 predicted proteins | sample 9134231 | NCBI WGS metagenome assembly JAEEGL01 (sample SAMN16246548, study PRJNA631951) | gut metagenome | biome: gut microbiome; feature: rumen; material: fiber-attached | host: Bos | place: Iran: Karaj | collected 2018-10
GAAAGGATATCTCCTGACGGAGGAACGCGTCGGCGACGTCGATACGGCAGCGGACGGACGCGAAGCGCTCGAAAAACTGCGGGACAAGCATTACGATCTCATGACGCTGGATCTGATTATGCCGAATACCGACGGGCTGACGGTGCTCGAACAGCTTCCGGCGATCTGCGGCGCGGCTGCGCCGGCGGTGATCGTGATCTCGGCGCTGCGCAACGAAACGATGGTGCGGCGCTGCTGCACGCTCGGCGCGCGGTACTTCATGGTCAAGCCGATCGAGCCGGAAACGCTTTTGAAGCGCGCAATCGATATGCTGGAAAACGACCGCGGCAAGGGCGGCGTAATCTCCTATCAGCAGACGCCGAAGTCGTTCGACGAGAAGGTGACCGCGATCTTCCTCGTCGCCGGAATTCCCGCCCACATCAAGGGATACCACTACCTCCGCGAAGGCATCCGCATGGTCTATGAGGATCAGACGCTGATCAACCGCATCACCAAGGAGCTGTACCCCGGCATTGCAAAGAAGTTCAACACCTCCGCAAGCAAGGTGGAGCGGGCGATCCGCCACTCGATCGAGGTCGCGTGGACGCGCGGCAAGATCGAAAACCTGAACGCTCTCTTTGGCTACAACATCTACGGCAAGAACGACAAGCCGACCAACGGCGAATTCATCGCGCTGGTCGCGGACAAGCTGCTGATGGAAGAGCAAAGCAAGAAAGCGGGATAAACACTGGGTTTTTTGGAAGGTCTAAACCAATGAAGCCTATGAAAATGCAACTGGAAAAGGGCTTCTAAACCAACCAATTTCTTCGTGTAAGCCTATGAAGATTGAAAATTCATTGTGTCTAAAATCTTCAAGAGAGGGCTTCCTATGACAAACTTAACCTTTGATTGGCAAATAGACGAATTTATGGTTTATTGCCAAAGCAAACAACTGAGACCGAAAACGATGCAGAGCTACGAACAGGCTTTGCGTCTTTTCGCGCGTTGGTGTCGTGAAGAACGCAAGATTGAGACTGTGGACTTGGTTCAGGAAAGCGATATTCGGCGATACATCAACGACCTTCAACAGAGAGGCAAATACACCGCCTATGTAAAGGACAGCCAAAAGCTGATAAATCATCCTGAACGCAGACGCGATTTTCGCCAAAGCGTCAGCATCACCACCATCAACAACTATTTGCGCAATATCAATGTTTTCTTTGTCTGGTTGGAAAGTCAGTATTTACTTGATAAGAACCCGATGAAAAACATTAAACAGTTGAGGAATAGTCGTAAGCCAAAAGAATTCCTGTCGGATGAGAGTTTCAAAAAGCTTGTGACCTCTCTGGACAAGTCCTATTTCCCAGAGCATCGTGATTTTGCTATGATTGTGCTGATGTTTGACACAGGGATGCGGTTGGGGGAATGTAGTCGCCTCTTGGTTTCGGATTTGGATATGTATGGTCACAAGATACATCTGCGCGAAGAAGAAACGAAAGGGCGGAAGGGGCGCACAGTCTATTTCTCTCCCAAAACAGAGAGGGTATTAAGGCGCTGGCTCCAATTCAAGGACAGATACACCGAAACAGATTATGTTTTTCCTTCCAAAAGGGATGGTTCGCCTGTGGAGGTCACAGGCTTTGAGACCAACTTCACAAGGTATTTGAACCGCTTTGGGATTGCGGAAAAGGTGTCCCCGCATTGCCTCCGAAACAACTTTGCGAAGCGCTGTCTGATGAATGGTATGGACTTGTATTCTCTCAGCCGCATCTTGGGGCATTCAAGCGTCACCGTCACAGAGCAAGCCTATCTGGATTTGAACGATGATGACCTTGGGATGCGCTACCAGAATTTCGCTCCGATGAGAAAAATAAAATAACCAGTTCCTAACTACTTTACATCAAGTTTCTAACAACTTTTTAACTGCTTCTAACGCCTTTGAAACTACATTTTCAACAAAAAAAAAAGATAAGGGCGGCTCTTGAAAGCCGCCCATTCTTTAACTAATACATAACCTTCACTTTATCCAGATAAGCCGCAAATTCCTTTACTGTCTCATCGTCGCCAACCAGCTTGACGCGGTTGCCGAAGCCCAGAAGCCACCCAAAGAATTGGTCGCTGACCCTGACCCAAGCGGAAACTGTAAAATGGTTTTTATCCTCTTTGTCTTGATTGTATCTTGCGTTTTGCGTGCCGAAGCGCTCCACCATTGCGTCCAGTAGTGGATTGATACATCGAATAGTCACATAGGCGCGGCGCCCATCAAACATTCCAAAGCGCTCTCTGGTGAAGTTTTTCAGGTCTATTGCCGCAAATTCTTCTTTTCCCTCTCTTGGCTCCCCATTTGTCAGGCTCACATTTTTCATCCTGTCAACGCGGAAGGTTCGTATCTTTTTTGTCTTATCGTCAAATGCCAAAAGATAGTAGTTGCCATCGGTGACGATTACCTTATAGGGGCTGACCTTGTAGTATTCACCATTGCGTCGGTCAACTTGCTTTAGCCCTGATATGGCGTAGCTGCTATACTGGAATTTGATTTTTTCAGGAATGTGTTTTTCACCATCCAGCTTTGTCGCCATAGCATCGTCGATTTTTTCAATATTAGCGATAATGCTTCGGTTGCCTCTGATGCGGTCAGTAACATAAGCATTGTTTCTAATGGCTTTGGCTTGGTGCTCGCTCATTAATTCATCAAGCACCAGCGACAATCTATCTGCGTCAGTTTCCGAAAGAATTTTAGCGTTATAAATGGTTTCTGCCAATAGACGCACCTGTTGAAAATCAAACTTGCGTCCCTTGAAATAATACCCTCTATCATCAACATCTCTGCTTACATACACGATTGCGCTTCGGCTCGCGTCCTCTTTGAGCGTGGCAATCGCGTCTTCCAAAGTGATGGTATCATCCCCTAAATATCTTTCATCTAAAAGAAACAGCGCCGCGTTGATAGCTTTAATGTCTTCGCCAACGCTGCGACGCTCCGCAGCAACACCATATTCCGCAAGCTTATCAATGATGCGTTCTATTGTCATCAAATGGGTCTCATCTGATTGCTGTTGGAGTATTTTCAGAATAAGGAAGGGCTTCAATTTCTGATTGCCCTTCATTCCACTGTTCTCTGATGGCTTCCCTTTTCTTTTTGATGCTTCACCTTTTCTTGGCATAGCCGCACATTCCTTTAGTTTTTTTACATTTTATCATATTTAGGCCTTTTTTCAACATAATTAGTTCTTTTTTGAAAATACACTTTCAAAAGCTCGTCATCTCTGGTATTATTAAAAAAACTATTGAAATACCCATTCCGCGAAAATGCTGTTTAGAAAGGTGGTATTTATGGAAACGCTTTGGACAAAAGAAAGAGTAATTACAAAACTGCATGAAATCAATGAAAAGGGTTACATATCTGTTCCAAAAGGAATGTTTCGCACAGATGATGGAATTGTTGGACAGATATTAGAAAGAGAGTTTGGTGTCAGCGAAAATAACCTTCATCTTGCAGACCTTGGTAATTATGAATTAAAAGGAATGCGAAACAAGCATGGAAAGCCGAACATGCTTACGCTCTTTCATCAAACTTCAACTTCTGGAATGACACCTATTCAGATTTTCGATGAATTTGGATATATAAGAAAGTCTAATCGAAATGGCGTATTAAAGAAAAAGCTTTTCACAACAATAAAGGGAAGTGGCATAAACAGCTTAGGGCTTATTCTGAAAGCGAACGCTGAAAACGAAATATATTTATACCATGGTAATCGTTATTTGGCAACTTGGGACCTGTCTGTTGCTAAGCAAAAGATTGACCAAGTTATTCTTGTGTTTGCTGACACAAAAGGACCCACTAATAGCCCCACTGAACAATTCCATTATGTAAAAGGTTATATTCTTAGCAATCCCAAACCAATGGACGAAGCTATACGCTCTGGCGCTGTTGTAATGGATTTATGTATTGACCAACCTGCGGATAAGTCAAAAGGTGTTCACGATAGAGGGCCGCATATTCGTATTCCTGTGTCAAAACTCAGTTTTCTATTCAATTCAGTTGAACAAGTATTATAAAAATGAGTGCCAGAATTCTCTGGCACTCTATTCATTTGGTTAGTGTAAAATCCAATATGTATTCAAATGTGGTTCCCATTGTTATGTAACTGCTGGGCCATCCAAAAATTCCGATATTGTTCACAAGATTTCGCCTATCCCAAATAATTGTATTTCGGAATTCATAACCAGCAGCACGCATGGCATTAATAATGTTTATGTGTAGCGGAACCCTCTTTCCATCAATCCACGCATCGGTAATATTGATTATTACATGAGCTTTCTCTTTGAATACTGGCCGCATCAAAGAAAAGACTTCTGAAATCGCTTTTTCAAAATCATCCGCTGCTAATGTTCCCAAGTCTCGTGGGTCTTGACTATATTGTTCGACTTTACCAAACTGTTCATTATATCGTAAATCCCCTCGCCTACTTTTATTCTTCCTTGCTCTATTGAGTATGTTGGCATAGGGCGGTGAAGTGAACGCAAGTTTTACAGTATTGGGAGCCAATCTATTTACAATGTTTCGCGCATCATCACAAATCGCTAATTGTTTGCAAGGAAAGCCATCCAGCAATGAAGCTACTCTTGAATTAGCTAAGTCAACATACTCTTGTTTTAGGTCAAATCCAACTGCGTTTCTTTCTAAATCTTGCGCTGCAACTAATGTTGTTCCAGTTCCATTAAAGGGGTCTAAAACTAACTCACCTCTATGCGTAAACTGTTCAATTACACGCTTAGCCATTGCAATAGGAAATACGGCGGGATGGACTTTCTTGTCTCGAATATCTCTTGGCTCATACATGAATTGCCACACACCAATCTGGTTTTTCATCCAATCGCGTGCGTCAATACAGGATAGATAATTTTTAGGACAATTACAAATTCTTTCGCTGCTAATTTGTATTATATCGGAAGGCTGCATTGCACACAACTCCTACTCTCATGAAACCTTGATTTCGCATAATCATAGTATTCTTGATTAATTTCAAAGCCGATACAGTTTCTTTCCAAGCGGTCACATACAACCCATGTTGTTCCTGTTCCCAAGAAGGGGTCAAGAACATAACCATTTTGAGGACTTCCGCAAAGAACAATCTGCTCAACAAGCTTTTCTGGATATGTTGCGGTATGTGTTCCATTCAATGGTTGTGTATTTATGGCCCACACATCACCGGGGTTTTTCTTTCTGCCATTCGCACCCATAACTTTAATGGCGTCAAGGTCAAAATAATACTGTCTATTGATTACAAAGTGAAAGACGTGTTCATAAGTATTATTCAGGCGGTCAGTAACGCTTGCTGGAATTCTATTCGGTTTTTGCCAAATAATATCATCTCTTAAAAGCCAACCTCTTTCTTGCATCTCAATAGCAAAGCGCGAGGGTATTAGCAATAGCTGTTTATTCTGGTAAAGCTTTCCATTCTGTTTGATTTTTGGTTGAAGTGGCTTAGTTGTAAAATACTTCTCTTTTCTATCCTTTTGTGCCTGGGTAATATTTCCTTCTTCATCAAGATACTTTGACCATGCCCCTGCACCTGAGCCAAAGAAGGTGTCCCCAATATTGATAAATACATTTGCGGTCTTTTTGAGATAGGGTTTTAGAGCATCAAAGAAATCTGCAAGGCGTTTTACATACAATTCTGGCGTTTCTTCGGAACCAATCTCGCCTTCTCCATTATATACTCTCTTAGCCCAATAAGGAGGTGATGTAACGATTAAGTCAATGGACCCCTTTTCGATTGATTTAATATGTTCTAATGTGTCACCACATTCAATAATATGCTTCATTCTTCCCTCCGATAGAAGTGTGGTTCGTATTATGTATTATTGCATATTTTCGAGTGAAGGTCAAGAAATCAAGTTTGCTATTTATAACAGTTTCGCGTGCCCCTCAATCGCCTTTTCGATGCGCTGCGGCTCAATTCCGATGTAGCGCTGTGTTATGCTTGCGCTGGAATGTTGCAGCAGCCTTTGAACCAGCGCAATGTCGAAACCGCTGTCCTTGTAGATTTCGGTGGCATACCACTTGCGAAAGCTGTGTGTGCTGATGCCCTCATAGCCCAAGTAATCGCACACAATGGCAAGCTGCTTCTGGACCGCCCTTTCTGTAAAGGGGAAGATAAGGGCGGAGCGTCCTATCCCTTGCCGCAAGCAATAGTTTTCCAAATACTGTTGAATGACAAAGGGGACTGTGAAAACGCGCTCTTTGCCTGTTTTCTGCTCTGTAATGGCAAGGCGGTATCTGTCTCCATCCTTCACTATGTCGCAAAGGCGCAAGCGTAAAATGTCGCTGATGCGCAAGCCGAGGTTCCCCTCCAACACAAGCGCGGTGGCAATGCGTTCGTTGGGACGAAACCCGCAAAAGCCCTGTTTCATCGTGGAAATGATTTCCTCATACTGCTCTGTGGTGAGCGCGTTGGTCTTTTTATTCATCGTCAAAACCTCCAATAGTTCGTAAAAGAAAGGCGTTAAGTTCGTAAAACTGCGGTTCTTGGTCAAAGGTGCCGAAAAAGCTGGGTTTCGGGGTTCGTATAATGTGGCAATTACGAACCCCCGCCCGACAACCTTCATCCCGCAAGAACCATCTGTTCGTCGCAATCCAAACAGGCAATGCGAACCTCTTTTGTGGCTCTAATACTCATTCCACAACAGGGACAGAAATATTTGCGTGTCGAGCTCTTTTTCGGTGTGCCGAAAGGCGAACCGCTGTGCGTCCCTGTTCCTGTCATCTGGAAGCCGCTTTCCTCGTTCCTGTTCAAGAGAATGTCGGTCAGCTCATTGTCCAGCACAAAGTCCAGAAGGGCTTCGCTGGGAGAAGTGCGGCTCCAGCCATAGCGTTCGCTGCGCTCTACCACCAGCCCACGCGCTTCGGCTGCGTCCTTGAAGTGCTTGTTGTGGTATGTGCCGCCTCTGCTGCAATCCTGCACACCATTGACGAAGTTATAATAGTGCACCATTTCGTGGAGAAGCGTGGCAACCACTTCTTCAATGGGTCGCGCAAGCGTTCCAGCGCCTACGTTGATTTCGTGCGACCCACCCAGCTTGCTTACCCAAGTGTCCTCACGCAAGGAGAAGTGTCCATAAGCGCGTGGCGTTGACTGGATGGTAATGGTCGGTCTTGCAAGTGCACCTTCAAAGAATGTGTTGTTCAGCATATCGAAGATTTTGTTGAGATAGCCAGCGACGCGGTTGTAGCTTGTCAGTTCCTTCATTGTCTCGTTTCTCCTTGTCTGTATTTGGCGGAGAGGGCAAGGGCTTTGCTTGCCCTCTCCTGTTGGTTCCCTTACGCGCTGATGGTGAAGCGTCTGCTTGCGCTCTGCTTGGTGAAGCTCTTGTAGACTTCGGGGAGCGCTTTCTTGAACGCTGTGGTGTCGAAGCGGTTGGTGAGCACCGATGTCCAGCGGACGATGTATTGTCCAGCGGTCAGTTCTTCGGTGTCCTGTTCCATCATCTCTGCCTTGATGCTGTCGCGGATTGCCTCTGCCTCTGCCTGTGCGTCAGCGATGATTTTCTCCCATTCGTTCAGTGCTTCGATTGCCTTAATCATTTCGTTGGTTGCCATTGTTGTTATCTCCTTTAAATTATTTTGTGGTTCTTTCAACCTTGCAATGTAATTATACACCCATTCGTTTAATCTGTCAATAGGTTTTTTAAATTTTTTTGCGATTTTTTTAATTTATTCTTGACGGATTACACTGAATAGTTTATAGTATGGGTGAGGTGATAGATATGGATATGACACAACAGATAAGGATAATGCTGGTCAAGCGTGGTAATATGACAGAGACAGCGCTTGCCAATAAAATCGGCACAAGTCCGCAAAACATTCATAACAAGTTCAAGCGCAACAACTTCACGATGAAGGACTTACAAGAGATTGCCGATGCGCTGGACTGTGATTTGGAGATACGCTTCATTGACCGCACGACAGGCGAAGCGCTCTAATGTGCGCGTGGCGCGTTTGATAAAAAGGCACTCACTTTGAATGCCTCCCAACAGATGAAATTATTTAGGGGGTAGTCATTTTGCGTCCCTTCCCTCCCTCTGGAGAGTGGGACAATAGACCTTGCGGTAAGCGTCAGGAGAAAAGCGCTTGCGTGCGGGGGTAGGTTTCAGGCGACGCAAAAAGGAAAGTGCCTTTTGCGATTTGGCGTGGCTCGCACTCTTACGAAATGGTGTTTTGATTTGAATGAGGGGTCTTGCGGTCGTTCGCGGTATAAACGACGAAAAGGGACGATGCTCGCGGTGAGCATCGTCCCAATCTTGTTATTTGAAGTCTTTGAGAAGGTCATCAAGCGCCTAATCAAGCGCTGTCCGCAAACTCTTTTGTAATATCTACATCAACATAGCTTCCAGCCACTTATCGTCCTTCTTCTTTTTCTTGTCGGTTTTCTTCTGTTAGCTCATTTCTTTACCTCCACTTTGCTGATAATTTCTACTGTCTCTGGTTCATCTTCTGTTTCGTTTTCTATCAACTCACCAAAGACCTTTTGGCGAAGCGCCATCATAATCTCCTCTGGCTTTGCGCCATCAAGATACATATACTTGTTGTATTCAGGAACCTTGTTAATCATCGTCGGTCTCTCCTTTCTAAAAATATGCTCTTACGTTGTCTGTAAGTGTCATCCATCGTAGATTGCGGGCGGAATTGTTCTGGGTATTTCCATCTATGTGGTCTACTGTATTTGCGTGTTCTGGGTCTGGGTTAGGGCAAAATGCCTATGCCACCAGCCTACTCACAAGAAAGTGATGCGATTTTCCATCTTTACAGAGCGCGACACGCGCATAGCCTTTGTTATTGATGAACGCTTTGAGGATGCGCGGTTTCAGGTGTTTTAGGGATTTGATGCGCCCTTGGTCGCTGACAAGATACTTGCCCTTGTAGCCTGTGATGGGACGCCACTATTCATTTGGTAAATTCTCGATATTATCCATTGAGGGTCATGCCCTCCTTTCTCTAATGATTGTTGCGAGCGCACTTGTGCGCGAGCGCGTGTAGAGTAAGCGCCCTGTCAGGGGCGATTACTCTACTACGCCATAATAAAAGAGGCTCCAATTTCTTGGACCCCCCTCTCACCTATGTTTGAGAAAAGCGATAAGCTGTTTAATCTGGTTTGACAAAAAAGTTTTATGTCATACAATTCACAGAGTATAGTAAAGCACAATAATATACTGTTAATAATATGACTGAATAGCGCAAAAAGTTTCCATCCAGCACTACCGCCGATTGGAGACTTCTTTTTCTATGGAGTTGCTGACTAAATCAAAAAGATAGTTCAGCTCTTTGAGATAAAAGGCATTTTGCTCTGCCGCTGCTTGCTTACGAGGGACGCCACCAAACGCAGAATACATATAGGCATAAGCGCCTTCGCTATCCCATCCCTCATCACGCTTTTTCCAATACAAACGCCACGCCCAGCAGTATTCTTCTCTCTTCACCTTTTGGTGTTGCTGTTTGTCGTTTTCATCACGATAGACACGATAGTAGATATAATCCCCATCACCAATGTAGCCAAGCCTTTCCAAATGCTCACGATATTTGCTGATAGTCTGGCGGGAAATGGAGTAGCCTTTGCTTCTCATATACTGTTCCATTGGTTCATCAGGAAGCCAACAGTATTCATCCTCCCCCAACAGGAAGAAAAGATAATTGCGAAGCTTCTTAAAATCTGAGTATGGGCTAAACCCCATATCAAACACGCAATAGACCTTGAAGGGGTCTGTGATGGCGGTGATGTTGAAGTTTGCGTTGTCCCCACGCCCATTTACAAAACATACAACCCCATAGCGGTTTAGCTTTCGCTTTGCCCCTTCGTTATCTCTCACGCCCACATAATTCCTTATTTCAGGAGCTGGGTATTGCTTACATTCCAACATTGCTTTACTACCCTTTCCAGTCATTCTATTAACACTGTATAAATACAGTCTTTATTACTCTGTTAATAGTTTGACTTGATTTCTTCCTCCTTCTCCAAAGAGTTCTCACCTTTTGGAAAGCCCTTTGGAGAAAGAGGAAAGGAAAACTCTTCTCCTTACGCTGCCGCGTCAATAGATACAGCAGCCTTTTCCTCGCCATAAGGACGATACTCATAGAAACTGCCAATCTTTTTCGCCTCAGGATAGTTCAGAAGGAACCAATGCTTCATCTTGGGGTAGCAATGGGTCTTTGCCACACACATAAAGTCTGCCAGCACTTCATCAAACTTATTAAGCATAAACTCAACATTTTCCTTCGTTTCGTGGCGTCTGATATAACCTTTCATAGCCGCATAGTCTAAACCATCATAGTTGTTTTTTCCTTCGTGCTTTTTGATTTCACGACGAACCACAGCATACTTGGGGTAAGCCTTTCGGCACTCTTGGAGCAAGTCATATTCAGCGGAGCCGATGATTTCAGAGTTCTTCGCAAAAGTTCTGTCCATTACAATACGCTTATTCGCGTGGTCCAGCTTAGCATAGTTAGTCATTTTTGTTTCCTCCTTTCATTATGCTGCGAGCATTGCGTCGCGAAGATTATCAAAGCTCAACACCTCAGGGAAATTTCTAAGGAACCAATCCTTGATGTCGGTGAAGGAGCTCTTTTCCACGCCTTCAATTTCACTGCGCTGGAGTTCATAGTCTTCCAGTTTGCTTTCGTCGTGCTTCTGGATGTAAGTTTCCATAAACTGGTAGTTCAAAAGGTTCTTGATGTTGGGATTTGCCTTGGTCGTTCTGGTCGCAACGCGATACTTGGGGTAGTCTGCGCGTGCCTTCTGGAGAAGGTCGTATTCTTCGGAGCCAACACGCCGCGAAGCCTTTTCAAACTTCTTGGTCATTACGATTGCCTTTTTCTTGGTGTCAATCATGAGGGACAGGGGGGAGTAGGAAGTAGTTTTGTTTGCGTTCATTGTTTTAACCTTTCTGGCGTCGGTCGCCACCCTTTATTTCTTTTTATTTGGGAGTGAGGTTTGTTTTGTTTTCCTCATCTCTTATGTCTGTATTATAGCAGCTTTTTGTTTTTCTGATGTTACTATATTCGCATCTTTTTTCCTTTTGTCAGAAAGTTGAAGCTTTCTTGTTCGTAAGTAGTTGGTCGATGTTAGGAAATAGATTGGGATTTGTTGAATACATTTCATCAAACAGCCACAGGTTTCCATCAACACCATTTGCGTTCAGCGTCGCGAGCAGCTTTTCGCTATTCCGCAAGTCATACCCCTTTATCTTATAGCCGATGCAGATAGCAATCTTGACCGCTGTTCCAAAGTCGCATTTGAAGCTCTTTTGGATTTGGACGATGTAATCTTGGTGCTCAGACTTGTGAATGCCTTTCATTTTGCGCTCCTTTCTCTTGTTTTTTTGTTTCTGTCTTTCTCATTTCTTACAGTTGCATTATAGCAGATAATTCAATTTTTGATGTTACTATATTCGCAAGATATTGAAAGCGCACATTCATTTTTCAATGAAAAAAGCAGCGTGCAGACGCACACCGCAAAAGTTGTTATTGAGTTGTTAAAAAGTATTTGGATAGTTGTCGAATAATAGAGAATAATTTGTTAGAAAGTCCCTATAAATCTGTATTTTTGTGATTGGTTGGTTTAGCTGTTGACTGCCTTTTCCTGTTCTGCTACTATTAGCGCAAGACCAATGAATTGACAGGAAGCAAGGCTATGAAGAAAGCAACTAACGCTTTGAACGCGAGAGCGTTCAAAGCATCGAAAACCTCAATGCGCTGTTCGGCTACAACATCTACGGCAAGAACGACAAGCCCACGAACGGCGAGTTTATCGCGCTGGTCGCCGATAAGCTCCTGATGGAGGAACAGAGCAAGAAAGCCGGTTAACTTTTTTCGCGGGCCGTATCTCGGCTCGCGGGCAGATTGTCAAGATAAAAGGCAGAATTCGCATTCTTTGCGAAGGGGGATCCGATTGTAGGGGCGGATCGTATCCGCCCGCCGGAACAACCCCTCAGTCACCTGTCGGCGACAGCTCCCCTTGCACAGGGGAGCCGGGAAGCGGTACGGGAAGATGATATCTTCCCCTGCGGTATGCAGCAGATCAAGCCTTATATCGACAACCTGCGAACCCTTGCACGGAGAAGCCCCGTCTCCCTGCAGGAATGCCCCAACCTCATAATCCGTGAAAGGTCGCTGTGTGAAGCTCCGCAAAGAATCGCACGGCGATCTTTCACGCGCAGGCGATTGAAAATCTTTTCAATCGCCCGTTTTTTCAGCTTCCGCCTAAAATGCCGCCGCATTTCCGGGCGACGTAAGCTGCAAAGAGTCAAAGTCACCGCACATGCCGCCGGCTTTGACGGTTTTTCAGATGCCTTTCTGTCCCGATCACAAATCAGCGGCGTTCTTCAAAATACTCCATCACGTCTTCGACGCGGCAATGCAGGATTCTGCAAAACAGTTCGATCGTATATGCAGACGCCACTTTCCGCTTGCATCGTAACCGAACACGGTATATAATCACACTAGATATTATTGGTTAATCTGATAAGGGGAGTTGTATATGGAAGAAAGAACCATTATCCAAAGCGAAAACATTTTTGCAAGTCCGAAAATGAAGAGGTTACTGATCCTCATCGCGCTCATGATTGTCGCGGTAACCGTTCTGTCGCTGATTTGCCGCTTTGATATCAGCAGGTCCGTGTATGTAAAGGCAGATAAGCTTTATGATCTGCATTATGACGAATATCACGGATGGGATTCCTATGAAAACGAGAATAAAGTGCATTCTTTATGGCATACCGCTTCCAATCTTGTCATCGTCGGTTATATTGGTCTCTTTCTTGCAGGACTTCTGCTGATCTTTTTCATTGCTTTCCTTATCCTGTATCTGACCGGTCGCGTGCAGCAGATTACGGTCACGGATAAGCGTGTGTACGGCGTTGCTGCGCATAAACGTCGCGTGGATCTGCCGCTGGACAGCGTTTCTGCAATCTCAACAAGCGCGTTCAAGGGACTTGCCGTTGCGACCGCAGCCGGAAGGATCAATTTTATCGGGATCAAGAATCGCGACGACATCCATAAGGTCATCGGCGACCTGCTGATCGAGCGTCAGAGCAAGCCGACTCCCGTCGTGCAGGGAGTAAAGCCTGAATTTCAATCGGATATTGCAACGCAGTTAAAACAACTAAAGGAGCTTCTGGACAGCGGGATCCTCACACAGGAGGAATTCGACGCGAAGAAGAAGCAGATTCTGGGTTTGTAAATCCTGACGCCAAAGCAGCGGGGGACTAATCCCCGCTGTTTTTTGTCCGCTCTTTCGCTGACATGTCGCCGCGCTGTATTTCCCCGTCGTCATTTATGCTCTTTTTTTGACTTTTCCACAGGAATGACGGCTTAAAAACCCCAATAAATACAAGGATTGTGGATAAGTCGGTGGATAAGGTGGAAAAGGAACGTGGATAGTGTGTCCGGATTGTGAACGCGTTTTCTTATCCGCCGAATGTGAGCGCCGCGCTTGACACACCGGCGCGTTTCCCGTTACAATAGATATATATCATTGCACGGGAGGTACGGTATGGAACGGTTTTCGGATCTCTTGAAGGGAAAGTTCGCCTTCGGCTGTATGCGGATGCAGCTCGACGCAAACGGCGAGGTGGACCTTATGAACTTCCGCGCGATGGTGGACTGCTATCTCGACGCGGGCTTCAATTATTTCGACACGGCGCACGTCTATTACGAGGGCAAGAGCGAGCTGGCTCTGAAAGAAGCGCTTACGAGCCGCTACCCGCGCGAATCCTATGTGCTGACGAACAAGCTGACCTCGAGCTGTTTTGAAACCGAAGCGGACATCCTGCCGCTGTTTCAGACGCAGCTCGACGCGTGCGGCGTGGATTACTTCGATTTCTATCTGATCCACTCGGTGCTCGCCGGAAACTACGACAAATATGTGAACTGCAACGCGTTC
>JAEEGL010161685.1_pt1 | contig 13915 bp, 5 predicted proteins | sample 9134231 | NCBI WGS metagenome assembly JAEEGL01 (sample SAMN16246548, study PRJNA631951) | gut metagenome | biome: gut microbiome; feature: rumen; material: fiber-attached | host: Bos | place: Iran: Karaj | collected 2018-10
AAACTTTCATAAAAATTTAAAAGTATAAACCAAGTTTTTGTAATATTATTTAATTTTCTTAAATAAATTTCTGCAGTTAATAATTTAAAATAAAATGCTTTTTCATGTGATTTAATTGAATGAGTTAAAATAATTTGACAAACAAATTCATATAATTTATTTTGTTTATAATTTTTATTTTTATTCTCATGATTTTTTTTCTTTTTTAATTTAATTAATAATTCTCTAACACTTCCAATAATAAACATATTTATAATAGTCATTAAATATTTAACATTATTTTGAAGAATTGATTCTTGCCTATACTGAATTTCATTTTGTGAAACATCAGGAATAGTATTTTTAGTCAAACTTAATATTTCATCAATTTCTCTATATTCTTCTTTTTCTTCTTCATATTTTATATTGTAACATTGTAAAAAACCATTGACAATGATTTTATTTAATTTTTTTTTATAATTTACTATTGTTTCAATTAAAAAAACCATTGTTGGATAATCTTCTAAATTTCTTTCTCTTATATATAATTTATGTGTTTTCCTTAATAATAATACATTCATCATTAAATAACCTATTAAAATTGATGAAAATGAAGTTAATAAAAATGAATATATATTTAATTTTTTTTTGCACATTATATATATAAAAAGTATTATATTAAATATATTTATTGATGATATTTGAAATATTATAAAATTTTGATAAAAATTTGAAAATTTACTTATAGTTTTATGAATTGTCCTTAGTCTCATAAGTGATAATATAAAAAATACAATTAATTTTATTTTTTCTTGTTGTTTACCTAAAAATTGAAATAAATTAAGGATAACTAAGGAAATTTTTTGTAAAATATATAAAAAATCACTAAATGAATTTTCACTTTTCCCAAAATTATTATCACTAATTAAATTACAAGGATCATAAAAAATACATTGAATAATAATATAAAACAAGGTTAAAAATAAAATAATACCAGAAAAAATTGTATATAATAAATGAATTCCTGAAAAACATTTAGTATTATAAATATAATTAACTGAATCAGAACAAGCAAAAGTACTAATTGTAATAGATAAAATAAGAATATTTAAAATTGTTTTCATACATTGTTCTTGAAATGAAAAAAAATAAAACATAAATTTTTTAAATCCTTTTACATTTATTACTGAAACTTTTGAAAACATAAAATAAAAAAATTCAAAATATTTTATTAATAAAAATACTAATATTAATATTAAAGGAAATAAAAAGAAATTATTTCCTAATTTTGTAATATAATCAAAGAAATTAATAAAAAAAGACATTTTTTGATCAAAATTAGAATATAAGAATTTATTTTTATCGAAAGTATTTTTATAAATATTTGCATAATTTCTTATTTCGTCATTTTTTAAATCTGAATAATTTACACTCAAAAAAAAAATTAAAATAAATATTTCAAAAAGTGATAAAATTATATATGTAATCTTATAAAAGAATAGATATTTATTTGAAATATATGAATATTTAAATAAAGAAAATTTCACTTTTTGAGTAAGATTTTCATATATTTTATTTTCAAATGATAAAACCATTTTTGATTTTAATCAATTTTAAAAATTTAATTAATTAAATGGAAAAAAAGGAATCTAAAAATGAAATTTATCATTCAGAAGAAAAAAATAAAAAAAAATATAAAAATAAAAAAGTGAAAAGAAAATTTAAATTATTTAAAGTTTTTAAAAGTGTTAATGATGAATCAGATACTTTTAAATTAGGGATTTTAATTATTCTAATTTTACTAATAATTTCTTGTTTATTTAAATTGACAAAATATTTCATTTATCCAATTTTTTTCATGATAATAATAATGTTTTTGTCAACTTTAAATTACTTTGATTCTAAAAAATATAAAATGACTAAATAAAGTTTTTAAATTTTATAATTAAAAAAAATAAATTATATAATAGATAAATGAAAATTTTTTTAATTTCAATATTTTTAATTAATACCTTTGTTAATTCATATTTATATCAAATTCCTTTAACAAAAGATAAAGCTCAATTTTATGTAAATGTAAAAATAGGAAAAGATTCTCAATTTAAATTAGCACTTGATATTTCTTTAAAAAAATCATTATTACCAAATCCAAATTGTAAAATTTGTAAAAAAAAGGATGTGTATAATCCAATTAATAAAAGTATAAAAATAAAAGATTTCCAATCTCAAAAAAGATTATATTATAATTTCACTGGTGAAGAATATATTGATAATATGACTTTTATAGGTTTTGAGAATTTAACACAAGTTTTTAATTTTATTTCATTTTCAAATATATCTTATGTTACACAATATTCTTCTTATGGTTGTTTTGAACTTTCATTCACTAATTATAACTTTAATACATCAAAAAAAATTTTTGGTTTTCAATATACAGGAAAATTAACATTAGATATTGGAGAAATAAATACAAATATAATTCAAAATATGTCATTATTAAAAAATTATTCTGTAAAATATAATGAAAATAAAACTATTTGGTATATAGAATCAGATTCTATAAAAATAAAGAATAAAATAATAAATGAAAAGCAAAAAATAAAATTTGATATAACAACAAATATTTTATATATTCCAAAAAAGTTCTTTTTTGAGCATATTGAAAATATTTTTCCTTCATCAGGAAAATGTCAAATTTTAGATTTAGGAGTTTTTATTTGTACATGTGATATTAATTATTATTTAGATTTTTCAAGTTTTACCTTTTATTTTAATAATAATGAAACATTTATTGTTAATTCTACTGATTATATTCAAACTGGAGATACTTCAAATTATGATCCTTGTTTAGTTGTTGTTAGTATTAATTATGAGGATGATTATTGGGTTTTTGGATATAATATTTTCTATAATTATTATTTGTTATTTAATATTGATGAAAATATTTTTAGTTTATATCCAAAAAAAAGTTCTCTAATTGAAAATTCTGAAATAATTTTTATTTTGATTTTCTTGACTTTGACATGTGTGTTTTTATTTTTTGGAATGTGTAAAATATATTCTAAAAAAGATGAGGAAAACATAGAACCTTTAATTGGAGAAGATATTGAAAATAATAATGAAGAAAATAATAATAATGAAAATAATAATAATGAAAATAATAATAATGAAAATAATAATAATGAAAATAATAATAATGAAAATATTAATAACGAAAATAATAATAATGAAAATAATAATAACGAAAATATTAATAATGAAAATTATAAAAATAATAATAATGAAATCAATAATAATAATTAAAATAATAATTTTTAATTTAGTTTATAAATTAAATTATATAAATTTTTGTAATAAAAAGACAAATAAAATTAAATTCAAAAGAAAAAATCAAATATTATAAAAGCATATTTATAAAAAAAATCTAAAACATAAAACAAACATAAATGAAAGGGAGAAAAAGAAAAAAAAAAATCAAAATTATCATAAATAAATAAATTTAAAAATATTTATTTTTTATCTTTTACATTAATTTAAATTAATAATGCAGTTAAATATAAATGATGCAACCAATATTTTTTCAAATGTGAAATATATTCAACCTTCAATTTCAAAAACAAATAGTAAAAAAAGTTTAAATAAAAATATAAAAAAAACATTAACAAAAAAAGAATTTTATAATAAAAAAGAAAATGCATTTAATAATTCATATGAAAACATATTAAATAAAATATTAGAAACAAAATCTTCAGAAGAAAATTCACTTCATCATTTAAAATCTACAAATAATTTACTCAAAAATAAAAAAGAAATAGCAACTCAAGAAAGAAGAAATTCAGCAGTAAATAAAAATATGTTAATCAATGATAAAAAATTAAAAATTCCATCAAAAAGTTCATTTAATGCAAATGGTAAATTAAAATCTAATACAAATTCAAAGGTTTGTGATTTAACTTTATCTGAAATGTCTAAACCAGATTCACAATTAAGTGAAGCTGTTTCTATAAATAGTAATAATGGTGTTAAAATATTTAAAAAAGTTGCAAAAATTAATGTAATGAATTTTGAAATATCAAGAAAGAAAAATTATAATAATTTACAAAATAAAAATTCTCTAGTATTGGTATCTAATCAAATTGTAAATATAAATAAAAAAAATATAAATAATTTAAAAGATAAGATTTATGAACCAAATAAAGAAAATTGTGAAGAATTTATTCAAACTGAACCTTGGCTAATGAAAAATATATGTGAAATGAAATTTACAATTAATACACCAAAAAAAAGAAGTTTTTTATGTTGTTTTTAAAATATAAAAAAGAATTTTTATAATAAACATAATTATTTAATATATATATATTAAACAAAAAAATATTTTAGTAAAAAATCTTATTTGAAAATAAGGGAAATGAATTATATATCAAGAATACTATTATAATGAATATTCCAATTAAATCTACAAAATTTTCTTCTTCATTTGTGAATAAAAATAATAAAATATAAACATATAAAACTCTAAATGAATTCAACCATATATAATTTTTTGCTATTGTTAAATTTTTTCTATAAAACATTTTTAAATTAACTGAAATTGAAAAAATTATTCCATTTATTATATTGATTATTATATAAAATGTGCTGAATCTGAATGGTGAAAATAAGTAATATATTGTACAAATAATAAGAATGAAAATATTAATATATAATAGATGATTATTTATATTATAGTTTATTAAACCAAATTGTAAATCAATATAATTTATAATACTTTGAATTAATAAAGATGAAATTGATAATAAGACACCTTTAATAATATTTTCCTTTGTTGAATAAAGAAATTCATTTGAAATTAATAAATAAGTTCCAACTATACAAGAAAAAAGACAATAAATGTAAATTTTGGTAAACTGAAAATGATTAATAATGAAATCTTTAGTCATATAAACAAGAGGAAATAAAACAATAATAGTTTGAAATATAATACATCTAATATATAATAAAGAATATAAAAATGAAATTAATCTAATAAATTTTAAAAATGCTTTTAATATAAACCATTTTTTATGAGGTAAATTTTTTATATGAAATAGATTTACATTTTGTAACTTTGATATTATTATTGATGTTATTATTATTGAAATTGCTCTAATAAATAATATAGAAAATGGATTATAAATTTTATTAAATTTATTTAATAAATATTTTGGGATAAATGAGCAAATTGAAAAAAAAATATTTGATAACATAATATAGTGAAAACATTGTTTTTTGGAAATATTAGGTAATGATGATAATTTATTAGAAATTAATGAATTATTTAAATTTTCATCTAAATTCATAAATTAATATATAATTTAAAATCCATATTTTATAATTATTAATTAAATAAATAATAAATTTTAATCAAAAATTAAAATTTAAAAATTATTTTTTTTTATAAAATTAATGAATTATTTCTCCTTTTTCAAATTATATATAAGAATTAATAATATTTTTTAATTTAAATTAAAATGAATAGACAATATACAACATGTAGATATAATAAAAATCATAAAGTTCTTATATCAAGATTAATATTACATGAGAGTAGATGTCCTGATTCAAAAAGTAAAAATTTAAAGACATGTCCTTTTAATATATCCCATAAAATCTCAAATGAAAAATTTGAAAAGCATGTAAAAAATTGTCCAAATAGACCAAAAATAGAACAAAGCTTAAAAGAACAAATCTTTAATTATATTAAAGGTAAAAATAATAATGAGGAAGTTAAAAATGATGTTCAAATTGATAATGAAAAGTTAATAAATATTGATAATATTTATAATTGTAATTATGAAGGAAATATAAAAAATGAAAATCCTAAATTTAAAAAAATAATTGATCTTCAAAAATTTTCTAATCAAGAAATTTTTAATTTTATGGATAATGGAATTGTTGACTATGATGAAGATGATTAAATTTAAAAATATATATAGTTTAATTTAATATTATTATAAATGTAAAATATTCAATTTTAGATAATAATATACTTTTTTAGTTTATACTTATTTTATTTTTTTTTATTCTTTTACAATTTTAATTTAAAAAATTATTAATTCAAATAATTATTATTATTTTTTATTACAAATAATATCATTGTTTGAATAATTTTTTTCAAAAATGATTAAGTATATTTTTTTAACAATAAATAATAATATCTAAAGTAATATATAATATTCACAGAAAAAAAAAAAATTATATAATTAAAATGCTAAGACTAAGATATATATTAATAAGTCTTGCAATTATAAATCAGATATTATGTTTCAAAAAATTAAAAGAGAGACGTTCATTAGCAAGTAATAAAATTGATGAATTGTTAATTAATAGAAATATTAAAGTAAACTTAAAAAGAAATGAATTTTCATATTTTTATTTAAGAACAAATGATATGGATGAAAATGCTAATTTTGGTTCAATTATATTTGATGGAATAACACATATAGAGGATATTGATATAAAAGGAATGAATATTAATTTTGATTATATTGATGAAAGTGTTTTAGAAAGGATAAACTTTACCCAAAAAAGTAAAAATTATATGTTGAATAAAGATTATCATTATAATATTTATGAATTAATTTTTCAAAATAATCTTACAAAAGTAAAAGATAATTCAAATAATTATTTTATTTTTTCAATTGAAGGAAAAACAAATGTTGAATTTAATTTAAAAGCACTTGCATTTCCTAAAGTTGAAATTATTGAATCTGATAAAGCAAAAGAAAAAAATTTAAAATATATAGAAAATCAAATTATTTATTATCAAATTAAAATAAATGCTACAAAATTTAGAAAGAAAACAGTACTTATTTATTCAGAAAATAAATGTCATATTAAATTTGCTGGTAATTTAGATAGTCAAATTAACCAAAAACTAGAAATAGATAAATTTAATTTAAGTGTTTTTAAATTTGAACGTGAAAAAACTTCTGATATTAGAATTACTTTTAAATTTAAATGTAATGAAAAATTTCATGCTAGAGTCTTAATTGAATCTACTTCTTCTAATGTTGCTTTGTTTCAAGAACAAAGAGTAAGTAGTAAAATTTTTCAAACTTTATTTAGTTATATGGATTATTTTGATTTTTATTATATTGGAAATTATGGAGAAATTGAAAATACTTATGAAATATTTCCAATTCAAAAAGTTGGTTTATTTAAATTTTATTATAGAACTCATGTTTCAGATTATATTTTACCAACTGAATATGAAGAAGAATTAGACCCTAATGAATTTCGTACTTTAAAAAATAAATTAATTATAATATATATTAAGCCAATTTTACCTGGACAATTTGATATAAAAATATTTCAAAATTTACCTCAAATTAGTATTGTAAAAGATGGAATAACAAATGTTAAAATTAAAAAAAATATTGAAACAAAATTAGAAATACCTAAAAATGATAGTGATATCATATATTTGACAATAAAAAAATACGGTAAAAAAACAGTAAAATGTAATTTTCAAGGTGAAAATATAAATATTAATAAAAAAGCTATTTATAAGGAATTAACAAAAGGAATAGAATTAACATTTAAATCTGATGAAGATGCTTTAGTTGAATTAACAGCCATTTATACACAAAATTTATATTATATTGTTACTGAAAAAAAAACAGAAGTTACTGATTTAAAAAATAAAAAAGGAATTGCAATTCAATTAGAAAAAAATACAAATTATTATAATCCAGAAATTAATATTAAAATTCCTCCTGAAATAAGTAATTTCAATTTTCAATTTTATGTTGCAAATAATTTTGCAAAAAGTGTAAATTATATTCCTTTAATAACAAAAGGTGGAAATCCAATTTTAATGTCAATTAATGATGAAAATAGAGAAGAATTTATTCAAATTGCACATAACCCTTATGATGAAAGTAAAGTTACTCCAGATGATGATAATTATTTTTTTTATGTTCTTGAATTTAAACAAGTTGATATAGAAAAAGTTAATATAATTATTAATTATTCTAATAAAAAAACCACTAATACAGATAGGATTCAAAAAAATGAAAAATATGTTTTGGGTAAAAAATTAGTGAAAGTTGATGATTCATTTGATCAAAATTTTATAAGAATTGTAACAATGAAATGTAAGAACAATCTAGATAATAGAATAAAAATGAAATATGAAGAATATGATATGTGGAGTGAAGCATTATCTACTAAATATAGTTTTTTTCAAATTTCATCAATTTATAATGGAATTACTTTTGAATTACAAGATAAAAAAAATCCAGTATTATTTACTTATAGTTATTCAAATGAATATATTGATATAATGAAATTTGAACTTGATTTATATTCATTTCTTAATGAAAAAAATTTAACAAGTTATACACAATTGGCAGACAATAAATTAACTGTTAAAAAATTAAAAATAGGAAATTATGAAGAGAAATCTTCAAAAATATATTTACTTGATGGAAATGATTATATTACAAATTATGATAATATATGTACTTTAAATTCAGAACAAAAAAGTGATAAATTTATAGTTATACCTTTAGACTCAAATCCAGAATATGATTTTGGAAAAAATGAAATAAATAAAGGAAATTGGTATTTAGTTGTTGTAAAAGAATTTCAAAATCCAATATTTTTTGATATTATTGTTTATTCTGAAAAAGTAAAATTTGAAAATGGTAAAATTATGATAAATAATTTAACTACATTCAATGAAACAATCATTGGTCAAAAAATGAAATTTGGTAGTAAAAAAATAAATTTATATCTCAACATTACTGAATTAAAAGGAAAAGAAGGTTCAATTCTTTTTGAAGGTGTTTTACCTGAGGAATATTACATAAATACAGTTGATATTATTATAAAAAATGAGGATATAAATAATAATGAATTAAATGAAAGATTTAAAAATGATTTTCAAGTACCAAATCAATTAATTAAAGATCCTTTTACTAATAATTATGAACTTTTTTATGAGAAAACAAATGAAAATCAAAAAGGTAGAAGCAATATTTTATTAATAGAAATTATATCAAGTTCAAATATGGAATTTGATATTACACCATTACCTTTTCCTAAAGAATTAGAAATTGAGGAAATAAAATTAGAAAAAAAACAAAATTTAAGCTGCACAGACACAAAAGGTAAAAGTAATATATGTTATTATAAAGTAAAAATAAAACCAATTTCAGAAAATTATGAGAAAAAATATGTTTTGGTGTATGAACAAACAAAAAAACGTTTAATTTATAAAGGTAATTTGAATCCAATAATATCAGGGCAAGTAAGATATGAAGTTCATCAAAATAAAGAACATCTATTACTTGTTTTTGATTTTGACGCTAGTTTTAATGAAGAAATTTCAATTATATTTAAATTTTATGAGTCTATTGATTTTAATATTTTGATTGAAATTTCAAATATAAAAGTAGTTGTATTTAATTCTTTGACTGAACAAATATTTGAAACTATTTTCACTTATAATGGATATTTCCCTTTTTATTATATTGGAACTTTTCCTGAAATGGCTTTAAATTGGGTTTTATATAATGAACAATTTGGAAATTTCCAATTAAGTTATAATACAATATGTAGTGATCATATTTTACCAATTCCAAATGAATATAATTTTTTACCAAATACCCTAATCAAAAATTTTGAATCTTTTGTAGTTGTATATGTTAAATCAGAATATCCTGGTAATTTAAAATTAAGATTTTTCAATACAGCAGAAGATATTAAAATGAATGCTTTAAATCATGTATATCTTAAAGATGGCATAAAAAATATTAAATTAGGTAATTCAACTAAAGAACTTTATTTACATATTAAGTTAATAGGAAAAGGAAAAGTTATATTAAATTCAAATACAGAGATTACAAATGAAATATTCATGCCATATAATAAAAACACAATTGAATTAAATGCTAGTAATGAAATAATAATTACTATTACAGTTACCGAAGGAAATTTATATGATGTTTTAAAACCTTCAAACATAATTGTATTAAAAAATAAAAAAAATATTTTATTTGAATATCCTAATAATTTAGAATATAGTTCAACTGAAATTGAGATTAAATCAAATAAAAAAGTAGTATATTATTCACATTTTGGTTATGCACAAGATTCAAGATATTTCCCTAATGTACATTTAGGTAGAAATCCTTTAAGAAATGAAATAAATGAATTAAATCAATATCTAGATTCTATTTTTTTGGAAATAAATCCATATGATCAATTTCATATTGATCCATATAAACACAAATTTTTTTATGGTATTGAAATAGAAAATGAAAATGATACTACTTTATATATATCATTTATGAAAAAAAATAAAAATCCAATGTATAAATATGAATTAAAAGAAAAGGAATTTAATTATATATCTCATGATCATTTTCCAGCACTTATTAGAACTGATAATGAAAATAAATATGCTGAAATAATGTGCTATTTTTGTAAGAGAATAGATTCAAATTCATTATTGTTAAAATATGAACAAAATATTCTTGATCATAGGCGTTTAACAGATAAATTTAATTTCTTTAAATTCGCCGTTTTATATAATGGAATGCATTTTGAACTACAAAATAACAGTGACTCTGCAATTTTATATTATCAATATACAGAAAATACAAACCCAATTGATGGAAACTTTACTAATGAAATTTTTAAACTTAATAATATAAATGAGAATTATCTTATTTTGAATGGTACAGAATTACAATTAAAAGATCATCCTTTAAAAAATTATACTATAAAATTGAAAGTATTTTTACTTAATAGAGAAATTCAAGAATTTGCTTATAATTATGATAATATTTGTTATTTAACTAAAATTGAGGTACAAAAAGATAAAATGCAATATAGAAATAATGTAAAAATAATAGAATTCGAATATGGAAAAAAAGCAATAGATCTTAAAGACTATAAAAACAAATGGTATTTAACAGTTGTAGGAGAATACACAAGTATAATTGGAGCAAGATTAATTTTATATAAAGAAAAAGTAATTATTTCAGAAGGTAAAATAGAAATTGAAAAAGTTAATTTTAGAGAACTTAAAGTTGGTGGAGAAAAAGTACAATTAAAAGAAAAAATTGAATATTTTTATATTGATATTAAAAAAATGGGAAAAGAAAATTTTGGAAAAGAAGGTTCAATTGTTTTAAAAGGATTACAAAAAGAAGAAGAAAGTTCAAAAATTGAAGTTCATATGGCATATGTTAATGCTGAAGAATATAATGAAAAATCATTTTATGAAAGAATTAAAAGTTTTGATAGAAAAGTATTAAATTTAGAATATGATAAAAAAAATAAAATTGTTGAATTTTATTATGAAAAAGCTTTTGATGTTGCTAATTATATAATAATTCAAATTGAAAATTATTTAGATAAAACAGATCTTGAAATTCAAGCAACTGATTTTGTGATTTATAAAGAGATAAATCAATCAGATCTTACATCAATTAATTCTTTAAAATGTAATAAAAAAGAGGTTCCATGTTATTATCAATATAAAATAAATCAAAATTCATATTCAAAAAAATATCTTATTTTTTATTCTAAGTCTTTAGATCGTCTTGTATATAAAGGATCAATTAATCCTTCTAAATTATATCCTGATAAAAATAAAATTATTGATAAAAATGTTTGTTCTTTTGTTGTTTTAAAATATGATAGTAAAATTGAATCTGATATTTTAGTAACAATTAAATTTTATAGTAATAAGACAGAATTAAATGATGTTAAATTAAAAATGGATTATACGGATTTGCAAGTTGTTAGATTTATTGGAAAAGAAAGAACAGAAAAAATATTCCAAAGTATTTTTACATATCAAAAAGAATTTCCATTTTATTTTATTCAATGTTATTCTGAAGAAAATGAAATTTTTGAAATGTATAATGAACAACCTTTTAGTTCATTTAAAATCTATTATAAAAATAAATTTGAAAATAATTTATTACCAACAGAATCAGATGAAGAAATTAAACCAAATTCATTCCATAAAATAAAAGAAAATGATATTATGTTAATAAAACCATTATCAGCTAGTAATTTAAATTTAAGAATTTATCCAAAAACATTGTTAACATTATCATTAAAAAAAGAAAGTCTTTATCATCTTCATTTAGAAAAGGGTGTAAAAAAATTAATAAATTTACCAGAAGAACCAAATGATAATGAATCTTATTTTATTTCAGTTAAATCAATAAATCAAGGAAAATTTAAATTTAATAATAAAGAAGATGCAATTGATTCAATTACAGAAGAAGTAAAACAAAGAAACATTACTATTGAATTTTTAAATGATTTATTAGTAGAAATTATAATAAGACAAAAAGAAGATTTATATGAGGTTATTTCACCATTATCCAACCCAGAGGATAATGAAAAAATATTTACTGTAAGAGATAAGAAATTAATATTAATAGAATATGAGAATAGTGATAATTATGGAAAAACAATACTTGAATTAACATCAAATGCAGATATAAAATATAATAGGACTGAGGGTTTTGCAAAAAGTGATAAATATTTCCCTCAAATATCAGAAAGTAAAAGTAATATTATTTTGGATTTTAAAGAATCAAATAATGATATTGAAACTGTTGAATTGGATGTTAATCCTTATCATGATTTAAGATTAAAAAATAGTAGAAAAGAAGGTTATAAATATTATTATGGAATTGAACTTGAAGAGAGTTTAATTATTGATGTTAAATTAAAATATTTTAAATTGGATTTTAAACAAAGTAATCAAGAAGAAAATACATTTAAAGTTATGAATCAAATGTTTCCTAAAATTTATCCTCAACAATCGACAAAAAATTATATTTGTATATTTGCACATATTTGTAATTATTCTTATAGGAGTAAATTATATATGAATTATGGTGATCAACAAATTTGGAGTGAGGATCTAGAAAATATTTTTAATTTGTTTAAAATTCCATTATTATATAAAAATATATATTTTTCACAAGGTGCTGTAAGTGATGATGACATTCTTTTTTCTTATGGATATGATGATGATGTAAATGAAGATACAGATTTTAAAGAAAAAATTCGTAATTTTAATTCAGGTAAAATTGAAATAAATAAAAAAAGTATAAAAATTAATAATCCAATTGAAAATTATAATGTTTCAAAATTTTATATTTATTTATTTCCAGAAGAATCTGAACAACAAACAAATTTTGATAATTTATGTTATTTGAGCAGTTTGAATAAAGACAATGATATAAAAAAAATTCCTGGAAGTGAAAAGGAAATTAGCTTAGGCCCCGAATATAATGGCAATTATTATATTTCAATTATTGCTGAATATATTAAGCCATTCCCTGTTAGACTTCTAGCATGTTCTGGTAAAGCAACATTTAAAGAAGGAGAAACAGTAACAGAATTTATTGAAATTAATAAAGCTTTAAAAATAAAAGAAGCAATTAGTAATTATTATATCAATCTTGATAATTTGAATACAGAAGGACAATCTGAAGGTTCAATATTATTTACTGGAATTGAAGAAACTAATATTAAAAATTATAAAGTTAAAATTGCATATTGTAAAAAAAATGAAAATAAAGTTGATAAATTAAAATCAGATGGTAAATTTATTGACTTTGTATATGATAGACTATTTAAAATACATGAAATATATTATTTAAAAGAATCAAAAGATGATGAATTAGTTTTAATTCAAATTAGTAGACCTGAAAATGAATCTCCAGTTGAAATTAAAACCTCACAATTAAAATATTATAAAACATCAGAGAATGATATTCGAACTAAATTTAAAAATTTAAAATGTAATGAGGGAAATTTATGTTATTATAAATTTGATTTTGATCAAACTAAATATGATACTAATTATAAATATTTTGTAATATTTAGTGAAAAATTAGAGCGTTTATTTTAT
>JAEEGL010986894.1_pt1 | contig 13915 bp, 11 predicted proteins | sample 9134231 | NCBI WGS metagenome assembly JAEEGL01 (sample SAMN16246548, study PRJNA631951) | gut metagenome | biome: gut microbiome; feature: rumen; material: fiber-attached | host: Bos | place: Iran: Karaj | collected 2018-10
ATATTCCAAATGGTTGTTGGTCGTAGCTGCACGTATTCAGATAGCTGTTTTGCGCTATAGCCTTGAATCGATACATAAATTCGCCGGTAACAGCTTTGATGACAATAAAATATGCCAGCATGATCAAAATTCCGGCCGCTACTGACCATATCCAGAATGACTTATTTTGCCGCGTAAGCAAATCGGACAGAAAAAGATAAAGCAGCAATGGTATCACAAGAACAATTGTGCCTTTTGATGAAAATCCCAAAAACAGCGAAAACGCGAAGCCGATGGCACAAAAAAACAGGCCTCCTTTATCAGTAAACCTATACTGGTAATAGAAATATACGGCTAGCACCACAAACAAGGCCACATAAATATCTGGCATTAGCTTGTTAGAATAAAACATTGTGTGGTTTGTCAATGCGGTGACGGCCAACCCAAAAAATGTTGGCATAAATCCCCTTTTGCGCAAAAGTGCAAATACAACCGTTAAAATACCAATTGTTACAAGTATTGATGGTATAGAAGACGCTACATCATTTATACCAAAAAGTTTATACGATAATGCTGTTGCCAGAATAATGGTAAACCGATACGTGAAATGATTATCGAAATCGACTGTTCCATTAAGAAAATTTGCTGCTATCTCGGCATACTCCATATCGTCGTAACCGAAATGCCCGGTATATCCAAATACGCGGTAAATAATTATAAATACGACGAAAAACACTAAAGCCCAAATCGGTTTAACTTTCATTTTTTGTTTTTTTGATTTTGCGCAAAAATATTACAATTTGAAGTTTAGCTGCTTCGATTTATGAATTGTTTACTTTAGCATTTTCTAAAATTATGGCCGGTGTTTATATTCACGTTCCTTTCTGCAAACGCCGATGCGGCTATTGCAACTTCTATTCCACTACGCGTCTGGGATTGAAGGACAGCTATTTGCAAGCCATAAAAAAGGAACTGACCGGGCGGCGCAACTATCTTAACAATGAACCAGTGCAGACCATCTATTTCGGCGGCGGAACACCATCGCTGCTTGAACCCGCCGAAATTCAGCAGATTATCGGCACAATCAAACAACTGCACAGTGTGGCTGCCGATGCTGAAATCACAATTGAAGCCAACCCCGACGATTTGACACCAGCGTATATCAATCAACTTTCTGAAACTGACGCAAATAGACTGAGCATTGGTATTCAGTCGTTCGATGATGCAATGCTGGCGCTGATGAACAGACGTCACAACGCGCAACAAGCCATTGAAGCCGTACAAAACTGCCAGATGGCCGGCTTTAGCAACATCAGCGTGGATTTGATATATGGTCTACCGCAGATGAATACCGACGATTGGCGGCAACAGCTTGAAAACGTTGGCCGTTTGGGCGTACAGCACCTGTCGGCCTACCACCTGTCGTATGAAGAAGGCACGGCTTTCGGTTTAAAACTCAAACGCGGCCAACTTACGGAAGTGTCGGAAGATGAGAGTCTTGCACAATTCGACACCCTTACCGACTGGGCACAAAAGACAGGATTTGAACATTACGAAATATCAAACTTCGCTCTGCCGGGATTCCGTTCGCAACATAACTCAAGTTATTGGAACAGAACGGTTTATCTGGGTGTTGGCCCGGCAGCGCACTCGTACAACCGCACCACCCGAAGCTGGAACACAAACAACATTATTGAATACATAAACGGCATTGTATCAGATAATTGCGTGAGCGAAACGGAATCATTGTCTCCGTCCGACATTTTCAACGATTATGTTATTACAGCTCTGCGCACATCGTCTGGCATTGATATGGATTATCTTGAACGCGAGCATCCGCGCAAAATGGTCGATTATCTACGCCACCAAGCCGAAAGTTTTGTCCGCGACGGCCGTCTTGAATACACAATCAACCACTTGAAACTCACCCATAGCGGCATTTTTATTTCCGATGAAATTATGGAAGCACTGATTGTTATGTAAAAACAACAAGAATCAACAATTTTTTATACCTTTCTCAATCAAAAGATACAACTATGGCAAAACCAAAATTAGTGGCACTTACGGGTGCCGGAATAAGTGTTGAGAGCGGGCTTAGCACCTTCCGCGATTCAGGCGGATATTGGGATAATTACCGGGTTGAGGATGTAGCCACACCCGAAGGTCTGTCGCGTAACCCTCAAATGGTACTGGATTTTTATAACGGACTGCGCGCAAAGCTGGCCGACATCAAACCCAACGACGGACATAATGTGCTTGTGCGCCTTGAACAATATTTCGATGTTCATGTGGTGACACAAAATGTTGACAATCTGCACGAACAAGCCGGCAGCAAACAAGTAGTGCACCTGCACGGAGAACTGACCAAAGTTCGCAGTATAGCCAACGAAAACCTCCTATACGATATCGGTTACAAAGCCATTCACTTAGGCGACAAGGCCGAAGATGGACAGCAGCTGCGTCCGCACATTGTCTTCTTCGGCGAAGGAGTTCCTGAGATGGAACGTGCTATTCCGCTTGCTGAGCAAGCTGATGTTTTTGTAGTTATTGGCACATCTCTCAACGTTTATCCAGCTGCCGGCTTACTGCGCTACACACGCCGCGAGATTCCAAAATTCATTATCGACCCAAAGATGGTGCCATATCCTACCGATGAAAATTACACTTTCATTCAAAAATCGGCTGGTGAAGGAGGACGTATTCTGGAGCAGAAACTTAAGGAACTTTACAACTTAAAATAATGCGTCTGTGGCTGATACTGATTTCTTTGGCTATCCCGTTTTTATCTAATGCACAAGATTTTGGTGCTGGCATTGAAACCTGTTTAACAGCATCGCAACTTGATGGCGACCGATATGCTGGCTATCATAAAATCGGGTTCGGTTTTGGAGCTCATGTTAGTCGTATGCTTTTAACTGACCGCATTGGTATGCGCATCGGACTACGCTACATCCGCAAAGGAAGTCACCAAGAGGCCACTGAAAGTACTCCGTACTATAAATCGGAACTTCACTATGCCGAACATCCGTTGACCATCTTTTACCATTGGCAAAAATTAAATTTTGAAATTGGTGCAACAGTTGGCTATCTGATTAAATCAAAAGAGGATACTGATGGATATGGTCTGCGCGAACCAAACATAAATTTTAATAAAATTGAGATTGGTGCTATTGCTGGTTTGCGCTATCGGCTTGTCGGATCGCTATGGGCACATGCCTCACTTTGTTATTCAGTGCTTCCAGTCAGACAACATCATGCCGCACAAGACGGACATAAAATATCTGGACAACACAATAATGTGATCATTATTGGAGCCTGCTGGGTTTTAAAATAATATCATCTTGATATATATTTCTGATTTTCAGATGGATATATTTGTTTCAAAAACAGCATTGTCTATATTGAAGTATGGTTGTGTGTTATAAATGGTTGATTTATAAGTGTTTAAATAGTATTATTTAAATGTGATGTTCCACGTGAAACATTACCGGCCGAAGTAAACCAGAAGCACGTTAATGTCATTCGGACTCACACCGGAAATGCGGGCAGCCTGGCCGATTGTAGTCGGAGCGTACTTGGTCAGTTTGCTGCGCGCCTCCATAGTGATGGATTGAAGCTTCGAGTAATCAAATCCTTCGGGGATGCGTAGGTTCTCCAACTTCTTCAATTTATCGGCATTGTTTTTCTCGCGCTCAATATATCCGGCGTACTTGATTGTAAACTCAGCTCCTTCTCTAACCTCACGACTGGTTTGCTTATAAGATTCCAGAGCCGAAATGTTTTCAATCATATCATCGAGTTTGATGTCGGGACGGGAAAGAATCTGTGCAAATTTGACGCTTTCGGTTATAGGCGAACTTTCTCGTTCCACAAGGAACTTGTTGGCTTGTTCAGCGCGGATGTTGGTTGTTGAAAGATGTTCAACCAAATTGTTTATCTGGTCGCGCTTTTCATAATAACGGTCAAGCTGCTCACGGCTAGCAAGACCAATGTTATATGATTTTTCAGTCAGACGTTCGTCAGCATTATCCTGACGCAACAGCATACGGTACTCGGCACGACTGGTGAACATCCGATAAGGTTCATCAACACCTTTGCAAATAAGGTCATCAATCAAAACACCAATATACGCCTCGTTGCGAGCCAACACAAAAGGCTCCGCTTCCACGCATTGCAAATGAGCATTGATGCCCGCCATCAATCCTTGCGCTGCGGCTTCCTCATAGCCAGTTGTTCCATTAATCTGTCCAGCAAAGAATAGTCCTTTGATGATTTTTGTTTCAAGTGTTGCTTTCAGTTGGGTTGGCTGGAAGTAATCATATTCAATAGCATAACCCGGGCGGTAAATCTTTGCATTTTCAAGTCCGGATATTTTGTGAATGGCATTGAATTGCACATTCCACGGCAACGATGATGAAAAACCGTTGATGTAATACTCGTGAGTATTGAAACCCTCTGGCTCCAAAAACAATTGGTGTGAGTCTTTATCAGCAAATGTTACCAGTTTGCTCTCGATACTTGGACAATAACGCGGCCCGATTCCGATTATCGTATGATTGAAAATCGGAGAATCAACAAAACCTTTGCGTAATTCATCGTGAACAGCAGAGTTTGTGCGTGTTATATAGCACGGAATCTGATGGTCGTGATATGGTTTCAACGTTGAATAGCTGAAGAAATACGGGTCTTCATCGCCGTTTTGAATGGCACATTTGCTGAAATCGATAGTGCGGCCGTCGATACGCGCAGGTGTTCCTGTTTTCATTCGGCCTGTTTCAAAACCAAGTTTGACAAGATTTTCAGTAAGACCTGTTGATGGCAATTCCGAATAACGACCTCCAACAAACTGCGTGCGGCCGACGTGCATAACACCATTCAAAAAAGTACCATTGGTAAGAACAACTGTTTGCGATTTAAACTCAAATCCAAGCTGTGTTTTTACTCCTGTAACGTGGTCTCTCTCAGTTAAAAGTGCAACAACACTGTCTTGAAACAAATCGAGATTATCGATGTTCTCCAAAACTTCGCGCCAAGCCAATGAAAACAAAGCACGGTCGCATTGGGCACGCGGACTCCACATTGCCGGACCCTTCGAGCGGTTGAGCATACGATATTGAATAGCCGAGCGGTCGGTTACTATACCGGTGTATCCGCCCATAGCGTCAATTTCCTTAACAATCTGACCTTTTGCAATACCACCGATTGCCGGATTGCACGACATACAACCGAACTTGGTCATATCCATCGTTATCAGAAGTGTACGCGAACCCATATTCGCGGCAGCGGCAGCAGCCTCACAACCTGCGTGACCGCCACCAACAACAATCACATCATACTCTGGGAGCATCGCTATTCAAATAATTTGAGGTACTGATTTTCTTTTGCGCGCATAATCGGAATTTCATCCTCGGCTTTGTCGTTGTAACCAACAAAATGCAAAACACCGTGAATCATTACACGCTCAAGTTCCTTTTCAAAACTAACACCATACTCCTTTGCATTGGAGGCAACAGTATCGACGCTTATGAAAATATCGCCTGAAATAACATTTTCCTCGCAATAATCGAACGAGATAACATCAGTATAATAATCGTGTTTGAGATATTGGCGGTTGATTTCGAGCAGATAAGGGTCAGAACACAGAATATAATTGACCTCGCCAAGTGTCCGGTTTTCGTTTTCTATCAGTTTTTCGATGTTCTCCTCAACGTGCAGATTATCGAGTTTGAACTCGTCAATCTCTTCAAAAAAAATGTTAATCACTTTAAATATTGAATGTTAATGTAACAATTGAACCGTTTTTGTCAAAGACAACCTTATCAGCAAGGTTTTTCATAAGAAATATTCCCCGGCCATCTGGTTTTTCAATAAGATCTGGTTTGGTTGGATCTGGAACCACATTAATATTGAAACCATCACCTTCATCAGCAACTTTGACATTAATCGAATTAGCATCGCTATAAACATTTATACGAACGAGCTTATCCGGATTATTTTTATTTCCGTGCACTATTGCGTTCGTAACAGCTTCAATTGTTGAAATCAAAAGGTTTCCATACAAGTCGGAAACAACAGAAAGATTAATCGATACTTCATCGACGAAGTGTTCGACGAGTGACATGTTTTCCAATTTCGACTTAATGACCAATTCCTTATTCATTGTTCATCTTATTTACATCATCAAGGTATTCTTCAAATTTTGTTTTGTAAAACGAATTAAGCCTCAAATCAGTTTGTTTCAAAACATCAATATTTTTTTCAAATGTAATGTCTTCTTGCCAATTTTCATGTATTTTTCGTGTAATATTTTTTCCAGACGTCGATTCACGCTTTTCTTCTTTGTCACGTTCTAACTCGGCATTTTCGGCTTCAAGTAGTTTAGTAACAATGCTTTGCTGACGCATAACAGTCTGTATTGAAAGCTTTTTATTCGATATTTCGTTGTGTGTTTTTTCCATCAACTGTTTCACTTCTTTCAAAAGCTTTGCTGTTTGACTATCGATGTCAGCATTATACATCATTTGTTCAAGCATTTGCTGATATATTTCATTTTGCATAAGAGTTTTTACCAACTCACGATTGGTTTTACCGGTGTCGCCGTTCTTCATTTGGTTCAGAAGGTCACGCATTTGGTTTTTCAATGATTCCTGCGCCCCCCGCATATCAGATAATGACTGTTTTTGTTCTGATGGTTTCTTCTTTCGCTTCGACGGCTTTCCGCCAGAACCAGACGCTGCATTATCAATATTTTTAAGAGACTCTGAAAGTATGAGGATCAAATCGTTTGAATTTTTTAATGACTCTCGCTGATTTTGATTTGCTTTATATTCATTTCGTTCTTGTAATTGAAGACATGACTTCATCATACCATCTTCGATTAAAAAAGCAGCTTTTGAAATATGATTACCTAGATAAACTGTCCGTCGGGAAAGATTGTACAAGCTATCGCGCAGAATTTTAAAATTTTCAACAAGCTTAGACTGTTCTAAAATTCGGTTTTGATAAAGCGGGTTTGTATAATTGACATTTTCATACTCTGTTATTATACGTTCCTGATTAAAGGAAATTTCGAAAAGGTTATCTAAAATCTGGCGTAACTCATCTGCGTCTTCTGCATCAGAATTAGATGTATTCATATCAAGCATACTTTTGATAGAATCAGACAATTGCTTGATTTGATCGGCGTTTTCTTTTGATTTTATATTGAATTTGTCTATGCTATTATCGTTAATATATTGTTTTTCAATATCAAAATTAGACTTTATCTGAATAAATTGTTCAGTAAAGTCTCCTATATTCATTGGACGCTCAAGCAATTGATTGTCCTCCATCATCTGCTGGTATTGATTTTGCAAATTATTGAAAAACAAACTTTGCTCAGCAACATCAACTTGTAAAGAATCATTGATTGATTGAGATAATTGTTTTTGCTTATCAGAAAGAATATTAAGGTTATCAGCCAGTTGCTGCATGTTTTCCTCCATCTTTATTTTCCTAAGCAACTCCAAATCCTTGTCAATTGACTTTTCGAATTCAGTGAAATTGTGTTTCAAATCTTCTGATAAAGTATTGTACTGCTGCTGTTCATTGGCTAATTGTGATATTTCATTAAGAATCTGCTTAAGCTCGTCATCGACTAATCCACTAAGCATTTCGGAAATAAGATTTTGTTTTTCAATAATTTGTTGGTTTCTACTGAAAGTATTTTCTATTGAATTATGAGCTTTAGAAATTTCATTAAGAAAGTTTTGAAGCTGGTTGGTCTGACTGCTAATCTGTTGAAGCATTGAGTTTTTTTCCCAATCAGTCAAATTGTCATTAAGGATTTTCTTACGTAACTCAGCTATTTCAAACTCTATATCGTTAGATAATTGTCGCGAAAGTTCAAGTTTTCTAAAAATATCAGCATATTGATTTTCTTTATCAATTGCTTTGTTAGAGATTGATTTGACTATATGATCAAACTGAGAAGATCGGACTTTTTTTGGCCCGTTAACAGCATCATTATCGAACAACTCAAAAGAGAATAACAAGGTCTGGTCAGAAATATCAGATTCAATAGGACAATAATAATCGTAATAAATCTGTTGCGATGTTATATTAGGATAAATAGGAACCAAAAAAGTATCGCAAACGCCATTGCCTGAAACGTACATTGAAAGTTTGCTAAAACCATAATCATCTTTAATTGAACCGTCAAATACAACATGGTCAGAGGTCGTCTGATCCATTGACTTGAAGATTAGAATATTGGGGTACAAATCAGGCACACATATAATTTTAAAATCGATAAAGTCACGATTTACATCAGAATTTGATAACGTTACCCTATAACTGAGGTTTTTAAGAACTCGTGTTCTAAAGGTAAATGTGTCACCAGTGAAAGATAAATGTTTTGATGAATCAGTTAAAGATATAATTTTTAATGTATCAAAAAAAGAGCCATGAAAAGTCTGTTTAACGAATGTTCCTTGTGGAACAATTAGAATGTTTTGGTTTTCAACAGTTGTGTCACTTTTGTTAACATATTTTGGATAGTAAATATCTGTAGTGTAGTTATTTATTACAGGAACTCTAATAACTTTTACACTATAAGAATCAGAAGTAAAACCGGAAGTGGAAATTGAAAACTTAAATTCATTATTTACATTTTTAAAGACATACGAAAAAATAGAATCGTTTTGACGGTCCATAATAAACTTACCGCCAGAAAGGTTTATGAATACATCGGATTTAGGATATTTTGAAAATACGACAGCATCAATTTTTAAGTCAGAACCTTGTTCAACACATAATTTTGAATCATCAATGCGCACATAGAAAACTTGTTCGGAACTTTGATTTGAAAATCTGATAATATTAAGCAAACCATCAGAAAATAAAGATGAACAAAAACATAACAGAAAACAAAAAACAACCAATGGTACAAATACAAAAAAAACTAGTCTCTTGAATTTATATGTGATAGAATTTAAAAAGTTGAATTTGTTAGTCTGCTCGATTTTTTGAACAATGCTTGCTGTTGTTAAGGCTGATTGCTCATAACTTAAAAGTTCAACAATATTTAGAGGAACATCGTGTAATTCAATAATTTCATTCTGGATTAAACGACAAGCCTCAGCATAAGAGATGCGAGGCAAAATGTGTAAAAGACGTAAAAATGGAAGACATACTTTATTTATGAACAAAATTGAATTAACGGCTATGAACAAAATAAGAAAAACAAACCGTATAGTGGTGGAAAAATGAAAAAAGTACTCTAAAAAAGATAAAAAAATTAATGTTGTTATAAAAACAAAAAAACAAGTCGAAAAACCATTCAACAATAAGCACTTATAATACTTGTCGATGAATTTTTCAATTCGTAATATGAATTTGTCAACACTATCATTCATTCTTAGAGCTTGCTAGCCAGTCTTGTGGATTGAGTTTTTGATTTTCTTTCCAAATTTGAAATTGCAATACTGATTTTCCTTCGTCATCATTATCAGTATAAATTTTACCAATTGCCTGCTTGGTTGTCACCTTATCTCCTTGTTTTACAAATACTTCAGATAGGTTTGAATAAACAGAAAGATAATTACCATGACGAATTATGACTGTTGTATGAGCACCAGGAATTACAAAAACGCGTGTTACTGTTCCATCAAAAATAGAACGGATATAAGAACCTTCAGTTGTTGAAATATCAATTCCATCATTACGAACAAAAACTCCTTTAAGAACAGGATGAGGATTTTCACCAAAATACCCAGTTATTACACCTCGTTCTGTAGGCCATGGTAATTTCTTTTTGTTGCTAGAGAATGTATCAGCAAGTTTTCTTTCCTCTGGTGTGAGCTGAAAAACATTTGGTCCCTTTTTCTTATTTGCTTTTGCTAGTTCTTCAGCTATGACTTTTTCAATTTCGCGCTGCAATTCACTCGCAAGTTTAATTTGCTTTTCAAGCTTTCTTTTTAACTCAACTTTTTGCTTTTCAAGCTTTTGAATCATTACATTTTGATCAGATTTTTCTCTTTTCAATTCGTTGGTTTCAGACAAATGTTCACCTAAGAGAGATTTTTTCTGATTTTTTAGATTATCAAGCTGAGAAACTTGTTGCTCAATTTCTTTCTTAGTCTCAACTATCTGCTCCGCCTGGCGGGTTCTATACTGACTATACTGTTGCAAATGCTTAATACGGTTAAAAGCAGTATTAACACTTTCCGAAGCCAAAACAAACATTAATCGATCGTAATGACTACGATTTTTATAATAAAACGACAAAACTCTAGCATATTCCGCTTTAAGTTTTTCATAATCACGATTAAGTGAATCAATCAATTCCTGCTTGGTCTTTATGTTGTTATCAATAAGTGAAATTTCAGAATTAATATCATTTATAACTTTTTCACGACTCTTTATTTTGCTGTTTATAAGCAAAAGTTTGTTATATGACTCGGTCTTGTTTTTTTCGGTCTTTGCTATAAGTTCGTTAGTATAACTAATTTCTTTTTCGTTTTCCTTTTTCCGCCTCTCGAGATCAGCACGTGACTGTGAAAAAGCTAAAAAAAAGCTAAAAAAAAGTATCGATGTAACAATAAACTTAAGCATACTATAAAGTTACCCGTTTATATTTTTTGAGAGCAGTTCTAATATCAGGAAAATGAAAATCTTTAGCAAAACTAACATTTTCATAAAATATAGTTAACTCACTCTTCTTTCCATTAATAGTAGACGTTAAATTCAACTCAACAGGAAAACCATAATTGAGTGCAAAATTAGAATAATTAACCCTAAAAAAGTTTCCATAACAATTTTTATAGTCAGTGCGCCAAACATTGCCATATCTGTCGAAAATTGTGGTTAAATATAAATTACAGTCATTTTTTATTGTCATATCACTAACAATAAATCGCTGCATATCAGAAACATAATTGACATTTGAGTTATTAAGCATAATTGTATCAATGCCTAAATATGTTGATGTAAATAGTGAATAAAAGAAATTGAAATCTCCTACAAAAATGTTCTTAAAATCGGAATATTTGCCTGAATAATAATTCTTTTCAATTTTATTCAAAACTATAACTGAATCAGGGGTCATTAACATTTGTCCAACTTCTATTCCCAAAGCTGACGACATAATATTTAAAAAAATACAAGTATCAGAGAGTACAAATATTCTGCCAGTGACTTTGTTTTCTTTTCCATCAATTTCAACAACAGATTTAAATTTGATTTTTAAATCATTTGAAGATATAAATTGTTGGCGCTTAATTACTTTCGATTCCAAACCGCTTAAATCGGTAACCTGACGGTTACTAACTATTGATTTAGAACAGGATAAAAAAAGCAAAAAAAAGAATATTGCCGCTTTACTCAATATACTTTCCAGATTCAATCTTTTCATCGAGTTTGTCACTACCGTTACCAATTGTTTTAACGCGCTTCCACTGCTCAATAGCCCCTTCTAAATCATTGTTGAAGTATAAAATATCACCATAATGCTCAATAATAACGCCACTGCGCGATATATCATTTTCAACAGCCTTTTGAATATATATCAAAGCTTCACCATATTGTTTCATTTCAAATAGTATCCACGCATATGTATCAAGATAAGTGGAATTTTCAGGTTCCTTTTGAATGGTCTTGAACGACATTGACTTTGCTTTCTGGAGATTTTCTTTATCAAGTGACAAATAATAACTATAGTTATTCATGACCATCAAATTATCTGGATCGACAGATAGCAATTTGTCAAAAAATGAATATGCCGTTTCCTTATCGTCAAGTTTGTAATAAACTTCTCCTAAAAAAGTAAGATAATCAGACTGCAAAATATCATTCTTGGGCAATATCTTATATCCGAAATCGAGTGACTTTTTGGCTTGCTCATAACGAGAAAGTTGATAACTGCTGATTCCATTAAAAAAATAAAAAACAGGAACATTCGGAAAATATTCAAGTGCTTCATTACTATGTTTAAACATAGAGTTCCAATCAACTAGCTGGTTGTCGATGAAAAGTAATTGTTCCCAAATTCCGAATTTGTCCTTTCGCGTTTCTACTACTTTTTGTAAAGCCAACCTTGCAATATAAATATTGCCTCTATTCATCTGAAAATCGGCATATATTGTGTTGGCATCAGGGTCTTCTGGGTAAAATTGAATAAGCAATTCAGCAAGTTTGAAAATCTGGTCAAAATGTTCTTTAATTAGATTTTGGTCGCGTGTCATATCAACCAAGATTCCAACTTTCATCTCGCAAGCTACACTTGTCGAGGCAAAACCGGCATTCATTTCGGCAAAGAAATTATCAAAATCTTTCAAATACTGATAGCAAACAGCAAGTCCAAGATGCGAAAAACCATCGTTAGGATTCGATTTCAAAATATCTCTGTATATTGAAATAGACTTCTCGATTTCACCAATCTGAACGTAAAAATCGGCCAATATCAACTTGAAATGTTCATCTTCAGGATTTGCATTAACTAACTTTACAAGCTCAGCTTCGGCATTCTTTTTCTTCTTAAGTTTCAGGTAAACATTTTTCTTTTGAATAGATATTGACTCATCTATTCCGAATTTCTTCTCAATCAAATTGTAAACAGATAAAGCCTTTTTAAGATTGTTTGCTTTTATATAAATATCAGACAAACAAGCATAAAAATCAAATTCATTTGGCTTTGTATCAATGAGTTTGTTGAAGATTTTCTCTGCCTTTTCAAATTTGCTGGCATACATATAGATGTTGCCAGCCATATAGAGATACCATTCGTTCTTATCATCAAATTCGAGGCACTTATCAATGTAGCTTTCAGCAAGATTCAAATCGTGACGCTGCAGAGCGATTGACGCCAACCTATAGTACAGAAACGGATTTTGAGGCTTGGCATTAAGACATAGCTGATAATAACTTTCTGAGAGCTCGTAGTTCTCTTCTATAAAGTTTTTATCGGCTTCAAAAAAATTGTAAGTGTAATTGATGTCATCGTCGAAAACGGCAACATCAGATTCAGGCTCCTGACCATAAGCAAAACTGCATACAGTAAGAGCCAAGCCTAAAACACCCGATTTATAAAAATTCAAACTCATCTATTTTCCTGTATGGCCAAATCCGCCGGCGCCGCGCTCGGTCTCGCTTATCTCGTCAACTTCAACAAATTCAGCTTTTTCGTGCTTGGCAATCACCATTTGGCAAATGCGGTCGCCTGATTTTATAGTAAAATCTTCCTGACTTAAATTGATTAGAATCACCTTTATCTCGCCACGGTAATCAGCGTCGATGGTGCCAGGCGAATTGAGAACAGTTATTCCGCTTTTGATTGCCAAACCACTGCGCGGACGAATCTGCGCTTCGTAGCCGTCGGGCAACTCAATGTAAAGACCTGTAGGAATGAGCTTGCGCTCGAAAGGTTTCAACACGACATCAGCGTCGATAAAAGCCCGCAAATCCATACCAGCAGAGCTTGCTGTCTCGTAGGCAGGCAGCGTGTTGTTCGATTTGTTTATAATATTTACACGCATAAAAGTTTCTTTATGTTTTTCCGCTCAAAGTAATATAAAATGCCAATATATGACAGCATAAACAATGTACTAACTGAAAGTGACGCCACCGTATTGCTCAAACTGAAACAATTTCGGCCGCAAAGAAATAAAATGGCAAGCGCAATGTAGCAAAGAATCTTGCCAACGCTATAGTTGACGGGATAAACCTTGTGGCCCCAAATGTATGACACCACAACCATCGCAAAATAGCAGGCAATGGTTGCCCAGGCAGCACCCCAATAGCCAATTCGCGGAATGAGTAAAACGTTCATAACAAGCGTTATAATCATTCCAATGACCGAAATCACGGCGCCGCAGTAGGTTTTATTATTGATTTTGTACCAAACCGAAAGGTTGTAGTAAATTCCAAGGAACATATTGGCCAGAAGAACAACAGGAACAAT
>JAEEGL011558111.1_pt1 | contig 13915 bp, 14 predicted proteins | sample 9134231 | NCBI WGS metagenome assembly JAEEGL01 (sample SAMN16246548, study PRJNA631951) | gut metagenome | biome: gut microbiome; feature: rumen; material: fiber-attached | host: Bos | place: Iran: Karaj | collected 2018-10
AGGTGGGACGATCTGCCGCGCCGGAAACGGTGAGGAAAGTCCGGACAGGGAAGGGCACCTTGCTGCGGAAATCGCAGACGGGAGTAATCTTGTTCAAACCGTAACAGAAAACAACCGCCGAAAGGTAAGGGTGAAAACGCGGGGTAAGAGCCCACGACGGATGTCAGCGATGCCGTCCGGGTACGGAGACAAGGCCTGCAAGACCAAATATACTGACAGATGAGGGCTGCCCGCCCGATGTCAGGGGGTAGGTTGCGAAGATAAATGGCAGATTCAAAAACAGAAACCGGCTTACGGCCCCGCCTTGTTTTATGGAGCTGGCGCCAGCCAGCTCCTTTTAAATTAAAAATCATATATTTGCAGTAATGAAAGCAGTATTGATATATTCAGGAGGCATGGACAGCACAGTCCTGCTCTACAAATACAGAAAGGAGATAAAACTCGCCGTGACCTTCACCTACGGAGCACGCCAGGACGAGGAACAGACCGCCTGCGCCAAGGAGAACTGCAAGCTTCTCGGGATCGAGCATCTCATCATTCCCCTGGAGTTCATGGGAAAATACTTCCGCAGCAGCATCCTCAAGGGCGGAGACGACGTGCCGCACGGCAGCTACAATGACGAGAACATGAAAAGCACAGTCGTGCCTTTCCGCAACGGAATCATGCTCTCCATCGCCGCTGGCCTGGCCGAAAGCCGCGAGCTCGACACCGTGCTCATAGCCAACCACGCCGGAGACCATACAATCTATCCTGACTGCCGTCCGGAGTTCATCGAGGCCATGGGTTCTGCCGTCAACGCAGGCACATTCGCCGGCATAAAGATAGTCTCCCCTTTCTGCGACATCACCAAACGCGACATAGCCCTGATCGGCAAGGAGGAAGGCGTTCCTTTCGAGAAGACGTATTCCTGCTATGAAGGCCGCCACAGCCACTGCGGAGTATGCGGCACCTGCGTTGAAAGAAAGGAAGCCCTCGAAGGCTTCGACCCTACAGAATACGAAAAATAGAGAAATATGTACTACGTAAGCAAAAGACTCGAAATATCATCGGCCCACAGCCTCCACCTCAGCTATGAAAGCAAATGTGAGGCTCTCCACGGCCATAACTGGATAGTTGTCGTCCACTGCAAGTCCAAGACTCTCAACGTGGACGGAATGGTGACCGATTTCACCGGAATCAAGAAAAAGATTTCCGGCACCCTCGACCACCAGAATCTCAACGAGATCCTGCCTTTCAATCCGACAGCCGAGAACATCGCCAGATGGATCTGCGACAATGTGGAGAACTGCTACAAAGTCGAAGTCTGGGAGTCGGAGAACAACAAGGCCATCTACGAGAAGGATGATGAATAAAGAGTACAGGATCAACGAAATCTTCTACTCTCTCCAGGGTGAAGGCCACTGGAGCGGCACTCCCATAGTGTTTGTCCGCCTGAGTGGCTGCAACCTCAGGTGTCCTTTCTGCGACACCGACTTCTCCGCCAGCTATCCGATGACCATAGAGGCCATTGTCGACCATGTGAAATCCCTTTCAGGCGACTGCAGGAGGATCTGCGTGACCGGAGGAGAACCTTCGCTGCAGATCGACGACGACTTCGTCAAGGCTTTCCATGACGCAGGATACACCATCCACATCGAGACAAACGGCACCAGACCGCTCCCGAAAGGGATCGACTGGGTCACGGTAAGCCCGAAAGTCGACTGGATTCCGGGCGCAGAGCCGGTCCTGGACCACGCCGACGAAATCAAGGTCGTCTATACAGGGCAGGACGTCTCCCGCTGGGAAAAGTTCGACGCCGGCTACCACTATCTCCAGCCATGCTCATGCGAGAATACAAAAGAGGTGGTGACATTCATCATGTCCCACCCCGTATGGCAACTGAGTCTTCAGACTCATAAATATCTCAATATCAGGTAGCTATTTTCCGGAAGCCTGTATCTTGGTCCTGAGCTCTCCTGACTGTTTCGTCTTCAGCACAAGCTCGCTCCTGTCGAGCCACTTGGCTGCCAGGTCATCTTTTCCAAGAATGTGGCAGGCCACGGCGATATTGTACTCGGCCATCGCACGACGATCCCCCTTGCTGTTTTCGCAAATCTCCATCCATACCTTCATGGCATCACGGAAATTGAACCCGCTGAAATAGTCAGCAGCCTTGTCCCACTTGCCTGATCCCGGAACCGTATAGTAGAGATATGCCTCATCCTTCCATACCGGGAGGAAGTTGGCGGCGGCATTCGAGCCGACATACGTAGGTCTGGCATTGGCCCATACGAATGCTTCAGCCTGCACGTCCGTATAGTCTTCAGGCACGTTCATGCGCTGGCGCAGTACAGTCCTGCCACGATAGGTCTTGACAGTGTCAGCCTTGTCCATGGAATCATACATGTACATGCGCATGTTAAGCGGAAGCTTCACGTCCGCATTGGTGCGGCCGTTGACGGTCATGTCCCCATAGACAGGGGTATCGAAGAGAAATACCACATCCTGGCCCGAATCAAGCACCAGATTGACCAGAGTGTCCTTAGCTGAATAGTTTCCGTCCGCCACCTTCTGCATGCGGTACATGGCTATCTGGTCATCTCCGCCGAAATAGTCAGCCTCGAGGGCTTCCGTGAAACTCTCGGCGATAGTCTTGTTCATCAGGGAATCCTTGCCTTCATAAAGATATACTACAGCCATGGTCTTCATTCCAAGGTCATTGCCTGACTTGGAAGGGTGACGAGTCTGAAGTGGAAGCAAATAAGTAGTCGGGGCACACGAAACGAGTACCGCCATAAGGGCAATAGCCAGAAGTAAAGTGGTTTTTTTCATAAGCTATTCAACTATAAATTCTCCGACAAGGTCATATTCGTCTGCCTGTACGATCTTGACTTTGATGAACTTGCCTACAGGGTCCGGGCCGATTTCAGGTACATGGCGGACAAGGATTTCTCCGTCCACCTCCGGGCTCTCGTATTCGCTGCGGCACACAAGCATCCCTTCATTCACCGAATCGACGAGAACACGGACCTCGGTCCCGACTCTAGCCTGATTACAAGCAAAAGATATACCACGCTGAAGGGTCATCAGCCTTTCAAGACGAGATTTTTTAGTTTTTTTAGCAATCTTATCCTCAAAATTGTCAGCGCCATACGTTCCTTCCTCCTCGGAATACATGAAAGCGCCCAATCTCTCAAACTTGGCCTCCTCCACGAAATCAAGCAATTCCTCGAACTCCTTGCGGCCTTCTCCCGGATGACCGACTATCATGGTGGTACGCAGCACGATACCCGGGACGCGCTCCCTCATCTTCCGGATGAGGGCCCTTGTCCAGGCGCCGTCGACATGCCTGTGCATATTGTCAAGCACCTTGTCGGCCACATGCTGGAGAGGTATGTCCATATAACGGCAGACCTTCGGATTGTTGGCCATCTGGTCAAGCACATCCTCAGGGAAATCAGCCGGATATGAATAATGGATGCGAAGCCATTCGATGCCGTCAATCTCGGACAGCTTCTGCAACAGTTCGGCAAGGGCGCGGCGCTTGTACAGGTCCAGACCGTAATAGGTGGTATCCTGGGCTATTAGGACGAGCTCACGCACGCCCTGGCGGGCCAAAGCCGAAGCTTCCTCCACAAGCACCTCCATCGGGACTGACTTATGGGCTCCCCTGATGTACGGGATGGCGCAATAAGAGCAGCGACGGTCGCATCCTTCCGATATCTTCAGATATGCATAAGAGCCATGCGCCCCGTATCGGGACGGCTCCAGAGCCTTGTCATACTTGACTCCGAGGGCCTTGACAATTGGGGCAAGGTCCCTGGCGCCGAACCACCCGTCAACCTCCGGAATAAGGTCCGGCATCTGGGCGGAATAACGCTGCGAAAGACAGCCGAAGACCATCAGTTTCCCGACTAGTCCCTTGTTCTTCCTGTCCACCGCAGCAAATATAGTCTGTATGGACTGTTCCTTCGAATCCCCTATGAAACCGCAGGTATTGACAAGGAGCACGTCCACCGGCCCGTCGAAATCCTCAGGTACAACAGCATAAGCATCCCCCAGCTGCGCCAGGAGATGCTCAGTATCTACGGTGTTCTTAGAACAGCCAAGCGTTATGACCTGTAACGTACGGGCCATCTTATTTCTCTTCTTCAGTCTCGAAATCGAGGGAGGCGAAATTCTTGAGCTCGTTGTACCAGTCAACTACTTTCTTCATGTGAGAAACATAGAAACGGTCTCCGTCATAATCAGGAATAGCCTCTTTGAAAAGCTTCTTGAGCTCGTCGGCAGAGGCCTTCGATGTAGGGGCATCCTTGTCGCCGAGGACCTCATGCATCTTTCCGAACACGTCCTGGAGCTTGATCTCGCCCTCGTTGGTGTAGATGGAGATGTCTCCGAGAGTGGTGATGCGGCTCTTCACGTCAAAGCATACGCGGTTCTTGCCGGCAAGAGACTCTGCGATGGCGCCGTTGCGTGCAGAAGCCAGATATAGGTAAAGGCCGTGCTGGCCTGAAACAGACAGGATTTTAGTAAGATCAGTTTTCATCTTCAATTAATTGTTTTTACAAAGATAGTAATTTTAAAGCTAAATCAACTCTTTCCTTCATCACACTGAGGTCAAGGTCGTTATTTACCACCACGTCAGCCTTTTCCTGACGGAACTTCTGGGCAGCCATCCTATTCATCACAGACTCCCTGTCCGATCCGTCACGCTTGCAGGCCCTCTCAAGCCTTGTCTGCCAAGGAGCTTCCACCATGACCACATAGTCGAACGCCCTCTCGAAAACAGGACGCTCCAGCGCGATTGCGGATTCCATGACCACAGCACGGCTGTCCCGGTGCGATTCTTTCCATGATTCAAAATCCCGCAGCACTGCAGGATGGACGACCGACTCCAGTTTCGCCAGATTCTCCGGAGATCCGAAGACCAGGTCTGCCAGGGCCTTGCGGTCGAGATTGCCGTCAGCATTCCTCAGGCCTCGGCCGAACATGGTCTCAAGCTGTCCGACGAGAGAAGGATCATTGTCATAAAGGGATTTGGTGCGGTCATCGCTGTAATAGACGGGTATCCCCTTTTCTTCAAGATACGAGCACACGGCAGACTTTCCGCTGCCGATACCGCCAGTCACGAGAATAGTTTTCATAGTTATCTAAAATTTTCAACACACTCAAATACTTGAGGTTCAATCTTATAGCTTAGGACGTCAGGAGAGAGTCCGCTTACCCGGGCGATGCACTTCCCGTCGATGGAATTGGAGAAATCCCGGTAATCTATGTAGAAGCGGACGCCTTCGGAAGGATCCGAAGAGAGAGGGAAAGCGCAGCGGAAATACACCTGCGCCTTCGAAGGGTATATGTTCAGTTTCCTGTCGGTGGGCACGTTCCTGGCCGAAATGTCCACGGTAGCCTGAGTCTCGACGTATCGGGTGACGTCTATCGCGTAGTCCACCTTCTGGGCGGACATGCGGACGCCCTTGACATGTTCCAGGGCCACTTCCCCGTGGGTGCTGTTGGTAAGCCCCTCAAGGCTGAACGACTCGGTATAGACGGCGTCTATGTTGCTCAGGTGATACGGCTCGCCGTAGAGGACTACGGAATCAGGCAATATCCGCAACTGGCCCACGGATGTGTACTGAGGCTTGAAAGACAGGTTGCACACAGGCCTTACAGGGACCTTGCGGCTGTTTTCGTATGGGAAACGGAACCTTAGGGTATCGGTGATGAAAGATTCAAGGGAAGAACTGTTTCCGAACAGGGACTGCACATAGTTGATCAGGTCTGAAGAAACTATGTAGAACTGCTCCCCTGACTTGTGCTTCATGTCCTCCGGACGGAATTCGATGAGCACAGGATTTCCCTTGGATGCCTTTTCCAGACGCATCAGGTCGAACCCGGTAGTGCGGCAGCGGGCCTGTACCACGGCGTCATTCGCCGAGATGAGGGCGTGCCCCTCCAGGTTGCAGCTGGCCTTGATCGGGACATTCACGACCCGGACATAGTCCAGCGAAAGGTTATGGATAAGCCAGATACCAAAAGCCAACAGGAGGGACAGCAGCAGCACTGCAAGGTCTCTCCCGTTGAGCCTTCTGAATCTTTCGTTTATCCGGAAGCCGGACATGGCTTTTTACTTGGCGCTGTCAGTGAAATCCCTGAGGATGGAGTTCTTGTCAACCCTGAGCTTCACTTCACCGTCCACCTTGATAAGGACTGACTTGTCCTGGATCTCATGGATGGTGCCGAAAATACCTCCGGCAGTAACCACCTTGTCTCCCTTCTTGAGCGAATCACGGAAGTTCTGGAGTTCTTTCTGCTGCTTGCGCTGAGGACGGATCATGAGGAAATACATGACGCCGAAGAGCAGTACGAGCATAAGTATCATGGACATACCGCCACCTGCTGCAGGCTGTGGTGCAGCTGCCTGGAGAAGAATTGTTAACATAGTCATAAGGTATTATCAATTAAATATTTACGTTAGTTTCTCTGATAAGTTTGTCGAGAATACCGTTGATAAAGCCGCCACTCTTGGCAGGGCAGAAATGCTTGGCAATCTCGATGTACTCGTTGAGTACGATCCTTGGGGCGGTTCCGATGGACTCCACCTCAGCCATGGCGCATGCTATGAGGGCCATGTCGGTAGAGAACAGACGGTCGCTGTCCCAGTCCGGAGCCATCTCCGTAACTTTTGCGAAGTACTTCTCATAGCCGGCGAGAGCGGTCTTGACGAGTTTCTTGACGAAATCGGCATCGCTGTCCATGTCCTGGACATTCTTCCTGCGACGGACCTCGTCGCTCTGCCAGAGCTCCGGAAGCCTCCACTGGCGGCCCCTCGAAAGGTCTTCGAGAGTATGGCAGCACCATGTGAGGGAATATGCAAGGTCATCGTTCCAGTAAAGGGACTGTTCCTCCAGGATAGGATAGATGTCGTCGTTCTCCACGAGCTCCTCCTCGAAGATCCTGGTGAAAAGGGCGCAGTCCTCCTTGAGCGATTTCTCGCCGGAGGCCATGTATTCCTTGAAGTAGTCTCTGGATATGACCGTATCGAAAAGTCGCTGGACGAACGGCTCGTATCTGGACCATGAGAGTTTCTTCCTGTCGACCAGCTTGTTGAAGTCAGGGTCTGAGGCGAACAGTACCGCAAGGGCGTTATCCGCAAACTTCTCGTTCGGGTTAAGGTCTTCCTCCGTAGGGTTGAATTTTCCGCGGGCGGCCTCTATGCGCCTGCGGGCTTCTGACGTAAGTGGGCCGATGAGGCCAAGCATCAGAAGGTAAAGATCTCTTGTCGCTTCACACGACTTATTAAGCTCGGATACAGCCTCGTCCTGGGTAAGGTTTCCGGTCACTGCGTAGGCATAGATAACCTTGAAGGCTTTGATCCTAAGAATTTTCCTGTTGAGCATATCAGTTCTTGCAAAATTTTATGCAAAGATAGGGGGAATTTTCAGAAAAATTCCTACATTTGAGAAGTTTTAACTAACAAAATACTTACAAATTATGTACAGTGAAGATTACGACAGCGCTTATGCGCAGGATCGTCAGGGGGAAGATGTGTATTCCAAGCCTGTCAGAGCGGGGAAACGTACTTATTTCTTTGATGTAAAGGCAACGAAGGGTCGCAACGACTTTTTCTTGACGATTACGGAGAGCAAGAGACGAGTCGAGACTGATGGCCGCTTCTCATATGATAAGCATAAGATATTCCTCTACAAGGAAGACTTCGAGAAATTCGTGGAAGGCCTTCAGGAGACTATCGACTACATCAAGACAAACTGCCTCAAGGATGCTCCTGAGCGTCCTCGCAGAGAGTCAAACTACGATGAATTCGGAAACTTCTAAAATCAGGATATAACCCTTAAGGCGATGACGGCCGTCATCGCCTTTTTTATGAAATATTAGCTAGACATGGCAAACACCGATTTCCGTTCACTGTTCACATACAGGATCAACAAAGTCCTGATGATATGCAGCAACTATGATGCTTTCATCATGGAAGAAGACGGCCGTATCGAGTCCAGGATCGCGCAGGAGTACATTGACCTGAACATCTCGGACCCGCCTACGTTCATCTGGGCCAATACCGCCGAAAAAGCCGGGGCGCTGCTGGACAGCACCGACGACTTCGACATGATCATCTGCATGTTCAACGACAGCGACAAGGAAATCTTCCCTCTGGCGGCGAAGCTCAAGGCCGAAGGACGAAAGATTCCTTTCGTGCTCCTGATGCACTATTCAAAGGAAATCCGCCGCAGGGTGACATCAAGGATCAAGGATATCGATTTCATATTCAGCTGGCACGGCAACGCCGACCTGATCCTGGCCATAATCAAGCTTTTCGAGGACAAGAGGAATGCCGAGCACGACATACTGGATGTCGGTGTACAGGCCATCCTGCTCGTGGAGGACTCCATCCGGTACTACTCCACCTACCTGCCAGAGCTCTACAAGATGGTGCTCATGCAGAGCAACGAGTTCGTAAAGGAAACCCTCAACGAAGAACAGAAAAAAAACCTGAAGCGATTCAGGCCGAAGATCCTTCTTGAGACCTGCTATGAAGACGCCGTCGCCACATATACCCGATACAAGAACAATTTTCTGGGAATCATAACCGATGTCGGCATGGTGATCCACAGAGGAGACTCCCCAAAGACTGAGAAACTCGACGCCGGCATCGACCTCGTGACGCTCATCCGAAAAGACGAGCCGCTGATGCCTGTTCTCATGCAATCGTCGCAGGGAACTCTGGCCGAGACCGCGAAGAATCTCGGCGCCAGCTTCATGAAAAAGTATTCCAGGACCCTCTTCAGCGAGCTGGCTGAGTACATGAGAGAAGAGCTCTGCTTCGGAGACTTTGTGTTCAGGGACAGCAACGGCACCGAATATGCCCGTGCATCCAACCTTCTCGAGCTCGAAGAGATCGTTGACATAGTACCGGACAACGCATTGATAGACAGCACTTCGAAGAATATGTTCTCCAAGTGGCTTTTCGCCAGGGGCCTGTTCAACCTCGGACGCACTTTCAGGAGCGAGCACCACATTGACGGAAAAGATGCCAGACGCTTCATCAAGACCCAGATCCGTGCTTACCTGAAGTCCATAGGACGCGGAATCATTGCCCGTTTTGACGAGGAGACATACGCGGACTATATCACCTTCGCAAGGCTTGGCGACGGCTCCCTCGGAGGCAAGGCAAGAGGTCTCGCCTTCCTCAACGCCCTCGTGGAGAAATACAACCTCTCGGATGCTTATCAGGACATGAGCCTGTCCATACCGAGATCAATCGTGATCAGTACAGACTATTTTGACCAGTTCATCGAACAGAACGGTCTCCAGTACATAATCGACTCGGAACTTTCTGACGATGAGATACTCTCCGAGTTCGTGGCCTCACGTCTGCCAGAGACGCTTATCGCGCAGCTCAGGGCATATCTGAAGACTGTACATACACCTCTTGCTATCCGTTCCAGCTCAAAACTCGAGGACAGCAACTATCAGCCTTTCGCAGGAGTGTATTCGACATACATGATCCCGAATGCGGAGAACCGCGAGCAGATGCTGCGTATGCTTGACAAGGCCATCAAGAGCGTCTATGCGTCGGCCTACTACAACGGAGCGAGGACTTACATCCACACCACAGGCAACCTCCAGAGCGAGGAAAAGATGGCCGTGATAGTGCAGAGCATCTGCGGTTCCGACCACAAGGGATTCTACTACCCTATCATGTCCGGAGTCGCCAGGAGCGTAAACTTCTATCCTATCGGCAACGAGAAGGCGGAGGACGGTATAGTGAACCTTGCCGTCGGCCTCGGAAAGACGGTCGTAGAGGGCGGACGCACGCTGCGATTCAGCCCGAGGTTCCCGAAAAAGATACTGCAGCTGTCCAAGACAGACATCGCCATAAAAGAAACCCAGCCTATGATGTATGCGCTGGACCTCCGTCCTGGCGCATTCAAGATTTCCAGGAACGAGGGCGTCAACTTCATCAACGTGCCGGTATCCCAGGCCGTGGAGGACCTTCCTTTCCCGCAGTATGTATTCTCCACTTATGACGGAGAGAATGACCGCATCAATCCTGGGGTCAACAAAGTCGGCCCGAGGATAGTATCATACGACTACATACTGAAATATGACCGTTTCCCTGTGGCCAAGGCCATCCGCGAAATCATGGACATCTGCCGTAAGGAACTCATGAGCGAAGTCGAGCTGGAGTTCGCCGCTGACATCTCGGCCGACGGCCAGAAGATGTCCATGAAACTGCTCCAGATCCGTCCTATCAGCGAGTATTCGAAGGGATCCGACACTACGGTCGAGAAAGTGGAGAGCGAGTTGAAGCAGACCATAATACGCTCGGAGAGGGCTCTGGGAGTCGGTTTCATCGAAGGCATGAAGAAAATCGTCTATGTGCCGGCCGAGCGGTTCGACAACATGAGCACGGTCAAGATCTCCGCCGAGATCGCCGACATCAACAACCGCCTGAAGGCAGCCGAAGAAGGTTATCTGCTCATCGGTCCAGGAAGGTGGGGTTCGTCTGTGCAGAGCCTCGGCGTCCCTGTGATATGGAGCGACATCTCAGAGGCAAGGATGATCGTGGAATGCGGGATTCCGGGCTTCCAGATCGAACCAAGCCAGGGTACGCACTTCTTCCAGAACATCACTTCACTCGGCGTAGGCTATCTCTCAGTGGATCTTGTGATGCATCCGGAGCATATCAACATAGAGGCCCTGGAGAGCATGGACCTGGTATATGAAGGCGAATTCGCCCGAGTCTATGACGTCCCGGGCGAACTCAAGGCCTATATAGACCGTAATTCCAACAAAGCTATCGTAGGTTTATCATAACCCCGTCGCAGGCGGGGACATGGACCTTGACCGGAGTCGATGCGTTCATGCTTTCCGACTGCGGTATCTGCAGCCATTCGAAGGCTTCGGACGGTATCATTATGTCCATGTCGGAATCCTGAATCCCGAAGTTGCTGACCACGAGAATGGTCTCTTCTCCGTATTTTCTGATAAATGCGAAATTCTTGTCTATGTTGAAGCCGGCTGAATACATGTTGCAGTAGCAAAGGTCATAGGTAACTCCTTTCTTGATGACGTCGCTTCCAGAAGCAAAGGAAAGAAGTGCCTTGTAGCGTTCCAGGAGTGCCTTTTCCTCCGGCTCGAGGTCCCCTTTGCCATGGATGAAGAGGTTCAGTCTCCTGACGGAAGCCGGACTCCACCAGTCGAATATGGAAGTCCTTCCGTCCTTTCCGCTCATGCCCTCTTCGTCCATGCCTTTCTCCCCTGCTTCCTGCCCGAAATAGAGCATGAAAGGGGCAGTATTGAAAAGCAGGGAGACATACATGGCAGCAAGGGCGTTGCGGCCTTTCCTTGCAAAGAAGTCAGATGCTAGCCTCTGTTCATCATGGTTCTCGAGGAAGTTGAGCATGTGCGGCTGAAGGTCTCCAAGAGACTGCCAGTTCCATGTGATCCTCCTGGCGGACTGCCACTGTTCGAGCGGAGCATTCCCATTGTTGACATTGCCGGTCATTATGTCATGCAGGGCATCATAAAGCCCGGATTTGTCATACAGGTAATCAAATCCCACTTCTCTTACGTACTTACCATAGAGATTCTTCTGGTAAACCTCCGCAATAAACTGCACGTCAGGGAATTCCTTCTTGACTGACTTTATCAGCCAACCCATGAATTCGGTCGGAACGAGCTCGACCATGTCGCAGCGGAAGCCGTCCACTCCCCTCGATGCCCAGAAGCATACAACCTCATACATCCGTTCCCATGTATCAGTATAGAAGTCGCAATAGTTGATCTTCACCGTATCGTACCAGTCATTGACTGATGGTTCCGGGCTGTAGATGTTTCCGGAAGCCTTTGCCGGCATCTCCCTGTATGTACCCTTTGTAGGGAGTTTCAGGGGCTGGCCCGGATAATAAAAGAAGTCATTGTCTGGGAGCCAGTGTTTGGTCTTGTCGTCAAGCGCTCCGAGCACCGGATGTCCGTTGGCATCCCTTCCCTTCCTGACAGGTTTCGGAGAATACTTGCCATAATCCCTGGCCACATGGTTGGGCACAAAGTCGATTATGGCCTTAAGGCCGGCCGCATGGGTCCTCTTTATCATCGCGTCAAATTCTTCCATCCTCTTTTCGGGATTGACGGCAAGGTACGGATTGACGTCGAAATAGTCTGTTATAGAATACGGAGAGCCTGCGTCGCCCTTGACCCACTGAGGGTTGGACGGAACACACCCACGCTTGTCACAGGCGGTCGCGTGGCGAATTACGCCGGTATACCATACATGACTGACTCCCAAATGTTTAAGATACTCCAGAGTCGCTTTGTCGATATCTTTGAAACGGCCTGTGCCATTGACGTCGACACCGCCGTTCCTCACGAGTTTTTCGTTCAGATTTCCCCAGAGCCTGGGCAATATCTGATATATGATAGGTTTGTCCATAAACGGTCTGTTAACATATATTTCCACTGCATATTCTGAGCCAAATGACATTTTTTGTAACTTAGCAGTCAGTTATGAAAATGAAACGCATGTTGACAACGATAGTAATAGTGGCGGCAGCCATCATTGCCCTTAAGTTTGTCTTGTTTCCGCCGGTGAAAGAGACTCCGACCACCGGAGAATACAGCGTTGCTTCAGAAGATTACTGGGTAACCTTGGACAAAGCAGATCCATATTCCAAGAATGGAAACAACAGACAGCTTCAGGTAAGGAAATGGCACCCGGTAGGATGCAGCGGAAAAAAGCCGGTCATAGTGGCTTCTCACGGGTCCTGCGGGCCTATAGACAATAACCTGAGCCTATACCGCGAACTGGCAAGTCACGGATATACGGTCATTGCGGTGGCACATCCGGGGCAGGTGGCAAGCATCAAGTACGAAAATGGAAAGAAGAGCGGTCCGAGCCGGGCCTTCCTCAAGGAACTGTTTTCCCTTAAGCCAGACGGCACCCCTGAGAAGGTCTATGAAATCTACCATAAGTGGATGGATATCAGGACCGACGACCTGAATGCCGTCATGGATGACTTCATCGCAAAGAACGGAGCGTCCCAGTTTATTGCTGAAGGCCATTCCCTCGGCGGTTCTGCGGCATACGCTATGGCCAGGATAAGGAAGGATGTGATCGGAGTCATCGCCTTGGAATCACCATTCATGTACGACATCAAAGGCATCGAAGACGGGAAGTTCCTTTTCGATGACAGCGACTATGACGTCCCTGTACTTAGCATCTATTCCGATGCCGCCTATCCATATCTGAAGAAATGGGACCAGTACAGAAACAACGCAAAGTTTCTAGACAGTGCCAATCCTCTTTACACAAACATCCATTACGAAAACATAGGGCACATGGGTTTATGCGAGCTTTCCCTTGCCTCCCCTATCCTGACAGCAATCTTTGACGGCGGTTTCCAGAAAACAAAAGCCTCCGACCAGCTCACAAAGCTGAACGAAGACTGCCTCTCCTGGATCCGGAGCCTGCACGACAAATAGCGCGATTGTTTACCTTCACGTTTTTGTCCTACCTTTTGGGTTCAGTTCATTTTAGGCTTACCTCCGGAACTTTTACCTCGAAAACGTTGGCGGTCTGCTGAAAATTTGCAGACCACCAGCACTTTTACCCTGAAAACGTTGGCGGCCTGCTGAAAATTTGCAGACCTCCAGCACTTTTACTCAGAAAACGTTGGCGGCCTGCTAAAAATTTGCAGGCCACCAGCACCGCAGCCGGAATATACGACCTCCGGCGGGTGTCCTCTGGTCTCGGCGAGCGTGGCCACCCTCGGCCACGTCAGAGGGAGGGGACCGATGGATAAAAGTTCTGCGGAGCAGGACGAAGTAGATATTGGGAGGGATGGAGCCGACGCAGTCGGCGGAACAGAGCCGAGACCACGAGGATTCCCGTCGCTGACGGAGGCGGCGCGGCAGCCGTCCG
>JAEEGL012313823.1_pt1 | contig 13915 bp, 15 predicted proteins | sample 9134231 | NCBI WGS metagenome assembly JAEEGL01 (sample SAMN16246548, study PRJNA631951) | gut metagenome | biome: gut microbiome; feature: rumen; material: fiber-attached | host: Bos | place: Iran: Karaj | collected 2018-10
ACACCATTAATAGAAAGTAATGCTTTTTCAATCTGTGATGGGAATACACTTACACCTTTAATTTTAAGCATATCATCTGTTCTTCCTGTGATTTTATCCATTTTAACTAATGTTCTTCCACAACCACATTTTTCATGGTGAAGTTTTGTAACATCTCTAGTTCTAAATCTTATTAAAGGCATACCTACTCTAGTTAAAGTTGTAAGAACTAATTCTCCTGATTGATTTTCAGGAAGTTGTTTCATTGTTACAGGATCTATTATTTCTGGATAGAAATGATCTTCATTTAAGTGTAATCCATTTTGCTCAGAACATTCCATAGCTACACCAGGACCCATTACTTCTGTGAGACCATAAATGTTATATGCAGGGGTCTGGAATTTTTCTTCAATTTGTTTTCTCATTTCATCAGTCCAGCTTTCAGAACCAAAACCAATCACTTTAAGGTTTAAATCATCAGGGGTGATGCCCATAGATTTTAATTCTTCAGCAATATGCAAACCATATGATGGTGTGAAAATTAACATAGTACTTTGGAAATCTTTCATTAGTTCTATTTGTCTTAATGTTTGTCCAGTAGATATAGGTACTACAGTTGCTCCGATTTTTTGACCACCATAATGAACTCCAAATCCGCCTGTGAATAATCCATATCCGTGGGTGTTTTGTATGATATCATTTTCATCCACTCCCATCATGGTAAATCCTCTGGCGATTAATTCTCCCCAAATATCCAAATCTTCTTCAGTATAACCTGAAACTGTTGGTTTTCCCGTGGTACCACTAGATGTGTGGATTTCTATAATATCTTTTTGCGGAACAGCAAACAAACCAAAAGGATATGAAGCTCGTAAATCAGTTTTTGTAGTAAATGGTAGTTTTTCAATATCTGCTAGAGTTTCAATATCTTCAGGAAAAACTTCTTCTTCAGTATATCTTTTATGGTAATAAGGTACTTCATTAAATGCTGTTTTAACAACATCCTGTAATCTTTTCAATTGTAATTCTTCCATGTCTTCTTTTGACATGCATTCAATTTTTTCATCCCAAAACATTATTTATTAACTTCCTTTAGTTGTTATTAATATAATCTTTATTAGACATGATAATTATAAATTTTTATTTTTAAAAACAAGATTTTTTACATTTCTTTAAGAAGATTTTTAGATTAAATAATCATATTGGAATTATAAAATAATTTTTCTAATGATATTATATTAAATTAGATAAAAATATTAATTGTTTATATAATAATTAGTTATAGGTGAATACATGTCCGAAAGAAAAATTACTTATGAAGAAATTGAGAAATATGAATTTGTTTTTGCAAAAGTTCCATCTTTATTACTTGGAACAATGATAAGAAGAAATTCTGATGTAGTATCTAAATTTAAACCTCAAATTGTTTCAAAATTAAATAATTTAAATGAAGTTCAACAAGAACAATTGGATACTATATTAAATACGGAAGTTTCAACGTTACAGGAATTGTTAAAAGAAGCATATGAACATTCAGGTAAAAAACAGTATAAACAATTATCTGATCCAAAAGCAGCTCCGTTTTTAGAAAAAAATTTGTCAGAACTTAAAAAAATAGTTGAAGAAAAGGAATGAAATAAAACTCATTCAATATCTACTTTTACAGAATCTTCAGATTCTTCTTTTTCTTCACTAATTACTTTATTTATAATAATGTAATCTCCGATACTAGTTATGTCTTCTTTATTGATAACATTTTCTTTTTTAGATTTAACAAATGAAGAAGATTGTTCTGATATTGCAAATCCATTAATTACGAATTTTTCTAAATCTAAATCAATGTTGCTAACTTTACCAGCTACATTTCCTTCAGAATCTAAAACAATTTTACCAATTAAATTATTTATTTTAACAGTTTTTTCTTCAGATTCTGGAAGTTTATCTAATAGTTTTTCTTCTAATTCTTCGGCAGTTTCTGAAACTTGTACATAGTCTCCTACTGCAAGAATACTATCTGCTGTAATTTCGTAATATTTCTTATTGATTGGATTTCCAACGGAACCATATACTTTTGCAATTGAGAATGTTTTCATGTTTAGGTCAATTTCCGCTAATTTTGCAAGGTCTCTTGCTTTTTTGTCAATAATTTTCTTTCCTAGTAAATCTTTAGCATTCATGTTTTTTTCTCCATAGTTATTATTTAATATTTCATTTCTTTTTGTTAATTATTAAAATTATGCATCATTAGAGTTTATATAATCTTTAAATTCAGTGATTGTAAGTAATGGTGTAAATATTATATTTTTTTCTTCAAATGTTTCTTTTGCTCCTTCTTCTCTATCCACTATAACAAAAGCTTCTATAATTTTCCCACCATTTTCATTTATTACATTTATAGCTTTTAACAATGAGCCGCCCGTTGTGGTTACATCTTCAACAATTATAACATTATCATTTTCTAATAATTCACCTTCTATTTGTTTGCTGGTACCATAAGATTTTTTTTCTTTTCTAATCATGAGCATTGGTTTTTTAGAAATTAGGGATGTTGCTGTAGCAATTGGAACGGCACCTAAAGCAGGTCCGGCTATTTTATCAATATTTTCATTTTCTATTTTTTCACTAATCATGTGAGCTACTGTATCAAGAATCTCAGGCATTGTAATAGCTTTTTTCATATCAACATAATAGTCACTTTTTTTACCAGAGGATAATGTAAAATCTCCAAATTTAATAACATCGTTTTCTTTAAGTAATTTTAATAATTTTTCTTTATAATTTTCCAATCTCTTCACCTTATGAATTTATTATTTCATCAACAATATCCTTTAAATCCTGTTTTAAGATAATTTTATCTCCAACATGATCTATATTTTCAAAAGGAATTTTTTCTTCATCATTTGATGACATTATTTTTTTACTAAATCCCTTTTTAATAATAATTAAGGACTCTATTCTATTTAATGAATTATCAATTTCAATATCTTTGACTTTTCCAACAATATTTGCAGAACTGTCCAATATTTCTTTCCCAATAACATCATCTAATAATCGCATTTAAATCACTTATATATATATTTTTATTAAAAATTTATATAAATGTATATTAAATTTTATACTACATACACATACATAAGAATAAAAAAGGATATATTAAAATGAAATTGTATATATTAGATGCTTCTGGTTTGATAAATGGTTTTTTTTCAAAAGATTCATTAAATTTAATGACGTCTTCAACAGTAAATGAAATAAAAGATATTAATACTGAAATGTTATTGGATAATTGTATCAGGGAAGGTATCATTAAAATTGAAGATGTGGATTATTCTAAAGATGAAGAAATAATGGATGTTCTACTTTCTAGTGGAGACTTTACAAGATTATCTCAAACTGATAAGGATATTGTTGCACTCGCATTAAAACATCAACGTGATGGGGATGAAGTTATAACGGTTACGGATGATTATTCCATGCAAAATACTTTAAAACTGTTACATTTAAGATTCCAGTCTGTTAGAACAAAAGGAATTAAAAAAACAATTCAGTGGAAAAAAATTTGCAAAGGTTGCAGAAAAGAATATCCCTCAGATACAACATTGGAAGAATGTGATATTTGTGGTTCTCCTATAATTAGAAAACGTATGAATGCTCATAGTAATTTTTAAAGGTTAAATTATGAAATCATTAAAAATAGGTGTAATTGTACATGGTCCAAAAATTATAGATTCCGGATGTGCTGAAAAAATTATTAAAATATTGGGTGATTATGGTGAAGTTACTTGTCGTTTAGGTGGAACAATGGGAAGAACAGCAGTAATAGATGCTCATATGGAAGATATTATTAATATTGAAGATAAATTATTGCCTAGCCAATCCATAAATTTATTATCTGAGGATAATGATGTATTGTTTCTATTAAATTATGGAAAATCTATAATTACAGGACATACTTTTGGTTATAAAGTTTTAAATAATGCAGGTAAAAATATTAATCTGATTCAAATTGAAAGACCATTTGAAGAAGATGGGGTAATAATTCAGTGGAATGATTTTAAAAACGAATCATTGATTAAAGACTTATCTAAAAGACTGCATTTAAAAGTCATTTCATCAATTGAAGCAATTAATACGGTACGTGAATTAACAGGGTTTAATGAAGTCGAAGGTACTGTTAAACGTAAAGTGGCAGGAGTATCACCTGGTGAAAATATAATGATGAATGGGATAATTATTGGTAAAGTAACAGATAACCATTTAACAATTATTGCAAGAAATAATGAAATCATTAAAATGGTTGGTGGTGAAATTAAGAAACATGGTGTTGAAAAATTGGGTCAAGTTGATCTAACTAAAGCAATAATTAAAACAGGATTACTTAGAACAACAGATAATATTAAACCAAGATCCATTAAACATGTTCCAAATAAACATTTAAAAGCAGTATTCTTAAATCATGCTGCAGAAGATATTTATAAGTATAATTGTGCTGATGTATTGGTTTCAATAGGTGATGATACAACTTTATTATCTTCAGATATTTTATATAGATTTAATATTCCTATTATAGGAATTACTGATGGTGATTTGGATAAAGTTGTATTGAAAGGATTTAAATTGGATGAATCTCTAATAATTCAACTTCCATCCGGATATGATGATAAAGTGGGTGCTTGGATACATGAAAAAATATTTAATAATGAAGAGTCTATAGAAATTAGAAGTATTGATAATCTTAAAGAAAAAGTATTAAATTTAATAGATAAATCGGGATTGAAATTTAAAATTGTAGATAAACAATTATAATAATCTAATTTAAGAAATATTATAATATTATTTAATCATTTTTAGGAAGGAATTTTTTTGGATTTTAATGAAATAATTGAATCAATTAGAACATTTAAAGGCGTTACTCGTAAGAAATCTATTGCAGATGTTAGAGAAAAACTTAAAGATACATATAACATTTCAGGTAAAGTTCATTTAGCTTTTGGAGATGATGCTGCTGCAATTGACATCGGAAATGATTTGTTGATGTTAATGGCTACTGATGGAATATGGGGATCCTTGATGGATATAGATCCATGGTGGTCTGGTTATTGTTCTGTTTTAGTTAATGTTAATGATATTGCAGCTATGGGTGGTATTCCAATGGGAATGACAAATGTATTGTCTTCTTCTAATCCAAAAATTACTGAAGAAATAATGGATGGTATTAACGAAGGAGTTAAAAAATTTGGCGTTCCAATGGTTGGGGGTCATACTCACCCAGATACTCCTTATGAAGCATTGGATGTTGCAATAAGTGGTATTGTTGGAAAAAATGATGTTCTTCCTAGTTGTGGTGCAAAATTGGGGGATAATGTCATTGTTGCAATTGATTTGGATGGTAGTGTATATCCGGGTACAGAAATTAATTGGGATACAACTAGTGATAAATCACCGAAATATGTTCAAGATCAAATTAAAATAATGAATTCAATTGCTAAAAAACATTTAGTGAACTCTTGTAAAGATATAAGTAATCCGGGTATTGTTGGAACATTAGGTATGTTATTGGAAGCTTCTAACATGGGAGCAAATATTGATTTAGAATCTATCCCAAAACCAGAGGATATGGATTGGATTAGTTGGTTTAAAATGTATCCTGGAAGTGCTTTTGTTTTAACAGCTACTGACGATAATACTGATGAATTAATAAAAATGTTAAATAAAGAGCATATTACTGCAAATTGTATTGGAACCGTTACGAATAACCATGTTTTATCAATGAATTATAAAAACACTTCAAAAACGGTCTTTGATTTTGATTCAGAAATAATAATGGGGTTTTCTGAAGATAGATAACTTTTTTTTATAACCTTCTTTTTTTAATTCTTTTTTAATTCTTTTTTTCTATTATTATTAGATAATATTTTTCAAATCTATTAATACTATTAATTTCATAAATAAAATTTATAGAAATACTTCATATAAATTTCTAAAAAAATAGAATCAATATATTTTTTTATTTGATTCATAATTGAGGCGAAAAAATGCAAGTTAAAGTCAATGATGTTGAAATAGATGTAGATGCTGGTTCAACTGTTGAAGATGTTATTAAACTATCTAATGCACCTTACATTGAAGGTTCTGCTATTGCCTTAATTGAAGGTAGACAAGAATTGGAAAGTCATGTAAATAAATATAAAATTTCGACTACCCAAGGAAGTATAATTATTGAATTAGTTGAAGATGCTGAAATTTTAACTGATTTCTGGAAGAATAATTATCAAAAGTTTATAGGCACAGCAATTAGATGGACTACATCACATGAAGTAGCTATGGGTTCTATGGTATCTAATTTAGAACCTACTCAAGACGAATATCTTTATAATAGATGGGATGTAATAATCAGTTTATCTGGTTTTTCTAATGAAGCTACTCACATCATATTTTCAAAAGCTAAACATAAAGCAGTTTATGGAGTACCTGATCACAATAAAGGTATTTTAGCAACAATAGTTGGTGGAAAAAGGACTCTGGCTAAACTGAAAAATACTGATGAAGTTCTTAACATAGAACCAGTTATTGAAAGAAAAAGTGTAATCAACAGTGCTTCAGTTACAGATTTTTCTACACAATTGAAAGAAGGAAATGAATTATTTACTTATATGGAAGTTGAAGCAAATCCTGAAGCTCCAATGTCCTTTGAACATTTCTTAAAAATTATAGAAGACGGAACATTTAAAGTTGACTATGAATCAGAAAGTTTTGTAGGTAATAATCATTTAAAAGGATTAGAAAAGGAATCTGAAGTTGTAGAAAAACGGAAACGTGGAGTTGTAACTTTAAGAAATCAGGGTAATGGTGTTGGTAGGGTATATATTTACCGAGAAGACAGAGTGTCTGTTCCTACACATAATGTAATTGGTTATATTACAAAAGGTATACAAGTACTGGATATTGTTAATGAAAATGAAAAAGTAACAGTATTAACTAATCCTCAAAAGATTTCTACTGTTGCACTTACACAGAAAGAGGCTGATGAGTACTTGGATAATTTGGGTATTCAACATGAAAGAGATGGTGTGACCGATGATGATGCTATTATAGTTGCTCAAGAACCAAATTATACTTTACAAATTAGTGATGGGAAAAGTATTAAAACATTAGGTGTCCCACCTCAAGAATTTGTGGAAATAGAATTGTATGAGGATGAAAGTCCTAGTACTGTATGGTACTTTAGAAAAATTACAGGATTATTGGATGGTGATGTTGGACATTTAAGAGTTGACATGGCTATTAAAGAAATGGATATTTTAATGTTCAATGCAGTTAAAAAAGAGGCTAAAGGTTTAATACCGGAAAAAACACCGGATGAAATTGTTCATGCTTGGGATATTTGTGTAAGTAACATGGCATGTAAACATATAGGAAATATTGGTATTAGATTTAAGGATAATAAAGATTTTGGACCTACTGGTGAAGCTTTCAGCAGTACTAATATAATAGGTAAAGTTGTAAGCGGGTTTGATAATCTAAAAGCATTTAAAGAAGGGGATACAGTCTATGTCAAAGAAAAATGAGGACATTGACAGTGAATTTTGTCATATTCCAATGGGCGATGGTACTTATAGGGATTCTGATCAAAAAGATAAAATTACACGTATGGTAATTTTGGGACCGGGTTGTTCTATAAGTTCAAAAGAATTGTTTAATTTCTTACATTTATTGGAGTTACCAATTAACATACGTTTAACATGTTATGGAGCTAATTTAAATGGTGAACCAGACTATGTGATGGAAGCAGTAAATCGTGTAAGGGAATTGGATCCTACACATATTTTCATTAAATTCAGAGGTTTTCCACCTGGTGATCCTAGAAGGTGTAGGGCAAAAAGAGGTGGAGCCAGGGAAGGTTTCCATCAAATTGAGGCAGAGTATAAATTATTGCCTGAAGTTAGTTATGCTTTAGAACATCCAAAACATGTTGAGTTAACACAACCTAAAAAAATACCAGTAGATGAATTTACTGAAATTGTTAAAGAAATCGAGTCAAAAAAATAATTTTACTATGAATAATTTATTAATGAAGTGTAGATAAGACTTTAAAAAAACTATTGGTTATTTTCAAAAAATTAAACAGTAAAATTTAAGGATAATATTTAAAACACATAAAAGAGGTTATATTATGAAAGTTGCTATATTTCCACCAAATTCTATGATACTGGCAGATATGATAGTAAGGAGTGGACATGAACCATTAGTTGTTCAAAATCAAATGAAACAAAAGGTAACATCACCTGATCTTGATGCACCACCTTTTAACATGACAGAAGATGATCCTATAAGTGGATTAAAATATGCTGCAATTGAAGTACCATCAGGTGTGCGTGGACGTATGTCATTATTTGGTCCTATTATTGAAGAAGCTGAAGCTGCAATAATTATGAATGAAGCACCTTATGGTTTTGGATGTGTAGGATGTGCTAGATCATCAGAATTAACAGTATTTTCATTAAGAAGAAAAGATATTCCTGTATTGGAATTAGATTATCCAACTAGTCGTGATGATACTGTGGAGATGGTATATAAAATCAATACCTTTTTAGATAATCTAGATAATGATGGGGAGGATGAATCCAATGATTAGGATAGCACAATTATCATGTGGTACAGAATATAGTGGTGTTCAAAAGGAAATTGAAAAAGCTGCAGAAACATTTGGTGCACAAATGGTTATGCCTGATGTAAATTTAGATGATATTGATGAAGCTTATGAAAAATTTGGATTAAGTTGTGCAAGTTCTAGTCTTAAATTAATGATTGCACGTGCAATGTCACTTGTAGAAGGAAAAAATGAAGCAGATGCTGTTTTTATATGTACTTGTTTCCGATGTGCAGAAGCAGCTATTGCAAGAAATGAAGTACGTAGACTTATACAAAATTACACAGATTTACCTGTAGTAACTTATTCCTTCACAGAAAAAACCAAAGCATCCGAACTTTTTATTCGTATGGAAGCTTTAACTACTGTTGTATCCAGAAAAAGTATTTTGGCTCGTGAAAAACAAGAGGGATTAACATTAGGTATTGACAGTGGTTCTACAACAACTAAAGTTGCACTTATGGAAAATGATGAAATTATAGGTACTGGTTGGGTAAAAACTGGTGATATTATAGGATGTGCAAATGACGGTATTGAACAGGCTCTTGATGGAACAGGTTATAAACTTGATGATATTGAAGCTATCGGTACAACAGGATATGGTCGTATAACTATAGGTAAAGCAATGGGTGCAAAGCTTATACAAGAAGAAATTTCTGTAAACAGTAAAGGAGCAGTATACCTAGCAAATGCTCAGAAAGGTGAAGCAACCGTTCTTGATATAGGTGGTATGGATAACAAAGTAATTACAGTAAATAACGGTATTCCTGATAACTTTACAATGGGAGGTATCTGTGCAGGAGCATCAGGTCGTTTCTTAGATATGACCAGTAATAGATTGGGTGTAGACATTACTGAATTAGGTCCTCTTGCTCAGCAAGGTAATTATAGAAATGCTATATTAAACAGTTACTGTATTGTATTTGGTATTCAGGATTTAGTTACCACATTGGCAGGTGGAGCTTCAAAAGCTGATGCAGCTAGTGCAGCTTGTCATTCTGTTGCCGAACAAGTTTATGAACAGCAATTACAAGAGATTGATGTACGTGAACCATTAATTCAGGTAGGAGGTACTTCATTGATTGCAGGATTAGTTGATGCAGTACATGATATTCTTGGTGGAATAGATGTAATTGTACCAGAATATTCTCAATACATTGGTTCAATAGGTGCCGCTATGTTAGTATCAGGTCTTAAAGATACAGATATTGACGATAGTAAAAGATTTAAATAAATTCTTGGAGGTACAGTATATGTATGTAGAGTGTTATGATGAAGTAGGTGCACAAGTATACGATACCTTGCTCAGACATACTCTTCAAGACTTAAAATTAGCTAGAGCTATAAACGGTATCAAAATCTTTATTGATCCGAGAGAAGCTTTATTTATTGGTGTGGTAAAACTTGAAAAAGCATCACAGCCAATTTATCTTGATGATATGGCTAGCTATAAAACGGAAAATGGAATATTAAAAATTTTAATAGAAAATGAAAATTATCTTCCAGATTTATTAAGAGTTTTATGGATTAAAGAGGGAAGGGTAAATGTTTCTCAACCTGATAGATATAAAATAGAAATCACTAACCCCACTATTGATCCAAAAAATTTAGTAGTTGTAGATCCATCTAAAGAACTTAAAAGAAAAGTTTATGATGCATTGTTCAGAGTAATGCCTGAAGGATTCCGTATGACAAAAAATGCTAGTCAAGGAAATATGATTTGTATAATGAGTAGTGATGAAATTATAGATGAAAAATGGAATGAGAAATTTAATGAAGTAATAGAAGAAGTCAAAAATCAATAAATTCTTAAGGGGGATTTCATGACTAAACATGACATGAAACATTTTGCTCACGTTACTCAAGCACATCCATGTTTTAACGAAAAGATACATGATAAAGTTGGTAGAATCCATATACCAATAGCACCAAAATGTAATATTCAATGTGGTTTTTGTACTAGAAAAATAGATGAGAAAGAAAATAGACCTGGTGTAGCATCATGTATAATGACTATTGACCAAGCTATGGAACATATTCGGGATACAGTTCAAAAAATGCCAATTAATGTAGTTGGTGTTGCAGGACCTGGTGATTCTTTAGAAAATCCTGATACACTAAAATTGTTCAGAAGAGTTCGTGATGAATTTCCGGATTTAATATTGTGTATGAGTACAAATGGATTATTAGTTCCGGATTATGCGGATGAAATAAAGGAAGCTGGTGTAAAAACTGTAACAATTACGATTAATGCCGTAGATTTGGATATAGGAACCAAGATATATGATGATATTGAATATCATGGAAAAATGTATCATGGAAAAGAAGGTTTTAAAATACTTTTAGAAAATCAATTAAAAGGAATTGAATTATTATCTGAACGAGGAATAATTATTAAGGTTAACAGTGTTTTAATTCCTGGAATTAATGATGAACACATTGTGGAAATAGCTAAGGTAGTTAAAAGTAAAGGAGCCTCAATAATGAATGTACTACCGTTAATACCTTTAAACAAATTTAAAGATATTCCACGACCAGGGTGTGGACAACTCAGTGAAGTTAGACAACAAGTAGAAGAATATCTTCCAGTATTCAGAGCTTGTACTCAATGTAGAGCTGATGCATTTGGTATTCCGGGAAAACATGGTGAAGACCACTCCCTAAACATAGTACCTAGTAGTCATTATTAACACAAACTTTTTTTATTTTTTTTTAAACTATTTTTAAGATTAATTTTGGAGAACATATTATGATAGAAACATTATACTGGAAAAACAATACATTATATTTATTAGATCAAACTAAACTTCCACATACAATAGAATATGTGGAATGTAATAATTACAAAGAAACTATTGATGCAATTAAAACTATGGTTGTAAGAGGAGCACCAGCAATTGGGGTTACGGCAGCATATGCAATGGCATTAGCAGAACTTGAGGGAGTTGATTTAAAAACTGCAGGTGACGAAATAAAATTGGCAAGACCGACTGCTATAAATTTATTTTGGGCTGTTGACAAAGTTTTGGAGAATGTGGAACAAGGAAAAGATGCAGTGTCAATAGCAATTGAGATGCAAAAAGAAGATATTGAAATTAATAAAAAAATAGGGGAATATGGAAATACAATCATAGAAGAAAATGATACTATATTGACTCATTGCAATGCGGGAGCATTAGCTTGTGCAGGTTATGGAACTGCTTTGGGTGTAATCAGAGCTGCAAATGAAAACAACAAAAATATTAATGTAATATGTGATGAAACAAGACCTGTATTACAAGGTGCTAGATTAAGTGTGTTTGAAATGCAACAAGAAAACATTCCTGTAAAATTAATAGTTGATGGTGCAGCAGGTCATATGATGCAGAAGGGGGAAGTTGATAAAGTAGTTATAGGTGCAGATAGGGTAGCTAAAGGGGGAGTTGCCAATAAAATAGGTTCATTAATGGTGGCTCTTGCAGCTAAAAGATATGATGTTCCATTTTATGTTGCAGCACCAATCAGTACTTTTGACTTTGAAAATAATATATTTGATACAACAATTGAACAAAGAGATTCTGATGAAGTATTAAAAATCAATGGAAAATATATTTCAAAAGAAGAAACAATAGTTGAAAATCCTGCTTTTGACATAGTTGAATCAGATTTGATAACAGGAATAATTACAGAAGAAGGTATAAAGAAAGCATTATAGCTTCTTCATTCTATTTTTATACTTAATCCAATATGCCAAATGCCAGGACTTTGTGATTTAACCTTTCTAATATCTATTACATCAATATTTCTTGGAGATGCGATATCCTTAACTCTTTTTATAACAGTTTCATAATCTGAAGAAAATTCATAATAATTTAAGATTCCACCTGGTTTTAAGTGATTAACAGCAATATCCAAGAAATCTTTTGCTGTTCCAGGTAGGTTCATTAAAATTCTATCTGCTAAAGGCAAGTCTTTTATCACTTCTCTAATATCTCCTTCGATAGGTATGACTTCACCTACTAACTTATTTAATTTAATATTTTCATTAACATATTTGAAAGCTTCAGGGTTAATATCAACACTATATATCAAAGCATTCTTCACATGAGCAATACTTATAGGGAAAGAACCAATTCCTGCAAAAAAATCTATTATAATTTCATTTTCTTTAACTTCATCAACTATACGTGATCTTTCTGTTGCTAATCGTGGACTAAAATATACAGTTGAAGGATTTAGTTTAAAACGAATACCATACTCTTTATGGATAGTTTCCAAGTCATCTTTTCCTGCAAGGTATTCTAATTCTCTCGTTCTAGTTATTCCTTGAACTTTACTTTTTTTGTAAAAAACACTTTTTCTTTTAGTAAAGTTGAGAACAGCCTCACCAATAATTTTTTTCTTATCTTCAAGTTCTGGAGGAATTTCTAGAATAACTATATCACCAATTACATCGAAGGATTTTCTAATTTCTTCCAAATCTTTTTCAGATATTTTATCATCTAAAAAATCCATAAAATTTTTAGGTCTATACTGTGCTTCTTCAAAATCATAGTTTTCAGTTTTAATATTATATTCAGATTCAAGTTGATTAATTAATGTGGTATCATAATTGTTAATAAGTGGAAAATATACATAATTATCATCACTTCTAACTTTATACTCTGTACAAAGTTGTTTTTCATTAATTAATATTTTACGTAATTTGTTTGCTTCTTTTTTAATAATTTTTATACCTTTCATTTACACACTTAAAAATAGTTTTTCAAATATGATTCATATTACTAATATTAGTTATTTTGTTATTATTACTATTTATTTCTATTCAAATCTATATCACAGAACTATTGCAATATTTTCTATTTATGTTGATTAGAGTGATTTGTTGAGCATAGTATGTGCTACAAAAAGCGTATCACTTGAACATGAACATTTGTTTGTTTTGTTATGAGAGTGTTTATTTCCAATTGTAGCGATAAAATGATGATGATGAGAGCTAAAGTAAAGTCCGTTTGGATGATTTAGTTTGATGTATGTTAACGCGAAGTGTAGAATGGTTATTTTTAATCATTTGTGGTGTATGACTTTTGTGTCATATTGTACGCTAATTATTAATAATTAATCCTTTATATTTTGTTTACTTATACTTCTATAAGAACAGTGTGTTTTTTTTTCCGCTTTGGGAATTGATTTACTGTGTGTAAATCCGTTTGATCCTGGCGGAAGCTACTGCTATTGGGATTCGATTAAGCCATGCAAGTCGAATGAATTTATATTCATGGCATACGGCTCAGTAACACGTGGATA
>JAEEGL013507314.1_pt1 | contig 13915 bp, 18 predicted proteins | sample 9134231 | NCBI WGS metagenome assembly JAEEGL01 (sample SAMN16246548, study PRJNA631951) | gut metagenome | biome: gut microbiome; feature: rumen; material: fiber-attached | host: Bos | place: Iran: Karaj | collected 2018-10
CGTTGAATATGGCATCTGCATACAAGCCATGAATTGGGACGGAGTCAGTGAAAAGAAAAAGCAGAAGATTGAAAAAGATACAACAAGGATTGCACAAAGGCTTTCCCGAAAAAAACGCGTAAAAGCAGGTATAAAGACTAAAGCCATGTTTTCACTGATGCGTATGATGCAGAAAGCAGATTTGGGGTCCGGTGAAGCAGACAAGTCGTATTGGGAGAAAAGCGGATGGCTTGGTAAAGAAAGACCTTGGAGGATGAAATGACACGATTCTGTGGATTGCCCTTTATGTGGAGGCAAATTAATGAGATCAATGAGCAAATGCCAGATTAACAAATTCCAATTTAGTAATTAAGAAAAGGAAGTATTATGAGATTAAGACCTTATATAGCATGTAATGATTTTGATGAAATCAAGAATTGGATTACAGAACAGAGAATGCATGCAATGTGGTGTGCGAATTTAATTAGTTTTCCTATGGAAAAGGATAACTTTGACAAGGTGATGCAGGACGCTGCCGAGCGATTTGGAGATAGTCCTTATGTTGTAACTTCCGACGAAGGTGAGTTAATTGGTTTCTTTGTTTATTCGGTTAATGTGGATAATAATGAAGGAATGCTGAAATTCGTTATGAATAATCCACAATTCAGGGGTAAAGGTTACGGTAAGGAAATGCTAAAGCTTGCTGTTAAGTATGCTTTTGATATTACGAATGTACAGACAGTTCAATTGAATGTTTTTCCCGAGAACGAAAGAGCAAAAAAGTGTTATGAATCTATCGGTTTCACGGAAAGAAAGACGGATCTGAATGCATTTGCCTATAAAGATGAATTGTGGGTCAGATGCAATATGATAATCAGCAGAAGTTAACGGGTTAGGATTTGGAGTTTGTGACATGCAGTATGCAATCGAAATGTACTACGATAAAGAGACGGAAGAACAGCTTTTCAGTTTAGCTAAAAGTGTTGCTGATGCCGGGCTCAGCACTAAGTTTATGGAATGGAAAACCAGGCCTCATCTGACCTTGGCTTGTTTTAACGATGTTGACGAAGAAAAATGTATTGAACAGTTGAATAGATTCGCACAAACCCATAAAAAGATGCCTGCGTATATTGCTTCTGTAGGCATGTTTAATGATACGAAAACTATTTTTTGTTCACCGATAATGAATGATACTATGTATCAATTCCAGCGTGAATTACATGAATATATGAAGGATTTTGATACAAAGGGGTGGGAGTGGTATTGCCCCAACCGCTGGATGCCTCACTGTACCCTGGCACTTACAAGGGAAGATCCGGATGAGGTGTTTTATAAAGCCGGTGATCTGATATTGCATAATTTCCGAAAACTTTCAGGAGAATTTGTTTCGGTAGGCTTGGTAAAAGTTACATTTCCTGTAGACGAAATATATACAGTTGAATTAGGAAAGTAGAGCGGGATAAAGGAGACCAATATGATCTCTGCGGTTGATGCTTTGGAAAATGCGAAAACTATAGGTGGAAAAAACGGTCTAAATTGTATCGCAGGACTGATTGATGATGTGGCTTTAGAAGCGATTACTACCCAAAGCGCTTCGGATGGAATACTTGCAGGTGTTCCGATTCTGGTGAAAGACAATATCGATGTTGCCGGATTTCCAACAACTGCTGGAAGTCTTGCCTTAGAGGATAATGTTGCAGCAATTGACGCACCTGTTGTTCGGAATCTTCGAAGAAACGGAGCTATCATCATCGGTAAGACAAATATGACCGAGTTTGCCAATTATGTCTCACCTCAGATGCCGAATGGATACAGCTCGCGAGGTGGTCAGGTTAAACATGCTGTTAGTCCGGAACTTGATCCACTTGGATCCTCAACCGGATCTGCTGTTGCTGTTTCAGCAGGGATTGTTCCTATGGCGGTTGGAACTGATACGTGTCATTCCATAACAGCCTGTGCGTGGGGAAATGGTATTTGTGGTTTAAAGCCGCCTGCAGGTGCTTTATCACAAGATGGAATTATTCCTATTTCAAAGACACTGGACAGTGCCGGAGCCATGGCAATGAACATGACCGACACAATTAGGCTTTATTCTGCAATGCGAGACGAACCTCTTCCGGAAATAAAACCGATTGAGCCTTCAGAACTTCGTATTGCCGTGAATACAGCTAATGCTGAAGGAAATCCTGAGGAGAAAAGAGTATTTATTGATGAATTGATCAAAATCCTGAGGGATAATGGAGTGCGTACCGGTGAAGTGGATGAGCCGCCTGCACTACAGGTTAGTACCATAATGAAATTCGAGTTTAAAACCGGACTTGAGGATTATCTGAAGACAAGCGCAGCGAAGCTTAAGACGTTGAAGGAAATCGTTGCATTTTATGAAGCCAATCCTGAGACGATGATGAAGTACGGTGATGATTTTCTTCGTGGTGCATTAAAGAAAAGTCAGAATGGTTTCTTCAAAGGGGCAGAATACCGTAAGTTAATGAAAATAAGAGAGAACGCTATCAGGAAAACAAGGGAAGATATTTCCGAATATGATGCCGTACTTATGACCGGTCCGACCAGTATAATGCATTTCTGTAGTCTACCGACTGTAACTGTTGCGTTTGATCGAAAGGATTCAAAAGGTGTACGTCAGACAGTCATACTATACGGAACGGACGAATACAGGTTATACGCAACGGCTCTCTCAATAGAAGATCTGGTGAACAGACAAAATGGATGAACTTAAAGAAAATGCGCTTATGTCGCATGTAGAAAAAATATGAAAATCGCAATAATACAAGCAACAACACAGATTAATAAGAACGAATTGATATATTCGGCAGTAAAGAAATACGCTTCGGATTCAGAGATATACAATTTTGGTTGTGAGCGGACAATCTTGAACGTACTATAGAGAGTTTATTTTCCGAACCTTTCGGTCAGGGATATCCGAAAAGTGAAAGCACAAGAAAACTTCGGGACACCGCAACATTGAAAAATATAAAAGCTCAGTCACAGATCAGTATTTTGGATTTGCTCGATAAGTTGGACAAAGAGTTACTTAATAAATTGTTTAGCAAAAAGGATGTTATCAGTTTTATTTTGTCCAATGGAAGTGATTCTGATATAGCAGAGTGGCTTAGACGTGGAGTGTAAAGCGTATTTGCTAAGTATACTTTTGGAGAAGTATCAAGTTGAATAACATATTATTTGTCGGCTTTAAAGGAAAAAACAATACATCCGGTATGTTGGCAAATCTTTTATCATCTGATCCTTTGCTTCTTACTAATTCATTTTCCGGGCTTCGAAGGGATATAGATTCCATCTGTGGTGAATATGAAAATGTTGTTATGTTTGGCGTTGATAAAAGCCTGATTTCTTCTGTAAGAATAGAAAAGATCGCATCTTTGAATGGGGTAAAGAGAGTATCAGACATTAATCTTCAAAAGTTGAAAGACTCACTGATAAAAGCAGGAGTAACTACGGAAATAAGTGAGCACCCAACGTCGTATTTGTGTAATGATGCTTACTGGTACGCTCTTGAAAAGTTTTCAGGAAATGCCGTATTTATCCATGTACCTACCGTGAAGAATATGAATGAAGGCATTACTGATGGGATAAAGTCAGTATATAGGGAGATTTTGTGGAAGAGATAAAGCTTGTTGAACCGAGTCATGAGTACGCAGAAGATATTTGGGCGTTTAGATCTGAAATATTGGAAAAGGATGCCGAAAATGAGGATCAGTTTGCCGGTTGCATGTCATTGGATTCCAGTGATTCTGCTGAAACATGGATTAATATATGCCGGCTTCGTAAAAGTGAGGATACCTGCGAAACGGTTGGAACTAAGGTTCCTTCTGACATGTACCTTGCGGTCAGACAAAGCGATAACCGTATAGTTGGCATCATCGATCTGAGGCACCATATTAATCATCCTATCCTTGGTACTTGGGGAGGACATTGCGGATACTCTGTTCGACCTTCGGAACGAGGAAAGGGATATGCAAAAGAAATGCTCAGATTGAACATTGAAAAGGCGAGAGCTTTTGGAATAGACAAATTGCTTGTCACCTGTGATTCAGACAATATAGCGAGTGAAAAAACTATTCTCGCTAATGGCGGATTATTTGAAAATACAATCAATGTTGATGGAACGGAAATGAAACGTTATTGGATTGATTGCTCAAATAAAGAATGACTTTGATTTAAGCGATTTAAAGGTGGAGAAGTATGTTAAAGACAGAACGATTACAGATAGTGCCATTGGATATGGATTGTTTGGAAAAGTACTATGAAGGTTTTAACAGTGAAATAACCAAATATCAGTGGCCGGATCCTTTTGAAACGATAGAAGATGCAAGAGGATTGCTTCAGGATTTTATAAATGAGATGAAAGCTGAAGAATCCTTATTCTATTCAATTTTGGATGATAATGACAAGTTTATAGGTAGCGTGGAGGTTCATGGGCTTTCTGAAGAATGTCCTGAACTTGGAATCTGGATTTCCGAGTGTGAACAGAAAAAGGGATATGCTTATGAAGCGTTAAAAGCAGTTCTTGATCATGCATGTATGAATTATCATAAAAGAACCTTTTTCTATGAAGCAGATATACGTAATGAGGGAAGTACAAAACTTTTACATAAACTGGAGAATCAGTTTGAAATTCTTAAACAGGGATTAGAAGAAACTACAACCGATTCCGGAAAAATGCTGAAACTTCAAGGATATGTTTTAAAGGCTAAATGATAAAACACATCTCTGTTAAGGTTTGGAAAATATATGTTTATTAATTTTCTAATATCTATTCTTCAATTGATCCTTTGGATTTGGTTTTTGGGATGCGTTATCACCTGGAAATTCGGAAGGATTCTATTGGTAGAAGGAATGGGCGTGAAAAGTGCGGAATTTATAATGTTATGTATGTATTCTGCAGGAATAGGAGCGTTTTATCTGCTCCATGGTTATGGCAGATGGATTTTGCTTGCTGTATTGATGTTTTGGATGGTCGTGCAGTTCTTTTGTCATTGGTATTACACTATCTTTGGGGCTAGCCCGGAAAAATTAGAGGGGTATAATCAGTGCTTCGAAGGCACAGTGCGAATATTTCCTGTCAGTAATACGAGACTGATCCCGGATTTATATCATATCGTATTACATATCCTGATTATTGCTAATATCGTTGGATGCTTCGTTTATAGCCGGTAAGGTGAAAAGATGGTAAGAATAGCAACAGCAGATGATTGGGAACTGCATTTTTCAAAACGAGTTAAATAACATGACAACAGACAGACTTGAAATAAATCGTATTACCGAGAGCGATAAAGAGGATTATTTTAATAATCTCTCCAATAACAAGCGCGTACTTGAGACATTTGTATGCAAATATGTAGAAAAGTTTGAAGAGTTTGATTTTGCTCCATATCTGACTATGGACAATATGTTTGCTATTCGTCTTAAAGAAACAGGCAGGTTGATAGGAATCATATTGTATTTTGATGTAAAGGATAATGCTTGCGAAATCGGATATGGAATCGGTTCCGATTATTGGAATTGCGGATATGGAACCGAAGCGGTCAAAAGATTTTTGGAATATTGCTTTGAGGATCTTGGACTTAATAAAGTATATGCATCATATTTTACAGGTAATGATTCATCCAGAAAAATCATGGAAAAATGTGGAATGAAGTATGATCATTTTTCTGAGAAAGAGTTTGAGTATCTTGGCAAAGAGCGTGATCTGACGTATTACATGATAGAAAAGTCATAATTCAACATATCCGTGAGTATAAATTTATGTTTGGAGGACAGCTATGCCGCTTATAAGAGTCGATATGATAAAGGGGAAGTCCCCTGAATATAAGAAAACACTTTTTGACTGCATTCATTCGGGATTGATTGAATCTATCGGAATAGAAGACTGGGACAGATTCCAGCGTATAGTGGAGATTCCCAAAGAGGATTTTGAAATACCTTCCGGAAAGACTGATGCTTTTATGATCATCGAGATCACAATGTTTCCGGGAAGAACCCGGGAACAGAAGAAAGCTGTAATAGAAACAGTTACCGGCAATATAGTCAGAGAATTATCTATTCCGGCGACGGATGTATTTATCATCATTAATGAACCTGCGAACGAAAATTGGGGAATGGCCGGAAATCAACGAAAGAATTAGCGGGTGTCTCAAACTAAACAGATAGAGTACCCTTTGACTCTGCCCCTAGGGGATGCTTCATTATGTACTTATGAAGATAGATGATTATATAGAAATTTATAAAAATGGCGGATATATCAAGGAGATGCGAAAGCATGTCGGACATGCTCCTGTAATGACCTGTGCCTGCGGTGTGATCATCGAGAATGAAGATGGTGAAATCTTACTGCAGAAAAGACGGGATAACGGATGCTGGGCCATCATCGGCGGTTCGATGGAAATGGGAGAAACGTTCGAGGAAGCGGTAAGACGTGAGACTTTTGAAGAATCGGGTCTTACTTTGGGAAAACTTGAAGTATTTAACCTTTACTCTGGGAGAGACCGTATTATAGAATACCCTAATGGTGATATTTGTTTCGGACCCGGTATTGTTTTTATCACAAGAGAATTTATGGGTGAAATGATAAATGATCCCGATGAAGTCGTTGAACATCGATTCTTTAAGAAATTCGATCTGCCGGATAACTTGAACAGATACGATAAAGACATAATATTGGAATGGGCAGAAAGAAAAAAGTAGGAGATATATATGATCAGATTTAATGACATTAAATATGAAAGACCTGATTATGAGAAATTGAAGGTCAAATTACAGGAAACCATAGATGTGGTTAATAATTCTTCCGATGATAAAGAAATCACGGATGCGATCCTGGAATTCAACAAAGAAAAAGAACATGTAGAAACTATGTCCAGTCTGGCATTTATCAGATATTACCTGGATGGTACCAATGAGTCTTATGCCAGAGAATTCAACTATTGCGTTCCTCAGAGTGAAAGCTTTGACAGTTCTCCTTTGTTCAAAGCAATCGCAAACAGCTCATATAGAAAGGCGTTTGAGGAAAGATATGGATCATTCATGCTTGAAGCAGAGATGAAGATGGCTTCTCTCTATGCAGGAGGCGAGGAGTTTGTTGCAGAAGAGCAGGGCGCATTGGTTGAGAGTCATAAATTTGTCACGGAGATGGAGTTTGATTTTGATGGTGAAAAGATATCGGAATCCCGTCTCGGAATTCTTGCCAATTCCGATGATGCCGATGTCCGCAGGCGTGCCAGATATGCTCGTAAAAAAGGCTATGCTGACGAAGCGGAAAAGATCTGCGAGTTCCTCAAAAAAGCTGTAATTGCACGTGATAAGCTTGCAAAAGCTAATGGTTTTGATAATTATCTGGACTATGTAAATGTCCGTATGAAGAGATTTTCATATGGCGAAAAAGAGCTTGCTCAGTTTTGCGAAAATGTAAAGAAGTACATCCTTCCTCTTACAGCCAAGAACAATGAGGAAATCAGAAAAAGACTCGGAGTAGATGTTCTTACAAGTGATGACAACGGAATATTCTTCCCGGACGGAAATGCTAAGCCTAAGGGAGATGCTAAATTTGTTCGCGAGCAGGCTCAGAAAATGTTCGATGACATATCACCCGAGTTTGGTGAAGTTTATCGCATGATGAACGAGAACAATTACTTTGATATTGAGTTATCCGATACCAAAGTAACCGGAATGGGATTTGCCACAGAAATCTACGATCAGAGGATTCCTTTTGTATTCGGCAATTTCCAGGATGATGCACAGAGCGTATCTACCTTCCTTCATGAAAATGGGCATGCTCTGCAAGAATGGCTTACCATGAAAAGATTTGATCTGATGGAGTTATATGGCCAGGTTCAGGATATATCGGAAGTTCCTTCCAAGACCATGGAGTTATTCTCTTACGAATATGCGGATCTGTTCTTCGGAGATGATGCTCAGAAGTATATTCTGGGACATATTACCGGTTTTCTGAACGAGATCGGAAATTATTGTATGTTCCATGAATTTGAGACATATATTTACAATAATCCCGAAGCAGACATTCAGGATTGGATCAAGAAATATAATGAACTTTGTGACTTATACAATCCCGGAATTGAGTATGTTAATCCTGAACTTAGGGAAAAGGGCTGTGCATTATGCATGAATGCTAAAGTATTCGCATTTCCTCGCTATCTTATTACTTATTCTTTGTGCGACCTTTCCGCATTTTATCTTGCGAGCGAGTTCAAAAAAGACAAGGTAAGAGGAGCAGAGCTTTTTAAGAAGCTCGGTCGGATCGGCTCAAGCATGGATTATGCAGATTCACTTGCAAGCCTTGGATTAAAGCCTGCATATGAGGAAGAGATTATAAAAGAGATTGCAGAATATTTGAAAGATAAACTTCAGCTTTCATGACCATAAGCTTATAAGTAGAAACCTTCGGCTTTTGCCGAAGGTTTTTTATTTCATCCCTTGACAGAATTACGAACTCATAATAATATAAACGTGTTTATATAAACTAATTTATATTATATTTTTGCAAATAACTGAAAGGGGAATCCGACAGATATGATATTGATAATAAATACCACCACAGATACTTCCGTAACGGACGAGCTTAAAGATAGTCTGGCAGGCAATGCTTCGGATGTTGAGATCATCGAGGCCGGGAGCATGAATATCAGCCATTGTATAGGATGTAATTATTGCTGGCTTAAAACGCCCGGAGAATGTACCATTAAGGATGATTATGAGATAATTCTCAAAAAGATCATCCATGCTGACCAAATGTGGGTCATTTCAAACACGGCACTCGGATTCATCGACCATAAAGGAAAGAATATCTATGACAGGATCCTTCCTATTGCAACGATGTATCTCAGGTTTGTCGGAGATCAGATGAGGCACGTTCCGAGATATGAGACACTTCCTGATCTTGGACTTATCTATTTCGGGGATGGGGAAAAAGAATTCCTGGAGCGTTGGAACGAAAGAGCGGCTCTGAATTTTGAACGTAAGTCACTCGGTGTGTTTGGAAGAGACAACATAAAGGAGGCAGTATCATGCATGTGCTGATCATAAACGGAAGTCCCAGAGTAAAAAAATACAGTAACACGGATAAGATCCTTGAGAAATTTACGGAAGGAATGTGTGAAAACGGCACTACCTTCGAACAATATGAAGTATCAGATAAAGATTCTTGGGATAAGATCCGTCAGGCGTATAATGAGAATACGAATATTTTGATCGCATTGCCTTTATATGTTGAATGCATTCCCGGACTTTTGATGGAGTTCTTAGAAACTCTTACACCTAAAACTGACGGATCGAAGATGGCATTCATTTTGCAGAGCGGTTTTGCGGAAGGTATTCAGCTTCGTTGCGGAGAGGCATATCTGGAGATGCTGGCCGGCAAACTCGGATGCGAATATATGGGAACCTTGGTAAAGGGTAACAACTTCAGTATCCGATTCTTTAACGAAGAACAGAGGGATAAAACAACAGGTCCCTATAAGGACATGGGACGTGAGTATGCTGCAAACGGAGATTTTAAATCCGATGCATGCAAGAAGTTTACGGGACCGGAGATCTTCCCTGCCTATGTTCGCTTTCTGGTCGGTTTTATGTTTAAGTCTCTGGCTAAAAAAGGATTTAGTCAGATGGCAGCAAGTTTAGGATGTGACAAGCCGCTGGATTATAAACCATATTCATAAATCAGGAGCACCTTATGGGTAGAAAAACCAGGATCACAAAAGAGATGATCCTTCAGGCAGCATATGAAATACTTGAAGAGTCCGGAATCGGAGCAGTCGGGATCAAGGCAATCGCAGCAAAACTCGGTTGTTCAACCCAGCCGGTATCCTGGCAGTTCGGCAGTATGACGGATCTGAAAAAAGAACTGTTCATGTATGCCGGGTCAAAACTCTTTGAAGGCCTTCCCGCACAAATGGCAGGTAAAAAAGCAATCGATGCTTTCTTTGCTTCCGGTGTGTATTATATTTCAGCAGCCTGTGATCACCCGAATGTATTTCGTTTCACCAGTGTTGATGATCCGATGGATACGATCGGTGAACCCGTAAATGATGGAGGAAGTATCTTTTCATTGCAATTTGATGCTGGAGCGGCAAAGCTGCTTGCTGCAGAATATGACATCAAGCTCAAGATCATCACAGAAACCGTTAATGATATCGTAATCTACACTCACGGCCTTGCGGTCATGATGATGTACGACAGTTACAGACTTCCTAAGGAAGAAGCTTGTAAAATGGTATATAATATGGGTATGAAACTGCTTCATACAATTGGTATCGATCCGGAATGATTAAATTGACCGAGCTGTTTTCAGCTCGGTCAATTGTTACTTTGGAAAGGAATATTCTTATGACAGATTATAGTCAGCAGCATAAAAAGGCCTGGGAGTTTGATGCGTATAATTTCTGGGTCAGAACTTCGGGAACACCCGAGGAAAGAGCTGCGAAGGATAAAGAAGATCCTAAGAGAATGCTTAAACAGTATGCCGGATACTTTGATAAGTTCGAAGGTGTGAAGGTTGCAAATATCTGCGGATCTTGCGGAAAGAAAGCCATTCCTCTGGCATTACTCGGATCGGATGTAACCGTCTTTGATATTTCAGAAGACAATAAAAGATATGCGATTGAAACGGCTGAGGCTGCGGGAGTAAACATTAACTTTGAAGTGTGTGATATTTTAAAGATCGATATGGATAAGTATGCCGGGGCTTTTGACGTTGTATTCATGGAGGGAGGAATTCTTCATTACTTTCATGATATCAATGAATTCATGAGCATTATGTTCGGGCTTCTGAAGAAAGGCGGAAAGCTGATCTGCAGCGATTTCCATCCGTTTACCAAGATATCGGATATTCTGAAATTCGGACAGCCCACTCCGGGTTACTTTTACTCGGAAGTGTTTGAAGGTGAAATGGCACATGCCCGTTTCTACGATGACGAAATACGCAAACAGATTCCTAAATGTAAATACAGGAAGTATACGATAAGTGAGATCATTAACGGAATAATAGGTGCCGGATTTACTCTTGAAAGATTTGATGAACATCCTGCTTGGGAGGATGAGAAACTTCCGGGTGAATTCACGGCAATTGCTCATAAGAACTGATTATGTTTTGAGGTAAATATGTTAGACAATAAAGGATTTGATTTATGGGCGGATGAGTATGACAAGGCAGTCGGTTTGTCGGATGAAGATAATACTTATCCGTTTGCAGGCTACAAAAATATCTTGGGCAGTATATATAGAGTAATAATGAAAAAGCCGGGTTCGTCCGTACTTGATTTAGGCTTTGGAACAGCCACTCTGGCAACAAAACTTTATGAAAACGGATGCGATATTTACGGACAGGATTTTTCTTCGCGGATGATTGAACTGGCTTCCGAAAAGATGCCGGAGGCTCATCTTTATCAGCGAGATCTAGCGAATGGATTAGCAGAAGACTTGAAAAAAAGTCCTATGATTTTATAGTTGCAACTTATTCCATTCATCACTTAAATGATGCCCAAAAGGTAGTGCTGCTGAAAGAACTGCTTGATCATTTAAATGAAGGCGGCAGGATTCTTATCGGTGATGTGGCTTTTGAGAGTCGGGGCGAATTGGATAAGTGCAGGGAGGAAAGCTGCGACGAATGGGATGATGATGAAATCTATTGTGTTGCTGATGAATTAAGATTGGTATTTCCCGGCCTTGGTTTTGAGAAAATGACATTTTGTTCCGGGATTTTAACGTTCACCAAATAATTTGAGTTTTGGAAAGGAGTATTTCCATGGAACTTTCTGCAAGGGTAAGGAACTTGAATCCATTGAACGTGACAGGTTATATTTCCCCGATCTGTCACATGCATAATGATCAAACATAAAGGTTAGTACAGATGATCTATGAGTTGGAAGATACAACTAAGGTTTTAAAGCTTTTTGAAGGCTGGCAGGAGACGCTTATTTACTCATGCCTTCAGAAGGTGATGGGTAAGATATTTGTAACCGATACCTCCGATCCTGTGTCTGCATATGCTTATGTTGGTTGCTTTGCATTTTATGCAGGAAAGCCTGACAAGGAGCTTCTTATGAACAAACCGGAAGGTTTTGTTATCATGACTCCTCAGAATAAAGAGTGGGAAGCAATGATCGAGGAGTGCTATCCCGAGGCAAAGAAAGTTACAAGATACGCTATTAAGAAAGATACCAGGTTTGATGTCGACTACTTGAGAAGTCTTTCGAATAAACTTCCGGAAGGTTATTCACTCCGTGAGATTGATTCGGAAACTTACGACCAATGCCTGGAAGCGCCGTTCTCTGAAGACTTTGTTTCCTCCTTTGAAAGTAAGGAATCATATCTGAAGAGCGGAAGGGGTATGGTCATATTAAAAAATGGCAGGATAGTTGCAGGGGCATCTTCATATACCCGCTACAATGAAGGAATAGAGATTGAAGTAGATACCGCTTCTGATGAAAGAAAGAAAAACTTGGCAACGATTGCGTGTGCCGCTCTGATACTCAAATGTCTTGATGAGAATCTGTATCCCAGCTGGGATGCACAAAACACAGTTTCAGTTCATCTGGCAGAGAAACTCGGATATGAATTTGATCATGAGTATGTTGCATATGAGGTCGACAGGACGACAAGAAAAAAATAAAAGCAGGAGGAAGCTGCTATGATCATATACTTTTCGGGTACAGGTAATTCTCTGTATGTAGCCAAAAAGCTGTTGTCAGAAAGCGAGAGACTGGTTTCAATCGCAGACTGCATGAAGCAAAATGATTTCAGCATAGAGCTCGAAAAAGATGAAAATCTGGGATTTGTATTCCCGGTCTATTTTTATACCGTTCCTTCTATTGTCAGGGAGTTTATAGAAAAAGCGGAGATTGGAAATGTCGGATATGTATACAGCGTGATCACCTGTGGTGGCGGAACCGGTCAGGCTTCATCTGTTTTGAAGAAGTTATTGGCTGAGAAAGGTATTGAACTGTCATATTTCAAGGAAATCCTGATGCCGGACAACTCTATGCTGTTTTATCAGATACCGGGTACCGAAAAGGCCGGAGATACGATTTCCCGGGCCGATAAAGTGATCGAGTCCGTAAGATCCGATCTCATGGAAAAGAAGACGACCTCGATCGGTAACAGCACGGCAATTTCCAATCTGATGAACCTGGGATACAAGATGTGTTCGGGTACAAAGAAGTTCTATGCCGAGGATACCTGCACCGGTTGCGGGCTATGTGAGAGAAACTGCCCCCAGCAGGTGATAAAACTGGAAAATAACAAGCCCGTATGGACCAAGGAGAGCTGCTGCAAATGCAGTTCCTGCATTAACAGATGTCCCGTTAAAGCCATCCAGTACGGTAAGGGAACCAAACACAGAAATCGCTATGTTAACCCCGCAAAAAATTAATCGACATCACATTTTCGTGGTATAATATACGTTATAAATTGGGTATGTATTTCTTTTTGAAAGAAAACGTCTAGGGGGATTTATACGATGTTATACTCAATGGTTCCGGCATCTCTATTGATTATAAATCTGATCTTAAACTGGGAATCGCTCAAGAAATATGGATTCCGAGTCAGAAAGCAGGATTCGGGTAAGCGTGTACCCGCACTCTATAATTACTTTATTCTTTCTGCATCATGTTACTTTATAGTGGATATGACATGGGGTCTTTTGTATGAGCGCCATGATATTCCACAACTTTTCCCTATAATATATTCTCTTACTGTCTTTTATTTCTTATTTATGCTCCTGACCATGTTGACATGGGCATGGTACATAGCTGCATATCTCGACAAGGGCAATCGTCGTACCAAGGCATTGCTTATTGGGGTATGGGCAATGTTCGTGATCGGAGTCATATGCCTGATACTCAATCGCTTCTATCATTTCATGTTCTCATATAATGAAGCACATGAG
>JAEEGL014419456.1_pt1 | contig 13915 bp, 25 predicted proteins | sample 9134231 | NCBI WGS metagenome assembly JAEEGL01 (sample SAMN16246548, study PRJNA631951) | gut metagenome | biome: gut microbiome; feature: rumen; material: fiber-attached | host: Bos | place: Iran: Karaj | collected 2018-10
ACCTTTGGTGCATGAAGTATTTTATAATACTAACCACATTTACATAATCCAGTATAATTCTATTCTCTGAAATCTTTACAAGGGCATTTAGTATCTTCAGAATGTTCTACTGTCATTAAACAATATCCATCATTGTTTTTTATTTGTTCTTCTACTTCTTTTCTAAAAACAAAATTAGGATTAGGTATGCTAATATATTCCTTTTCCATTTTTCTTTCACTCTTTTCTTGATATGCATTTTGCATACTAATTAGGTGATGCTAGATGAACACCTAATACTGCATCAAAATGTGAAGGATGATTTGGAAGAAATCGTCCAAATTTAATAATAATATTTTTAAACTAACTTAAAAATGCAATTCTATTATACCTTTTATTACTAATAGAAAATTTGCTATCAGTTAATTCTTCTTCAGTATATCCAGTATAAATAACAATATCATCATCTGATAATTCACGAAACAATCTAATAAAAGATATTAAATAGTCTAAAGAATCAAATGGCTCTAATCCCTAAAAAACTACTGCCTATGTAATTGGATTTTTCAGATATCTATTTATTAAATGAATAATAGATATTTCAATATCTGGAGCAGTAGCAAGTGCAGCATTCTAGCACACTTGCTACCCAGATTCTTTATCACATTTAAATGAACAATAGGGCATTTCTATAATCATTGAAGGTTTTTTATAATTTACAAAATCTTCATCTATAATTCCTTTTACTATCATGCGTCTGCACCTTTCTCATTTAGCGGCATCCATTCTCGTAAATCAAATTCAGCTTTTCTAGTTTTAGTATAAGTTTTAGTTGGAGTATAAAAACCAACAATTCTCGTATATTCTGTTTCTACTGGCTCTCCGCAAATTGGACATACTTTTCCATAAAAACTATGATAATTTTTACATTGAGCTACTTTTCCATTAAAAGCAAAATAAGTAACCCCTTGTTGTGCAACCCAATTTAACATTTTCCATGCCTGTTCAAAAGTACTAAATGGGGCGTCTACATTAATATGCTCAATAGAACCTCCATTGCAATATCCATCAAAAGCGGCACAAATTTTTGTACGCTCAAGAATTGTAGCTTTAATACCAAGAGGAATCCATTGATTTCCATATAAAGGCAAATCTTCTACTACTTCTTCTGGATAGAGTAATTTGTCAGCCGCTTGCATTTTTGCTGCAGCTTGTTCTGCCATTCTGTTACTTTAAGACCATATTCTTTCTGGATTTGTAAATGAAATATTATATTGTTTAATAATCAATGGATTATTTTTAATAAAATATTTCATTGTTCGACTATCAAATCCAATATCTTCATCATAAATAATTTTATAAATTAAATTATTTTTTTTACAATATTTTTCTGCTTGAGTTTTTTTATATAAAACTTGTTCTTTTATACCAGATACTCTTTCTACATATTTTTTAGATTTTAATTCAATTAATAATTTATTATTAATTAAAAAATCTGGCATATAACTTTTTCCATTATCCATTTCTATATGAAATGGTTCATATTTATAAGTTAAAATAGTAATATCATTTTCAATTTTAATTAAGTAATATAATTCTAATAAACTACGAAATCTAATAATCTATTTAGTTTTTATAGAAGTAAAATGTCCACTAATACCATACTAAAAATCTACATTATCATAAACTCCATTTTTCCAGTTTTGTCTATGTGGTTCTGGATTCTACGGATGTTCTTTAAAATATTTTTTTAAAGAATTAGAAATTTTTTGTTTTATTTCTGGAGTTCTTTCATAATAAGTTGGAGTTCTTCCTTTTAAAGATTTAGACATTTTTTTAGACTATTCTTGAGATACTGCATGCCCATATGCCCTATTTCTTCGTCCTCGTCTATCAATAATAATTTTTGATTCTTTTTTAATTAACTAATTAATATTAGAATAACAACGATCATAAAGACTAGCAATCTCACTAATACTCATTGTATAATCATTATATAGTTTTATTAATGTTTTATTAGAAATAGTATTACTTAAAACTTCATTAATAATCTATTTATCAATTATTTCTAATATTGGTTTACCAATATTATCTATAATAATTTTATTATTTAGAATTTCAGTAGTTCCTGTAATTTTCCCACTACTATTTTTAATATTGCGTTTCATATAAAATACTCCTTTTTTTATACTCTTACGTTGAGTGAATTCTAGAATATGGCGGTAGGTCATTTCTGCCTACTCTCTACTTTTTTTATATAGTAGAGTTCAGACTATCGCATCTACACGAAAAAAGTGCAGTTTTCTCATTTAGTCGTTCACGCTGTATTTAAACTTGCGCCCTGTCGGCCCAACGTTGGGGTCTTCCAAGTCAATTAGAGAAAATTTTCTAATAACAGTTTATGTATTATGCTGCTATGTCCCCACACTTTTTAGGGACTTGCTCAATATTAAATTTATAATCTTTATCAAGTGAAAAATTATCAATACAATTACGAATTACTTGAAAAATACGTTTTCCTAAAGCATATGCTTCTTCAGTATAAAAAGTATTCCCAAACTCATCTTGTTTAGTATATCCAAACGTTTTAATTGCTTCATATATACCATTAATTCCAATAGTAGAATATAAATGTTCAAAATCAATTAATCCACATGAGAAATTAGGTAATAAACCTTTATCTACATTACGCTTAATAATCGCCCTTTGTACATCAAGTATTTTTAAATTGAGTTCTGTAAGATCACGAAGATTAATTAAAAAATCTTGTTCAGATAAACTTTTATATGCTAAACGAGCAATATTTAATGTACATACTTTTACAGATCCAACTTTAAGGGCTGTACCTCCAATAGAGTTAAAATAAAGATCAGTTACATCTGATTTTAATCTACAACAATTAGAAAGACTATTAACACTACTATCTGTAAAGAAATTAAAGAGATTCCATTTACGACTTGCCTCACAAGCCCAACGCGCAAATTCTTCATCAACAAATTGATTATCTTGATAAAGTAAAGAAGCTGTTAACACTGGGAATGTAAAAATATTTTCTTCTCTAATTTTATTTACTACATCAATAAAATCTTTCTAAAACTAAATAATTTCTTCTTCTTCATCAATCATAAATGAGCCATCTGGAAATTCACTTCCACCAAAAATAGCTTCAAAATAGGGATGGTCAAATACTGAAACATTAGTAAATGCCGCTTGATCGGAACGTACCCAAGGTTGATTTAAACGATATATAAGAGCTTGAAGTTGTTGCTATTTATAAGTATCTGGGTCTTTTGTATAATATCCTTCTTTTACATCTCTACTCCAATAATAATATAAATATGGAATAAGATTTGGAAGACCAACTGCGCCGGCCTAACGCCTAGAACACCAAGCAATAGCTTCCATCAGAATCTAAATAAAACTATCTAAATGTCTTGCGGGCTTTGCATTATATCCCTAAATAAAAAATAATCCTTTTTCTACAATATCTTTAATATCATAGGCAAAACAATATGGAATAAAAGAACTAGTATTAAAATCATGCATATAAAGAGCATATGTCCACATGGCTTCCATTGCGTCATTAGCAATTTTATATCCATATTTTTTATTAATTTCATAATATAATTTATTAAATGCGAGAAGTTTCTAATGAGGTTTAGACATTTCTGACATTAAAGTCACTATATCTTTTTGTGCAATATTAGCATTTGCATCTACAGAAGCATTTGCAACATTGTCGCTATCAATAAAACCTTGAATAAAATCTGTTAAACTTAAGGTATCTTCATCTAATCCTTGTAATTTAAGAAATTCTTCCCCATAAAGTTCTGATAAACGATTAAACTAGGTTTGAAAATTCTTTTTTGTTTTTATATTAATATTCATTTATTATTAACCCACCTAACTGCATCAGTAAAATTAAGAATAGTATTATCTTCTAATTCAAGTACTGGAGCTGATTTAATTCCTTTTGACAACATTTCATCCATATTTGAACAAGTAGTAAACTCAATGTTTTTTGCTTTTAATTTAGTTTCTAAAACTTTACATTTAGGACAGTTAGTCGAATAAAAAATAATCATATATTGTAATCCTCCAAACTAAATCTTGTATATTTTTATAAGTTATCACAATATTTAGTTTTTATTTTCATTTTTTTAATTTTATTTGCCCTGACGCCCATGCTTTAGCGATACTCTATGAAATACGTGTAATTGAGGCACCTTCATTATTAGTAACAAAAATATCAGGTTCTAAAAATTCAATAACTTCTTCACAAAAATCTTCTTCATCAGTAGAAAAACGACGTATAATTTCATGGCAATCTGGATCTTTTTCACGATTTAATTGTCGTAATAATCTTATTTTATCATTTGCTTCAAGGTAAATAAGACATAATGATATGTCTTTATGCTATCTTAAAGCTTCACATCCTTCTGGATTAAATACTCCAATATTTATTTTAGAAGTAGATAATGAATCAATAGAAGTCCCATAATGCCAATTATTAAACATAGTAGCTTCTAACATTTGTCCAGATAAAACTTTATTAGTAAATTCTTCTACTGATAAAAAGAAATAATTAATTCCATTAGTTTCATTATCTCTAATAGGACGAGTAGTACAACTAATAATAGCTTGAGCATTTTTAAATTCTGGTTCCTAAAGTAAGGCTTGGCAAAGAGTATCTTTGCCACTTCCTGCCTTTCCCATAATAGCTATAATTGTATATTTCATTACTTTACCTCATCACCAACAATTTCAGACCAAGGATATGTATTTAACTCCCAAACTTCTTTATGGCATTCGGGACAACTGTATCCATATCTTGGCGGATATGTTGGATGCACCATACCATTAAATTCCATTTCTACATTACAATCATCACAATAAATACGATGAACTATTTTTTTTAAGTTTATAAATTCAGTTATTTGTTCCATTATTCTTCTTCCTCTGCATCACCTTGCGCGCGAGTTGTCCTAATTCTAATTTCATCATTTATAACTTCATCAATGTGATATAAATGATGTCCTCCTCCAGTTGTATTATACTTTTTTGCAACAAAAGTATCTTCATTTCTAAAACCCTATACTATTAGCATATTTCCACGATTAAACCAACTTGTCTCTATTCTATGTTTTTTTCCATCTTCACCAATAGCAGAAATAGTTTTATCATAAAATGAAAATAATTCACGCCTAAATTTTACATTTACAACTCCATCAACTGTTAAAAGACTGATAGTATGACGATATTTGTTTTTTGCAATACAAGTTCCACAAATTTTATAAAGTTTATATAAATGAATTTCTTTATTATTTTTAGTAAAAGTTCTATCTATTTCTGGTTCTTCTGGAAGTTCAAAGAAATTTGAAAAACCATATCGATAATTATTTATATGAGCTAATTCATGTTCATGATAATAAAAACATAAAGATTCCATTTCCCATGAAGAAATTGTCCCTTTTGCATATTTATTCCAATCATCCATGAAAATTAATTGATTATATTTATTTAAAATATCATCATGATTATTAATTAGCCATGTTCTAAAAATATCCATCCATTTTTGATAAACTTTATCCCAATCAGTTTTTAATATACAATAAAAATCTCCATTTTTACAAATTAATTCTTCTTTTTCAATATTAACTAAAAAACCAAGTGCGCGTTCATCTAAAACATAATATGGTTTTAATTTATTAGCAGGAATAGTGATTGCTTTTAAATATCTATTAAATTCATATATACGTCTTGCCATAACCTAATCTTCTGTATCTTCTGGAATTAATTTATATTTCATTAAACCAGCAAGATTCTAAAGATTTACTCTTTTTTTCTTATCACAAGTTTCCCAAATATACCAAGCCATACATTCTTTTCTATCCATCATTTGATCAAAGGCGCCACCTTTAATTAAAGATACCATTACTTGTCTATTTGGACTAATTTTATATAAAAATTCTTTTGGTGAGGCATATGGACGATTATTAATTATTTTTTCAACAACATCATCTCCAACATTTAACATACCTTTCATACCAAAAAGAATTTGATTATTTTCTGGATCAGGTAAAAATCCAAACTATGAACGATTAATATCAGCTAAACTTACTTTAATTCCTGCTGACTTAATTGCGCCAATTGCTTTAGCTACTTTTTCATAATTTGTACCATCTTGTTTTTCATCATCAGTATCTTCATCTTCTAATGATCCACTATTTACAATCAAATATGCAGTATTCCAATAAACAGGATTAAACTATGTTGCAAGATAAACTGTTTGTAATCCTATAAAACTATAGGCCAATGCGTGTATACATAATTATTAATTAATTACTGACTATTTTTTACGAATGTTGTAGTGAGATTGGCAATATCTCTTATCCGCACACTATTTCCCAGTACGTATCAATAGTACCAGTACTCTCCGTCTAACCAGAGATAGTCGATACAACGTTTCAAGTTTAAAAGATTTATCTTAATGGATATTTTAATTCTTCTTTTTTATGAGAACGACCAGCATTAATATTTTTTACAGTTGAATAAGATTTATTCCATTTTCCCGCAATTTGAGATAATGATAAATTAGAATTAATTATATCAAAAATAATCCCATTAACCCATTCTTCATTATCTTGTTTACGACAACCTTTATTACATAATGGATAAGTATCTTCATTACTATAAAAATATTTTCCAGTATTTATCATAGATAAAAACCCAGCACTTTTTATATTAAAATCTTTTTGAATAGAAGAATAAATTTCACCGGATTTTATTCTATTTTTTATTTCTCTAATTTCTTTTTGAGAAAATTTACTTTTTGCATTTTTCTTTAATGGATAATCAAAATCTGGATTATAAAAATTTGTTCCTGTATTAATATTGACTAAAAAAGTTCTTTTTAATTTAGGAGCATAAATTTTTTCAATATCATCATATTCTTCATCATTTATTAATCTTTGCTGGATATCTTTAATTTCTTCTCCAGTAAATAATTTAGAACGTTCTAGTTTTTCTTCATAACTTAATGGAGGTTTAGGGCATCCATCACCACCAAAAGTAACATTATAACCATTTTCATCTTTTAATGAATGATAATATTTAATAAAATATTGTTCTCTTTCATTAATAAATTGTTGACTTTCTCCATCAGAAATTTCTTCAATAACTTCATAAGTAAAATTTTCAATTCCATATTTACGAATAGCACAATGAAAAGGAAGCCAATATCCACTTGCTTTTGGATTAAATGATTCACTTTTATGTCCATTATATCTTTTTTGTAAATTATTTGTTTGTCCAATATAACAATGTCCATTAATTTTATTTGTGAATTTATAAATATAGGTCATATTTTTTCCTCCTTTCTGTGTATATTTGAAAAATTATATAACTCTTTTAAACTGATTTGTCACGAGATTTTACCCTCGTTAGCAATTATTTCTTTTAATTTGCCAAATTAAAATATATGAAATAATTACCCCTGTGATAACAGGTTAAGTGTGTAAGCACCATTACAATGCTAAAACTATATCCCATCTATGGACCAGCACCATATGTCCAAATATATTTTCCTAAAGCTGGACTTGTGGCTGATTCTAAAACTTTTTGTCGTAATCCGGGGATTTTTGACATTTGTTTTTTACCAACAATCTTTCTAGCAGCATTAGCTTCTGCTAATGTAAAACCACATAAATGTTCATCCATCAACATCTACATTAATTGTTCTTGACTTGGTGGGACTCCATATGATTGTTTAAAATATGGTTCAAGATAATGCTATTCTTCTTCTGTTAATCCTTCTTTTTTCATTTCTTGATACCATAAATTAATATCATTTTTATATCTTACATATTTATCAAGTGGAGATTCTGCTCCTTTTTCTGTAGCCATTAATCGCATTAAACCATTAGCATCTGAAAGCTCTAACAAACTAGTTGGTTTAATCTTTTTAGCCGCCTATCTGCCGACATCTCCTTCAAATTGAAAAACTCCAATTACATTTCCTTGTGCCAATGCATCCCACATTTGCTAATTATCTTGTGGTAAAACACTAGGATGAAGATATTTATCATAAACTTCTCTAATAGATAATTTTGGATCAATTACTTCATCAGCTTGAAGTAAATCAATTGTTTTAATAATGATATCTTGAGTAGATGTAAGAAGAAAATCATACTTAACATTACCAGTATATTCTGCATCATGCAAATCCCACTATGTTATTAAACTACCATTTTTAGCTCGCATAAACGCCATATGATCATATTGAGTATCAGTATCAAAAAACATAACTCCTGAAGCATGAATACCTCTACGAGACACTAATCCTTCAATTCCTTCAATAATATCCAATAACCCTGGATAGCGATTTACTTCATTAATAAATTGTCGTTGAGGTAATCTATCTTTTTCTGGATCCCCATATATCATATCATGAATACTCCAACTAAAACCACGTTCAGATGGGACAAGTGATGAAATATAACTAGCATCATCAACTTCTATTCCATCAGGGTAATCTTTACTGCGATATCCACGACAAGCTGTTTGAATTGCTTGACGAGTACCTTCTGTTCCAAAAGTACAGACCTAAACAATTCCATATTCTCCACGTTCTTTTTTTATCGATTCAAAAATTTTAGGCAATTTACTTGGCGCTAAATCTAGGTCAATATCACCAATTTCTAATCGTTCATCATTTAAATCACTTAACCTATTATTTCTAATAGAGTAGACTATATCTTATTCTTTAAATATTTTCTATAATGTACCTATTAGTAATGATTTATTTATTTTTACCATTTTGACTTAAAAAACGCCAAAAGAAGAAAAAATATTTAAAGATTTTCGCACTTCGAGCAGTAGCTCATCTTCTGCCCTACTCCTTCACAGGATAGTCGTTACACCTTACTTATTTTGATAAGTCTTGGCACTGGATTACCTACGTCTTTACGTTTAGGTTTCCCGGTTAGCATAAAACTTAATTTGTCATTTCCTACAAAATACTAATTCGCGTTTTACACACCTTTGAGCAATAAAGTTCACGAAATTTTTTACTTTATATCACTATAAAGGGCGTCGTTTAATGTTCAACGCCAAAAAGGAAGTCGCCATTCAATTGGGTCTAACTACGTAATACCTAATAAATAATGATTTAATCCAGAGCAACTTGAACCGCGGCCTGCTCCTACTGTACTGCCACATTGCCAAAATAAATCAATATAATGCTAAAGAGTATTTGGATATGCAAACATACAAGTTTGTAATTTTTCTCCAATAACTTTTTTTACTCTGGCTTCTTCATTTAATCTTTCAAGATATTGTGGATCAAGGCCAATACCTTTATCAATTAATGCTTCAAAACATTGATTAACCCAATATCTTTCTTGCTTATTATCACTACAAAATAAATCTAATAATATTGGATATTTATCATCAAATTCTTCACTTAATTCTTCTGTAAAACCATACTTTTTCATATCCAAAAATTGTGGATAATTTTTTACTTCCACTTCTGGAATATTTTGATGTTCCAATAAATCATAAAATTCAATTTTATTTTTTACTTCTAATGAATTATTAAATATCCAATCAATATCTCGATCACTCATAGAAGCTGACAAATGTTCTCGAACTTCTTCAGGTGATTGCATATATGCAAACTCATAAAATTCATCGACTTCTCGTTCTTCTTCTTTTGAGTTTAAATATGCTTTATGTACAAATCTTTCTTCTTTATTTCCAAAATGGGCATCTGTCCCAACAATCATTTTTAAATTGAAAGCATGAGCAACATTTAATAATTGTTTATTTACAATAATTTGATCATTTTTAGTACTTGGAGCACATTCTATATAAAAATCATCTTTGCCAAATACTTCTATACAAAAATTAATAAAATTACAAGCATTCGTATAATATTCTATCTCTTTATCTTTATCTCCAGCTTTTCTTGCTAAAGCTAACCCATATAAATTATAAGGAAGTTCTCCACTAATACAGGCTGTGCTTGCGATAATATGACCTTTGTACTTTGCCATTACTTCTCTTAATTCTGATTTCAAAGTTGGGACACGTTCTAATCGTCTATCTACATATACATTATACCATGCTATACTGCTTAATTCACATAAAGCCTTATATCCTATTCTATCTTTAGCTAATAAAATAAAATGATAATATTTCTAATTTTTATCTCTTGTTTCTGTTAAATATATTTCATTTCCAAGAGCTATAGTAAAATCTGGATATTTTTCTCTTATTTCTTTTGCATATTTATTTACTCGAATATGGGCACTTAAAGATTCATGATCTGTTATACTACAACCACTTAATCCTTTTTTTATCGCTTTATCTATTAAACTTTCTGGCTAATTAATACAGTCAATAAGCCTTAAATTTGAAAAACAAGTATGTGCATGACAATCAAAGAAAGTCTGTTCCATTCAAACTCTCCTTTTTTAAATTTTATATTTTATTTATTATATTATAGCATAAAACTCTTATATTGTCAAATATAAGAGTTTTACTCACCTACTAGAATTAATCGTTCAGAGGCGCGAGTTATCATAGTATATAAATATTTACTATATTGTTCTGGCATTTTTTTACGTACCCAAGGGGCATCATATCCAAGTACATTAGCATATTCACTACCCTAACTTTTCCAACAAGTAATAGCATACCCATAATTAAAATGATATGGTAGTTGTTTTAAATATGGAGCAGCATTATAATATTTACTTTTTAATTCACGAATTAATAAACTTTTATTATATTTTTCTAATTTTGTTTCCTATGCAGGAGTTAAAAGAGGTTCTCCTGTTTTTATACATGTATAATCAATTGGGAGATTATAAAAAATATCTCCATCTTCTGTTATAAAATCAGTATATAAGATAGGAGTTTCTGGAAAGCCTATCCATCGTTTGTCTGATTGAGAATAAGTCTATGTTTTTAACTAATAGTCTTTAATTATTCCAATTGCCCCATTTGTTAAAGCATTTCCTTGTTCGCTCATTTCTTCCCAGTGATTATCTAATCCAATAATTTTATCACCAATCTCTGGTTCAGGGCCTCGTCCTTGTAACTAGCGCACTTTTTGATTAATACGATTTCGTTCAGCATTAGTGCCACAAATAATTTGACTAGCTTGTTGAATACATAAGTCTTCATCAATAAACATATATTTATGTGGAATTATACGTACTTGTTTATTTGCTACTGGAAAAGTACGAAAATCTTTTCCTTCCCTAATATGCATTGATAAACGAATAATTTCACTTTCTTGTGCCTGTCTCATTATTTCATCTAAAAAGATATGAGGCTATGATAAGATTGGAGCGCTATTACTCTATACAGGGGGAAGTTGTCCAGGATCTCCCATGGCAAGGACATAAACTCCATGAGATAGTAACTAATACCACATTTCTTCTGGTAGCATTGAAACTTCATCAACTACAATTAATTTATAATCCTAATCTAATCGTTCTTTTGGTCGAAAAGTAAATTTCCCATATTTATCTTTATTAGCATAATATAGCATCTTATGAGCTGTCATAGCATTTTTACAACCTTTACTTTTAAGCACCTATGCGGCCTTACCTGTATATGCTATATAGCCAGTATTATCTTCATTACAACCAAGAGCATCCACAATATATTTAACTAAAGTTGATTTTCCAGATCCTGCATAGCCTGCAATTACAGTATAGCGCATTCCAAGATCGTATCGTGATACAGCCATTTTTAATCCAGCTTCTTGTTTATTTGTAAGCTGCATTAAATATTACCTCCCACATTCATAACCAAATTCCGTTCAATTACTTCATTACCCCATACTACTTTAGGATATTTTTTCTGACAATATGATAAAAATTCATCTTCTGTCATATAGTTAAAAATATCTACAGGATTTCCGAAAATTTCTGGATATTCTTTCATATAATATTCAACCATATAAGTATCTATATTACTTTGGTCACGACAATAATCTTCGATATCCCACATAATGTCATGGGCTGTTTTATCTTTTTTTAAAAATCTTTTAACATTCAGTAAATCTAATGCTTTTTCTGTAATTTCAATACTTTCTTTATAACTATATTCTTTCATTTTTTTTTATTTCACCTTAAAATTTTCTATATATTACTATATATATTATACCATAATTTTTCTAATTTGTCAATTACATTATAGTAGCTTGCGCAAATCAGGTCAACTGCCACGACAAAACTAGAATATAGGTGGCATAAAAGCACAAAAACCGCAGTCAAAAATTCCAAAACAAATTTTAATTCTTGACTACGGTCTATGCACCCATAAACAACGCAAGCAACTTTTTAACTAGATTTTAAAAATCCCATTTACGTCTATTTACTATCTCAAAATCTTCTAACATTATTTGAGGAGTTATGTTCCCATTAAAATGATTCAATGCACATTTTCCAATAGCAGTTAAAGTTAATGTACCACCTTGTGGGTCTAATAATTCTTTTTCTTCATCCTTGATATGAAATTTAATCATATTAGTTTTGCGGCCTGGGAAAGTTAGTTTTAAAGTTTTTTTATCATTACCTAGCCATTGTATACTATCACTAGTAATCTTGATATCTGTAATCGCAATTAAAGGCTCCTCTAATCCCTAACCCCAAATGTCTGCATTACTAGCTATAGTAAATACATCCTAATCCGTTAACTAATCTACGCTAGTCTCTAAATCAACAAGATAACAAGGGCTGAAATCAAATGTTGATAATTGATTATTTGTTTCTAGAACAAAATCATCAAACTTACTAGCTTCAATGGCACAACCAAACGCGCTTTGGTGACCTTGGGCCATCTAGACTTGTCCGGTTTCTAAACAAAAATCTCTAAAGTTTTCTAACTTAGAATTACTATAATTTCTAGCTGAACCAGCATATAATACTGAACCATCAGGCTAATTAATAATTCTTAACACTAAAGTAGGATGTGCGTATTTATTAGCTAGCTAGTTAGCAATCAATCCTGCTAGATTTTTATCTACCTAATCACTAGGAATGCGTAAAATCAATAATTTATTATCTAAAAGATTTTCATCTTCAATTAAACTTTCAATATTTGCTAAACTAGCATCTTGCGCCTTCTTTTGTCTAGATTTAACATTAACGCAAGTTCGTCCAGCCTATTCATGGCGAGTTTCTATCTATCCTTTACATCCTCTTTTAGTTGAAGGAATCATTTCATTACTTCGCCATTCAAGCATTGCTTCAAACATCAACTATTTTTCTTCCATAGTACCAGAACGAGTCATAGCGTTTATATATGGAACAATATAAAATGCAATGCCAAAAGGAGTAATTCCACCTTCAAATTGGAATTTCTAACGATTCATCATTTCTACAAAAAAAGGATTTTTAATTCGTTCAAGACCATCTTTAATAATCTAATGTGTTTCAATTTGCGATACATCCATCATATCACCGATAAGAGATAACGCTGCGAGGTCTTCATATTCAATAGCATATTGTGTCCCCATTATACTATCAATATAACGACAGAACTACCAAACTATACCACCTCCACAAAGCGCCTTGTTAGGATAATTATCTGAAAGTTGATTGTTAATCGTTACAGCGTCTGATGAATAGCCACCATCAGCTAGATGATGGTCAAGTACTAAGCAATCGATATTCGATGAATGAAGTTCAGCGTGGCAGGTGTAATCATTGCTCGCACTGTCTGGACACACTATAAGATTATAATTTGACCATTCAACTTCTTGCATAACATCTTCAAGCCCATGCTACTTTCCTTCATGAATGAAGTAATCCCAATTGTTTTCAATCCAACTAGGAAAATGGCAATGCAAATAATTCATTAAGATTGCACTAGAACAGAAACCATCAGCATCTGAATCAATAATTAAAAGTACCTTTGA
>JAEEGL015410933.1_pt1 | contig 13915 bp, 13 predicted proteins | sample 9134231 | NCBI WGS metagenome assembly JAEEGL01 (sample SAMN16246548, study PRJNA631951) | gut metagenome | biome: gut microbiome; feature: rumen; material: fiber-attached | host: Bos | place: Iran: Karaj | collected 2018-10
CGTTATTATAGTCGGAAACGACCCGGCGTCGAGAGTGTATGTCAACAATAAAAAAGCGGCGTGTGAGAAAATCGGAATTATTTCCAGAGAATACGCTTTACCCGAAGAAACAACCACGCAGGATCTGCTGAATCTCATTGACGAGCTTAATGCCGATGAGAAAGTCAGCGGAATTCTCTGCCAGATGCCTGTTCCCAAGCATATAGATTCGACCGCGGTGCTCAACAGAATACTGCCCGAAAAGGATGTTGACTGCTTCCATCCACTGAATGTCGGCAAGCTTTCCGCGGGCAACGGAACGGTTATGCCCTGCACTCCGATGGGTATAATCAAACTGCTTGAATATGAAAAAATCGACCCGACCGGGAAGACCTGCGTTGTTATAGGCAGAAGCAATATAGTCGGAAAGCCGATGGCTGTAATGATGAGTCAGGCGGACGCGACCGTTACGCTCTGTCACTCGAAAACCGTTGACCTGCCTTCTGTCACAAGAAATGCCGATATTCTCATTTCATCCGTCGGCAAGCCGAAATTCGTCACCGCCGATATGGTGAAAGAAGGAGCGATAGTTATAGATGTCGGAATGAACCGCGATGAAAACAACAAACTCTGCGGAGATGTCGATTACGAAAACGTGGCTCCCAAAACATCATATATCACCCCGGTTCCCGGAGGAGTCGGCCCGATGACGATAACGATGCTGATGAGGAACACGATAGAAGTGGCAAAAGAGCAGGCAAAGCTTTAAAAATAAAGAAAAACTGTCAAAAAACATTTGACATTTACACTTTGATATGTTATACTACGCAATGCCGCTTATCAGGGGCGGGTCAGTTATGCCCGGAAATCAGCAATGAGCCCAAGATAGCGAGTCTTAATAAAGGAATGGTTAATCCAAATGTACGCAATTATTGAAACAGGCGGCAAGCAGTACAAAGTTGAAGCCGGTGATGTTATTTTCATCGAGAAGCTTGGTGCCGACGAAGAAAGCGAATATACTTTTGACAAAGTAATCGCCGTAGGTAATGATGATGGAATCAAAGTAGGCGCACCCTATGTTGACGGCGCAAGTGTTGCCGGCAAGATAGTAAAGAACGGTAAAGGCAAGAAAATCACCGTTATGACCTACAAGCCCAAGAAAAACGAAAAACGCAAGATGGGTCACAGACAGCCCTATACAAAGGTTGAGATTTCAGCAATCAATGCTTAATCTCACAGTATGATCAAGGTAAAGTTTTTATTCGAAAACAACCTGATAAACGGCTTTGAAATCAGCGGTCATTCCGGTTATTCTGAAGCGGGGAGCGATATAGTCTGCTCCGCGGTTTCATCCGCCGCAGAAATGACGGCAAACACAATAACCGAAATTATCAGAGATAAAGCGGAAGTCACTGTTTCCGAAGGTTTCCTCAGATTGATGGTAACCGAAGGGGAAGAGAGCAGCTATAAACTGCTTGAGGGGCTGAAACTTCATCTTGAAGAAATTTCAAAGCAATATCCACAGAATATCAGAATTATTTACGGAGGTACTAAAAATGCTTAAGTTAAATCTTCAGCTTTTCGCTCATAAAAAAGGTATGGGTTCAACCCGTAACGGCCGTGATTCCGAATCCAAGAGACTCGGCGCCAAGAGAGCGGACGGTCAGTTTGTTCTTGCAGGAAACATCCTCGTCAGACAGAGAGGCACCAAAATCCATCCCGGTAACAATGTAGGTATCGGCTCGGATGATACCCTCTTTGCGCTTATCGACGGTAATGTTAAGTTTGAGCGTATGGGCAAGACCCGCAAAAAGGTCAGCGTTTACGCTGCAGAGCAGTAATGTTTTTGCCTGTTACGGTTGTAGCAGGCTTTTTACTTGCGGAATAAACCTACTAAAAAGGTAGGGAAAATACAAACGCCCTAAATTGTTTATTGACAAATATTCTATATTATAATATAATTAATAGACTTTACAGAACAGGAGAATTATTTATGACTTTTTCCCAGATAGGAGTTTGGCTCGGAGACGTTTCCCGCGCGGAAATCAAGCACTTTACAAAGGATCCGATGAAAGCGCAGAAAAGCGTTCTCAAAAAGATTATCAGGAGAAACAAGAATTGCGAGCTCGGTAAGAAACTCAATCTTGCCGACGTTCATTCAATTGAAGATTATCAGAGAATAGTTCCTCTTTCGAAATATTCTGATTATGAGCCCTATGTTGACAGGATGATTAAAAACAAGGAAGACGGTATTATGTTTTCCGGCAAAACCATCCGTTACGCATCCTCATCCGGTTCGGTAGGAAAGCCGAAGATTCTTCCCAAGGGTATCAATGACCTTTGGAAGATGCAGTGTATCGGTTTCTCCGTATCCGTTGCCACCGCTTATCACTGGATGAAAGAAAGAGGCATAAAGATGGTAAACCAGGTCGGTCCTCTTGCCATAAATCTTTCCGGTCATGTTCTTGATGACGGCAAGATGAGCAACGGCGCCGGTCAGATTCCCCTGAGATATCTCAAGCCGATACTCAAGTTTTTCTGCACCTCGCCCAACGACCTCATTTTCCCCGGTCTCGGCGAGAAGATGAATACTTCTTATCTTCATCTTCGTTTCTGCCTTGAGAATGAAAAAGTCAGTTATCTCGGCTCGATAGTCGTCACCCTGCTTACGCAGATGTTTGACTATCTTGAGGAAAACTGGGAGATGCTCTGCGATGATATTGAAAAGGGCATTATCAATCCCAATATCGACTGTCCTCAGAAGTTCCGCGATAAATATAATAAAAAGCTCAAGCCCAATCCCGAGAGAGCGGCGTTTCTCCGCAAAGAATTTGAAAAGGGATTTGACGATCCCATCTGCCCGAGAATCTGGCCGCGTATGCAGTGGGCATACGGTATGATGGGTTCCAATCTCTCTGTTTATGTTGAAAAACTCCGCAGAGCCATCGGCCCCAACGTTCCCATTCATAATATGGGTTATGCCGCGGCAGAGGGATTCTTCGCGACACCGACCGAGCTTGATGTTGACGACTATGTACTTCTTCCCTGGTGCCTTTTCTTTGAGTTCCTTCCTCTCAATGACGGCGAAGATAAGGCGGATGATACTGTCAGACCGTTGCTTATCAACGAGCTTGAAGTCGGCAAGGACTATGAGATGATAGTTTCGAATTTCTCGGGACTTTACAGATACAAAGTTGAGGACGTTGTCAGGGTAACGAGAATGTATAACAACACTCCTCAGGTCAAGCTTCTCTTCAGGCAGAATCTTTCGATGAACGTTGCCAATGAAAAGACAACCACCGATATGATTGACGCCGCGGTTGACAACATCTCCAAGGAAATGGGATTTGAATACACCGGTTTCAGCTTCTATCCCGATTTTTCGACCAAGCCGCCCCGATATACAATGCTTATCGAAGTGAAGGACAAAAAATTCGGCGAAGAAGACAGACAGAAGATGATTGAAGCCGTTGACCACCAGTTTGACGAAATCAACGAGAAATACTATAAATACAGACGCTGGGGTATGCTTAATAAACCCGAGGTTCTTTTCCTCAGGGAAAAGGCGTACGCGGATTACAATAAATATCTTGAGAGCAAAGGCGTCGTACTCAATCAGATAAAGCCCGTTACGGTTATCAACAATGAAGAGAGAAAAGATTTCTTCTTCTCTCATGTGGTTGATGAAGAAGCGGACCTTGTAAAGAGTATTATCGGAGAATGATATGAAAGATATTTCAGCTTATTACGGAATTGACAAAAATTTCAGAAGCGAGGTTTTCTGTGAAAAACTGAGCAATATTTTCTTCCGCCTCAGATGTGCGGTCAGTGACGGCAAGCTTTCCGAAATGAGCCCTTATCTTACAGAAGATTATTATAATTCTCTTGAAAGCAAACTCAAAGCGGATGAAAGCAGGGGAGAGCTGCTCTATACCGAAAGGATAACGGTTCTCGGAGTTGAAATCACCGGCTTTGAGCAGGACGGAGAGAATGACATTATTCTTGCCGAAGTCAGAAACCGTATTGTAGAGTATTACGCGGATGCGAAAACAAGAAAGAAAATCCGCGGAAGCAGTGAAGAACAGTTTGTCACAAGCAAGGTCAGACTTGTCAGACCCACGGGGCTGATGTCTGCTGAAGTCAAAGGAATCAGAACTCAGAACTGTCCTTATTGCGGTGCTCCGACTAATATAAACAAAACGGCAAAATGTGAATACTGCGGCAGAATTCTCAACACCGATCTTTTTGACTGGCTGATAAGCGGTATTTCATAATTTGTTCATTTGACTTTTAATTTACTATATGATAAAATAACGCTGTATCAGTATTCTTATAAGGAGGAACTGTAATGAAAAAATTCAAAGCAATTATTGCCATGATTCTTGTTTCGCTTATCGCCGCCGGCTCGGTTTCCGTAGCCACAGCAGCAACGGCAAACAAAAGCGAAAGTGAAGAAAACGGCTCATTCGCTATGGCAAACGAGTTCACGCTTTCCGACAATATGGCCGGCGCAATCACTTCACTCAGCGATCAGGACTTCTTCAAAATCAAAATCACAAAGGCAGATGTGTTCAACGTAGTATTTGAGCATGACGGTGTCGGCGGAAAAACCAATATGTACACCGTAGAGATTTACGACTCCGCGGAGAAGAAGATTACTTCATTCAACGTCAAAGGCGATGCAAAGAAGACAAGTTCACCTGACTTTACTGCGGCTCTCGACGGAACATATTACATCAAGGTATTTTCCACAGAGGTAGCCACAGGAGCAACCTACACACTCAGCGTTGTTTCCGCAACGGTTGAAGGTGTCGATCACAGTCTTGTTAAGCCCGAAATCGAGCCCAACGACACTCTCGGCGAAGCCACAGTCATCAAGTCATCCGATATAAAGGAAAAGGCGTTTACAGAGTGGTATCACGGCGCGATTTCCGAAGGCGATGTTGACTACTATACCTTCAATGTCGCGGTTACCGGTTTCATTCAGTTTGAAATCAGAAATTCCGACAACAGCAAAGGCAGTTATACAGCCGATGTGGTTTATACCCTCGGAAACGGCGCAGCCAACCAGGTTATAGGCAGTATCGATATAGGCGCTCTCGATAAAACATCCAAGAGCGGCGACATCGGTCTTAAAGCCGGAACATACGCTATAAAAGTTTCCGGTAATAACGGCTCAACAGGCGGCTATCTTATCAGAATTTATATCGAGCCCGACGCAAACAGCGAGTCCGAGTATAATGATTCCCGTGAGTATGCGAATGCGCTCGCGAATGATTCCCTCAAGTTTGCTTCGATTTCAACACCGAAGGATGTTGACTTCTTCAGCTATGCCGCAAACAAGGATGCCAAAATTACCGTTACTCCCGATAAGGACGATAAGGACAGATACGACCCCGCAGGAAACTGGACTGTTCAGCTTCTTGATTCCAACATCAGTGTCGTTACAACCGTTACCGTCACTGCCGATGCCGATGCAACATTTGATATGACCGATAAAACAGGCGTGTATTATATCAAAGTCAGCTCCGGCAGCAATTACAGCAAGAGCAACTATATTGTCAAAGCGCAAAAAGCGGAACCCACAAAGGATGACAGTGACAAATCCCTTATTGACAGAATCAAGGAACTTGACTGGAAAGGATTCTGGAACAATAATAACTTCGGAGATCTTCTCAAGAATCTCGGTGACGGTTCCGGCGCCGGATTCCTCGGACTTCTCTTCAATCTTGTAAATCTGTCGTTAGGTACTCTTATCAGATACTTCGCGAACAGACAGGCTCAGTCATAAAATAATTTAAACCGGCCACCGGCAAGGGCGTATGCCCGTTCCGGTGGCTTTTTTTCGGAGGATAATATGTTTGAAAAAGATTTCACACCCGTATTGAGATTTGCCGTTGTCAGCGATGTCCATTATAAGGATGAGCATACAATTGAAAGAGACAGGATGAAACAGGCGATTCAGACCGCCTACCGTCTCAGCGATGAGAGCGAATATAAAAAACTGGACGCGTTTTATGTTGTCGGTGATTTTGCGAATAACGGCTCACCGACACAGATGAAGGCATTCAGACAGACGCTGGATGAAAACATAAGACCGGGAACAGTCTGGAATGTTTCCCTCGCTTCCCACGAGTTCGGTTATGACGGACCGGACGGAGCAAAACAGCGGCTCAGGGAAATATTTGATTTGGATACCAATACACACCGCGTAATCAACGGCTTTCACTTCATTTCCGTCGGATGCGACCACAGCTGCAGGTTTGAGGACGGCGAAAAGAAATTTGCTTTCGACAGTCTTGAGGAAGCGGTTGCCGATTCCAGGAAAAAGCCGATATTTTTCTTTCAGCATCCCCATATTACCGATACCGTACTCGGCAGTATCAACTGGGGCGAAGACGACATGATTCCCATTATGGTGAATTATCCCCAGATTATCGATTTTTCAGGCCATTCCCATGCTCCGATAAACGATCCGAGATCAATTCATCAGAGACATTTCACGGCTCTCGGAACCGGTACCCTGAGTTATTTTGAGGGTGACGATTTTGACAAGTATTACGGGACCGTGTTCCCCGGCGCGGAAAAGGCGGCTCAGATGCTAATAGTTGAAGCGGATGCCAAAAACAGAGTAAGGGTTTATCCTTATGATCTCATTACCGATAACTTCTTCCCTTATGTCTGGAAGATTGACACCCCTTCGGACCCGACCACATATATTTATACCGACGCGAGATACAACACCGGAGACAGACCTTATTTCAAGGAGGGTGCGAAGCCGGAAATCCTGAATCTCAACAGCAGGGGATTTGATGTCAGATTCCCGCAGGCGGCGATAGACTCCGATTATGTCTGCGATTATTCTGTCTATGTAATTGATACCGAGGGAAATATCATAAGGCATAAAAGCGTATGGAGCGAATACTATTTTTATGATATGCCGGAGTGCCTGACAGTGCCTTTTGACGACCTTAAACCGGGCGAGTACAAGGCAAGAATTTTTGCGCGTTCTTTCTGGAATCTCAAGTCGGAAAAGTGCATTGAATCGGAATTTGTTAAATTACCCGAATAAATATGTTTACATTCAGTACATTGTATTTTGATAAATATATGATAATATAGCCGAAATCAATTATGAGGAGAGTATAACATGAAGAAATTAAAAATGATTGTTTCGGTAATTCTTGCCGTTATTATGACAGCGGGCGCGTTGACGGTAGCGTTTGCCGATGACGCCGTAACGCCCGACGGAAACGATGATAAAGAGTCGGCAACGGCGATAACATCAGCCGACGGCGCAAAAGGCGCAATCGCTTCGATGACGGATGTTGATTTCTATTCATTTGAAATCACAGAGGAAGGCATATACAACGCCGTCCTTTCGCACACCGCGACCGAGATAGTTCAGAACTGCTTCAAAGTAACGGTTATCAAAGCCGATGAAACAGTTGCGGCTTTGGCCAACGTCAAGGGTACCGACGCAAAAACGCTTTCGTCAGATTTTTATGCAAAAGCAGGCAAATATTTTGTCAAGGTTACTTCCGCGGACGTTCTTGACAGCGCCGAATACACAATCTCGGTTCAGAAAGCCGCTTACAAGTTCACTGAAAGCGAGCCCAATAATGAAAAAGCCGGCGCAACGCAGATAACCCTTGCCGCCCAACAGAAACAATTCAGCGAACCGCATTACGGCGTAGCGGAATACGGCGATACGGACTTTTATAAGTTCAGTACGGACGCGAAGGGATTTGTGCAGATAAAACTGTATAATTCATCATCGGTCAACATCGATCTCCGCGCCACGGTATATAACGCCAAGGATAACTTGATAGCCGTTTTTGACCTTGCTTCCAATCAGGAAGAAACTGTCAGTTCCGATATCCCCGTTGAAAAATCAACCTATTATCTGAAAATCGAGGCAACAGGTTCTCTTACCGGCGGATATTCCGTCGCCGTAAGTATGACGGCTGATAATGTCGGCGAAAAAGATTTCAACGATATTATAGCGGCTGCCGAGAACCTTACAGGCGGAAGAACCATTGCCGGAGCGATTTCTTATAAAGAGGATGTTGATTTTTACAAAGTTGATTCAAAACGCGATATCATTGTTAAAATACAATGCGATAAAGCGGACGGCAGAAATAAGACCGACGCAACATGGACAGTCTCTCTTTGCGATGAGAACGGCAACCCGACGGAAACCCATACACTGACATATTCGGGTGAGCTCGGCATTGATTTTACGGGCAGAGATTCCGGCGTTTATTATATCAGAATCTCATCCGGAACAAACTATACCGACGGTAACTACTTAATCACCGGGGAAGCGGTAGAACCGGTTCCCGAAGAAAAGCCGTTCTGGGATCAGTTTACGGAACTTCTCAAAAAATTCTGGGTAAACAGCGGCTTTAAAGAGTTTATCGAAATATTGTTTAAAAACGAAAATATAGCCGGCGCATTCATTTCGGCAATCAAGTCAATTTTCGGAGTTGTCTCGGATCTTACCTGACAGCGTTTTTTAAGTTCTATGCCGCCCTCAGGGCGGCATTTTTTATGTTTTTTACCGGATTATACGCTGTTTTTCACTTAATAGATAAAAATACCGTGAAGTGAACGTAAAAAATCTACGTTTTTTTCCTTGCAATAATATTGAATATAAGATAAAATATATATAACTGTAACCATGGTGGTGATTAATATGTCTTTGAAAGTTAATTTTAAATACGCGGGGGAACTGTCATCTTCCGATAATCTCTCCGCTGTTCAGCCGGAAGTCAATTCGGCATTTGATAAATTAACAGAAAAAACAGGTGAGGGCAGCGATTTTCTCGGCTGGCTCGATTTACCCGTAAACTATGATAAAGAAGAATTCCTGAGAATCAAAAAATGCGCGGAAAAAATCAGGAAGGATTCCGAGGTCCTTGTTGTTCTCGGTATCGGAGGATCATATCTCGGAGCAAGAGCGGCGATTGAATTTGTCAAATCCTGCAACTACAATCTGCTCAGAAAGGATACTCCGGCAATATATTTCGGAGGAAACTCACTGAGCTCGACTTCGCTCTCCGAGCTTATTTCACTCGTTGATGGAAAAGATTTCTCGGTCAACGTCATATCAAAGTCCGGCACTACAACCGAAACCGCGGTTGCCTTCAGGATTTTCAAAAAACTCATTGAAGACAAATACGGCAAGGAAGAGGCAAAGAGCAGGATTTACGTTACAACCGATAAAAAGAAAGGCGCGCTCAAATCACTTGCCGACGCTGAGGGTTATGAAGAATTCACCGTACCCGATGACGTAGGCGGCAGATATTCGGTTCTGACAGCGGTCGGCCTTCTTCCCATCGCGGCGGCGGGGCTCGATATTGATTTGCTGATGAAGGGCGCTGCCGATGCCCGCGAAAAGTATTTCGTAAAGAATACCGATAACGATTGTCTTAAATACGCGGCGCTGCGCAATCTTCTTTACAGAAACGGCAAGAGAATAGAAATAATGGTTTCCTATGAGCCGTCAATGACAATGTGGAATGAATGGCTCAAACAGCTTTTCGGTGAGAGCGAAGGAAAAGACGGTAAAGGACTTTATCCCTCATCGACAGTTTTCTCGACCGACCTTCATTCAATGGGTCAGTACATTCAGCAGGGCGTCAGAAACCTGTTTGAAACCGTCATTACCGTCAAGAATCCCACTGCCGATGTTGAAATTCCTTTTGACGAAGCAAACGGTGACGGCCTTAATTTCATAGCGGGCAAAACCCTTCACTATGTTAATTCACGGGCGTTTCAGGGTACCGTTCTCGCTCATTACGACGGTCAGGTTCCCAACATTCTGATTGAAATCGAAAAGCAGGATGAATACAATCTCGGCGAACTTATCTATTTCTTTGAACTCGCCTGCGCTGTCAGCGGATATATTCTTGATATCAATCCGTTTAATCAGCCCGGTGTTGAGAGTTACAAAAAGAATATGTTTGCCCTGCTGGGTAAACCCGGCTACGAAAAAGAAAGAGACGCACTTGAAGCCAGACTTAAATAATATATCGGAGGTAGTAAAAATGGTAAAGCTGATTATAGGTAACAAAGGTTCCGGAAAGACAAAGAGACTTATCAGTCTTGTCAACGAGGCGGTTGAAAGATCAAACGGCAACGTTGTCTGTGTTGAGAAAGAACGCCTTCTCACTTACGCAATCAATTACCGCGCAAGACTTGTCGAAACCGATCATTATAACGTTACCGGTTACGACGCGTTTTACGGTTTCCTGAGCGGAATCGTTGCGGGCGACCACGATATCACAGACGTTCTTGTTGATGCCACAATCAAAATCGGCGGCAGAGATATGCCCGCCCTCGCAGATTTCCTTAAAAGGGTCAGCGAACTCAGCAAGATAGCGGAGCAGGATTTCACATTCACCATTTCCGCCGATGAGTCCGAATTACCTTCCGAAATCTTTGAATATTGCGAAAAAATTTAAACTCAGAAGATAAAAATTTGAAAAATGCGGTTGACAAAATCAGCGGATGAATATATAATAGTCTCTGCATGATTTCAGGTGATTATTGTGTTTATTGATCTTGAATCTGTATTTAATAACGAAGGCAGTTCAGAAGAATTCGATTATGAACTCGATTTATCCGGTGAGGAGCTTGACGGAGCAAAACCGTTTACCGCGCCGGTACGGGTCCGGGGAAATGTTCATAACAGAGCCGGCATAGTCGAGCTTGAAGCCGAAGCGTCATCCGATCTCGATGTTTTTTGTGACAGATGCGCGGTTCCTTTCCGCTACCCGTTATTAATTGAAATCAGGCATACCCTTGTTTCAAGTCTCAACGATGATGACAATGACGATCTGATTCTTGTCAATGATATGAATTTCAATCTTGACGAGCTTGTTACAGAGGATATATTTCTGCTCATTCCCTCTAAGTTTTTATGCAAAGAGGATTGTAAAGGTCTTTGCCCGACTTGCGGTAAAGATTTAAATGAAGGACCTTGCGATTGCAAAAAGGAAGTCGATCCGAGATTTGCTTCACTTCTGCAGTTGCTTGAGGAAGACGAGTAATTTAAGCCCTAATAAGGAGGTGCTTTTGATATGGCAGTACCTAAGAGAAGAGTTTCCAAGGCGAGAAGAGATAAGAGACGCTCAAATGTATGGAAAATGTCAGCTCCCCAGCTCGAGAAATGCCCGAACTGCGGCGAATACAAGAGAGCTCACAGACTCTGCCCTGAATGCGGTTATTATAACGGCAGACAGGTAGTAGTTACGGAAGCAGAATAAAACGGCAGGGCTTACCCTGCCTTTTTATTTATAATCAAACGCTTTGACCGGGAGAGTAGGTCCGTAAGGTGTATTTCAGAGAGATCCGCAAAGCTGAGAGCGGATTATACATGACGGATTGAAGTTCGCCCGCGAGCGGCAGCAGTGAAATCAGTAGTTGCTGACGGCAGTTCCGTTATAACTTCGAGAGCCCGGTTTTCCGGGAACGCAGGGTGGTACCGCGGAAAAATTCGTCCCTCATTGCCGTACGGCAATGAGGTTTTTTTATTGAAAGGAATGATAATATGTTTGAAAAACCCGAAGAACTGAAAAAAATATTCGATGAAAAAGCAAAGGCGGCTGAAGATACAGGCGCCGTTGAGCAGCTCAGAATAGAATTTCTCGGCAAAAAAGGTTTCATTCAGGGACTGATGCAGGAGCTCAGAAATATCCCCAATGAAAAGAAAAAAGAGGCAGGTCAGAAGATAAACGAAACCAAGCAGTTTATCGAGGAACAGATTGCCCGCAGACTTGAGGAATTGAAAAAAGCCGAGGAGCGCAAGCTCATTGAAGCAACCGAAAGCTATGATGAGTCTATGCCGGTAAACGTCGATCTCGGTTCATATCATCCGATTACCCTTGTCCGCTGTGAGCTTGAAAGCATTTTCCTTAGTATGGGATTTGCCGTTGAGGATTATTCCGAGATAACCGACGATTACAACTGCTTTGAGGCGCTCAATATCCCGAAGCATCATCCGGCAAGGGATATGCAGGACACTTATTATCTGAGCACAAATCAGCTTCTGAAGACTCATACTTCCGCCGCTCAGAACACAATCCTGCGTAAATACAAGTCAAATCTCGAAAGCGGAAATCCGATACGCGCCATCTTCCCGGGCCGCTGCTTCAGAAACGAAAAGATAGACGCCTGTCACGAGAATACCTTCTTCCAGATGGAAGGTATAATGGTCGATAAGGATATTTCTATCTCAAACCTTATTTATTTCATGAAAACCATGCTTTCCGAGGTTTTCCAGAAGGATATAACCGTGCGTCTCAGACCCGGCTTTTTCCCGTTCGTTGAGCCCGGATTTGAACTTGACATTCAGTGCCTTATCTGCGGCGGAGAAGGCTGCTCTTCCTGTAAGGACAGCGGCTGGCTTGAACTATGCCCCTGCGGAATGATTCATCCCAATGTGCTGACGGCGGCAGGCATTGACCCCGAGCAGTACACCGGGTTTGCTTTCGGACTCGGTCTTACCAGACTCGCTATGATGAAATACGAGGTAGGGGATATTCGCGTGTTCAACAGCGGTAATCTCAAGTCGCTGTCACAGTTTACCGACAAGTCATTTTTCGATCCCGACAGTATCAAGGAGGCGTAACAGATGTTTGTATCAATAAACTGGATTAAAGATTATGTTGACCTCGAGGGTGTTGATATATTCAAGCTGATTAATCAGTTTACTCTTGCAACCGCAGAGGTTGAGGATGTCTATGTCAAAGGCGCCGATATTGAGAATGTTGTTGTCGGTGAAATTCTGACTGTTGAGAATCATCCCGAGTCAAAGAAGCTTCATCTCCTGACCGTTGACGCCGGCTCAAAAGTCTGCAAAATAGTCTGCGGCGCTCCCAATGTCAGAGTCGGAATGAAGACCGCTCTCGCTGTCGCTCCCGCAAAGGTATGCGGTGTCGATATAAAAGTATCGACCGTCGGCGGCTATGAATCCGAGGGTATGTGCTGCTCCGCAAAGGAACTCGGCATCAGCGATGACCACAGCGGTATTATGGAAATAAAAGAGAATGTCGCAAACGGTACCGATATAAAATCCGTTTACCCGATTGATGACATTATTTTTGAGGTCGATAACAAATCCCTTACCAACCGTCCCGACCTCTGGGGACATTACGGTATAGCCAGGGAAATTGCCGCCCTTACCGGCAGAGAACTGAAGCCGCTTAAACTCGGTGACCTCTCCTATGACGGCGATTATGAAGTTCCCGTAACAATCGGCAGGGAGGATCTCGTTTACCGTTATACCGCGCTTAAGATGGATAATATTTCCGTCAACGAAAGCCCCGCTTATATGCAGATTCGTCTTTATTACTGCGGTATGCGTGCCATAAATCTGCTTGCAGATATAACCAATTATATTATGCTTGAGGTCGGTCAGCCGACTCACGCTTTCAATGCCGACAGTATCAATCATATTGTCGTCACCACTCCCGAAAACAAGATTGATTTTACAACTCTTGACGGGCAGAAGAGAGAGATTGACGAAGATACCCTGATGATCTGGGATAACGATACCCCGACCGCTATCGCGGGTATAATGGGCGGCCTTGACAGCGAAATAATTGAGAATACCGGCGCGGTTGTTCTTGAGAGCGCCTGCTTTGACGGTATCAGCGTGCGTAAATCCTCATCAAGACTCGGCCACAGAACCGACGCGAGCGCGAGATATGAAAAGATGCTCGACCCGGAACTGACTATGGACGCAGTCGGCAGATTTGTCTGCCTTGTCAAAGAATCCGACCCGGCGGCAAAGGTCGCTTCAAAGGTTACGGACAGATATGTCAGGAAGTACCCGCATATTTCGCTTTCATTCAACAAGGATTATGTTGACAAATATACCGGTATAGATATCAGCGACGAGAGAATCTGTCACACGCTTACATCTCTC
>JAEEGL015432803.1_pt1 | contig 13915 bp, 7 predicted proteins | sample 9134231 | NCBI WGS metagenome assembly JAEEGL01 (sample SAMN16246548, study PRJNA631951) | gut metagenome | biome: gut microbiome; feature: rumen; material: fiber-attached | host: Bos | place: Iran: Karaj | collected 2018-10
CAAACGGAAGGATTCCTCCTTCCCCTCGGGAAGACAGTCCGTCGAACGGCTTCTGGGGGATCTCGCATCCTACTGGGACAATTACGATCTTGACGCCGTGGACTACCTCATCCGCATGGAGAAATACCAGTACATGTCCGGCCTTCTGGACGGCAGCAGTGATTATTTCTACGTCGGAGAGGAGAACAAGGAAGGCCTTCCGCACGGCAAGGGACTTGCCTGCTACGCCGGCAACCAGTATTACTACGGCAATTTCGTCGACGGCAAGAGAGAGGGCGGCGGTTTCTGGTACCAGATCTTTATCCAGGACGGACCCTACAGTAAGGCGAACAGCGGAATCTACGGCCACAGCTACCAGGGACAGTGGGCAAATGATCTTCCCTTCGGAGAAGGACAGGAGCACCTCGACATTGACACCGCCTACCTGAACGGACGCATCGTGACCAACGTGATCGGAAGCTTTATCAACGGTTACTACAGCGGCGAGATGACCGTAATCACCATGGATCCCGAGAACGGCGAAATCGGCTGGAGGGGCGAGGCGATCAACGGCACCTGGGTTCCGATCCGCAGCGGCATTTCCGAGGATTCCAAAAAGAAAAAGCAGATTCCCATCCTCGTCAATGCGGAAAATGACAACAATTACTTCTGGATGCTGAAGGATGAGAACTACGGCCAGGGTATTACAGGACTGATCCCGTAACGTATTCATATCACGCGCATCAGGATTTCCACGCAGAATGCGCTGATGCAGGCGATCGCGGCGACCACGGTGAGGCTCTTTCTCTTATAGGCGGCGATAACCGCGGCAGCGCACCCCGCAGCCGAGGAAGCGACATTTCCCGTCGCGGTAAAGACCGAGGGGAAAATCATCGCTGCCAGCGCGGCGAAGGGAACGTAATAAAGAAACGACCGGATAAAGGGACTCCTGATCTTTTTTCGTATGAGGGTAAGGGGCAGCATCCTGACAAGGTAGGTTACGGCTGCCATTACCGCGATCTACATCCACGGACTTGGTCTGTTCATATAAGCCTTTCTTATTCTGTCTTCCTAAGCTTTCTTAAGCTTTCCTAAGCTTCCTGCGGAAGGTCTTCCTCCGCATGCGGTACAAGGACTGCAGCGGCTGCGGAAATAACAACTGTGACGATGATAATCCGGAAACCCTCGGAAACAGCCGAAAGGAACGGAATAATCTCAAACGCCGTACACATCAGCGCCGCGCAGACGACCACGCACAGCACCGGTTTCGAATCTCTGGCTCCGGGCACGATAACAGCAAGGAACATTCCGTAGATCGCAAGCCCCAGACATGCGGCGATCATTGCCGGCATGACGCGTCCCGTGGCGGCGCCGATCATGGTGCCTCCCGTCCAGCCTATCTCGCCCGCGACAATCAGCCCGTAGGTATATGCAGGCCTCAGCTCGCCCTTCTGCAGCACGGACAGACCGAAGATCTCATCCGTAACGCCCTGCGCGACAAACATTCTCTGCAGCGTTCCCACCGAGGGGGCGAGCTTTTGCGACATTGCGCAGGACATCAGGATATAACGCATATTTACGATAAATTCCAGGATTGCGAGTTCATATAAAGGAGCGCTTTCCTTATACAGCTCAAGCGCCGAGAATTCTCCCGTACTGGTGAAGTTAAGAAAGGACATCACCCCGGACTGCAGGATGCCAAAGCCCGCACCGGTCGCGGCGATGCCCACGGCGAAGGAAACGGCAAGATAACCCAGGAATACCGGGACTCCGTCCTTCAGGCCCTTTACAAAATAGTTGTCAGCTCTCGTTTTCATATCCACGTATTATAACGCCGCTGTTTTTACCGCACAAGAAGCTGTCTCTTTGCCCTGTCCACCAGTTCCTGTACGGAATAGCGCTTAAAACGGGCAATGCAGTGGAGCGATCCGGCGCCGGCGTCCCCCGAAGGATCCGCGCCGCATACAACGAACGCATCCTGTTTTTCAAGATATGCCTCGCAGCTGCCGGGGACACAGGCATTGGGATACGCGCCGTATTCCCGCATATTGATCACATCCATCATCCCGCCGTACTGGATAAAGACCTCGTCCCCTGTATCGGTAAAGGAAAAGCTCTCCGTTCCGAAGTACTCGGCATCCTGCAGGGAAAGCTGTGTCACCGAAAGGATCTCCCCCCCGGCATCAAGCCTCTGCAGCATTCCGTCCGGGTAAACGACAAGGAGCTCTTTTTCGTGAAAGTGCAGAGCAATCGGCGAGAGTCCGGGGAAGGCGAGAGTAAAGCTGTTTTCCGCGCCGCCCGTGACGCGGATTTCCTCTTCCGTGACATAGGCAAGCCTCCCGTCCGGGGACCAGTCCGCAATCCTGCTGCCGGACACCACCCCGCCGGGCAGCACCGTTATTTTCCCCGCATTTTCCTCCGAGAGGTCGATCACAGCATGATACTGCCGGCCGGTTTCTGCGTTATGAAGGATTGTATAAAGACTTTTCCCGTCACCCGAGGGGGCAAGGGGCGAGGGCAGGAAGCCATTCCTGCTGTAGCGAAGACGCAGCGTCCCCGGCGGGAACTCTTCCTTCAGCTCATCCTGCGCATACGGCCGGACAATTCTCTCCTGACCTGTCGCGATATCCGTTATGTGGATTGCGGGAGAGCCGTCCGCATCTTCGTCATGCGAATACAGCTTTGTGCCCGAAAGGGCAATATCACTGAGCCCCGTGTACTGGGAAAACAGAAGGAGTCTCTTCCTGATCAGCGCATCCTCTCCGTACTGCTCGTCGAGCTGCGCAAAATATCCCTCGCCGGCATAGGTGTCCCGCCCCGCAAGAGGGATGCTCTTTTTCTTTTCCCCGCCTGCGGGATCATACAGCACGGCGCTGCGCTTTCCGCTTTCAAGATCCGTCACCAGAAGAACCGCGTACCCCTCCTGCGTCATTCCGATAAGGACCGCAGCCTCATGATCCGAAAATGCGGCCGTCTGTGTCACCTCATTCTTTTCGGGATCATAAAAGACCAGCGCATCGTCCGTAGTCAAGGCCATCATCTTCTCATCATGGACAGAAGAGGTTATTTCCCCGTCAAGGCTGCCGCCGCGGGCAAATTCCAGGGAATCATCATAGGTCATTTCATGGAACTGCACATTCCCGTCCTTAAGGACAAGGAACAGGCTCCCGGAATCGGAATTCCCCTCATCCTGAGTCCGGATGCTGACATTGACAATATCGGCCGCCTTCTTTGGAAATGCCGGCGTAAGGATTGTCCTTCCGCTGTCAAACCAGGACATCGCCTGGCTCCCGTCGTCGGTCGCCATCACCATGGCATCGCCTCCGACATAGAGAACGCGCACGATGCTGCTCCCTGTCTCCTCCTGCGAAAGGACAGAGCCGTCTTCAAGAGAAAGGAGAGTAACCGCATCCGACGCGCTCACCAGGACGCAGGGGCTGTCCAATGCGAGCGTCCCGAAAATCTCCGCCCGTATTCCCGGCTGTGTATAGGGAATCTCCGCCGTCCATAAGGTCTTTCCGGAAAAATCAAACAGACAGACCTGTGCCGTGTTCTGATACAGATAAACTGTGTCCGCGGAGGTGTAAGATACATTCAGGCCGGGACACCATGCTGCGGCAAGACCTGCGCCGGGAAGGAAGGTATATGCCGCAAGCTCCGCAAAAACGGGTTCTGTGACCAGAAGCTCCCCTGTCTCCACCGTAAAGAGCGCGAGCCGGTGCTGCTGATTCTTCGCCCTCAGGTCCACGGCGATCCTTGCCGAATCCGGCGACCATTTAAGATCCTGTATATATTCCTGCATCGTATCCGGGAGCATGAGCGAGGCAACCTTCTCGCCTGTGTCCGCCCGCATGATCTGTACCGCGTCAATATCCGATGCCGCGGCAAGAATCCCGTCCGGGCTGACGGCCGCCTTTCCCATCGCGCCGTAGTTCAGCTCCTGCTGCCAGACCAGCTCTCCTGTAAGGTAGTCCCAGCACTTTACCCCCTCCGCCGTCCAAGCAAGGAACGTGCGATCCGGCCCTTCCGATATCTCCCTTATCGTCTCCGTCCCGAAGACCTGGATGCCTGCGGTCTTTTTTGCCGTCTTCGTCTCATAGACAAAGACCGTCCCTGTCTCATCAAGGGCAAAAAGGTAAAGGCCGTCGCCGCTTACGGAAATATCAGTGATATCCGTATTCTCATCGATCCGGCGCGTCTCCGCGCTCTGCCAGGGAAGCCAGTACGCATAGGAAGCCTTTGTCAGGGCATACTGCGCCTCCGCCACCGCCGGCCGCTCCCTTCCCACATCCGGAAGCGCGGACAGAGCCGTCCTGACCGCCGTCTGCCGGTTGTAATCCGAGAGCTGGTTCAGGGACTGCGCCGCGAGCGTCCGCGACTCCTGCATCTGCGCCTGCCTGTAGTTTTCCCGGATCCTGGCATTGGAATACAGAAGATAACTGATTGCCGCCGCCGAAAGACACAGGATAATCCCAAGCAGCGCTGCAAGCCTTTTCCTCCGGTACTGCTCCTGCCTGCGGACAAGATCGTCATACTCACAGCCCAGCATCACACTGGCAAGCCGCAGAAGCTCTGTTTTTCCCGCCTCCTTCAGGTCTCCCCTGAAATCACAGGCGAGCGGCTCTGTCTCCTCCATCAGGATTTCGGGGAAAACCTCCGGCGGCTCGCCGTCCGATAAAACGCACAGAATATGGCTCCTGTCGTGCTTTTCAAGGAAATACTCGATCTCGTGAAGACACCATTTGGACTCCTTATACTGCGGCGAGCAGATCACAATCAGGTAATCCGAACCATCCAGCGCCTTTTCGAGCTTTCCGGAGAGGCTCGCTGAAAGCTGCAGCTCGTCCTCGTCGCGAAAAACCCTCTCAAATCGGCTTATCCCTGTTTTCTTTTTAAGCTGCGCCGGGATGCGGAAGTTTTCAATCCCGTTCTGCACCGCCTTTGCGGTTTTTGTGTCCTTCTCATTGTGGCGGTATGAAATAAACGCGCTGTAATGTGTGCCATCCATTCTGCATTCCTCCGGATTACTGCGTTTTTGTCCCGGTTTTCTCTTTTTGCTTTCCGTTATTCCCGTTCTGTAGAATCCGTCCCATCATTATCATATAATAAAATATAGCTCCATAAACTGCTATTATCATTACAGGGGTATCCCTATGCAGAATCTCTCTCAGATTGTTCTTGTCATTACCTATTCCTGTGTCCTTTTTCTGGCAATGGTGGTGAATCTTGCCGTAAGACCGAAGATCAGCACAAGACTCACCGCCCTGATCGCGCTCCTTGCCGCAGTGATGGGATTTTTCTTCTACGGCTACGGCTACGCCTGTGTGATCGATACCATTCCCATGGCAGTCCTTCGGACAACCATGTCCGTCTGGTTTATGTTCGTCGGAAGAAATGACCTGTCCTCCATTTCAGCGGCGCCTCTCCTGGCTGCCTACCCCGGCATCTTTCTGTTCTGGGTGACACACCTTCTTGCGATCTACGCCTTTGCAAGCGCGACCTTCATTACCCTCGGCGCGGGAGCGATCCGGTTCCTTCGGCAGATAAAGGCAAGATTCTCCTCTGTCAGCGTCATCTACGGCATCAACGACGATTCCGTCAGCTTTGCAAAGAATCTGGCAAAAACGGTAAAGGGCTCTGTCCTGATGGTCGGCGACGAACAGTCCGCGGACGCCTATATCAGTGATATCCGCCAGTTCGGAGGAATCTTCTGCGGGGATCTCGGAGCAAGAAACGCAGACCCGCATTTTCTGTCTGCCTACGGCATTCACGGCGGGAAAAACCGCTGCGATGTCTACGCCCTTGACGAGCTGTCCTTTGAAAACATTCTCTTTGCCGACAAAATGCGCGAGTCACTCAGCGCCTCCGGTATACTCCCTTCGATGACAAGCCTTGTCCTGTCCGCAGAGGAGCCTCTCGCCGGGAAATTCCAGAACACGAAGGAGGCCTATGGCTACGGTGAGGTCCTCGGGTGCTCCGCGGGCGAGCTGTCCGCAAGGCTGTTAATCAGGACCTTCCCTCCCTGCCGGTATCTGACCTACGGTAAAGACGGGCAGGCCCTGAAGGATTTCCACGCGCTGATCATCGGCTTCGGCAGCACCGCCCAGAACGTTCTCTGCCAGCTGATCATGAACGCGCAGATCGAAGGAGCTGCTTTCAGAGTCACAATCTGCGACAAAAACCTGAACGAGATCAGCGGGAGCTTCCGCCACCGGCACCGGAATCTTTTTGACAATTACGATATCCGGTTTATTGAGCACGACGCCAGGAGCGAAGCGCTGTATGATTTCATCGAAGAAAATGCCCTGTCTCTCCGATATGTCGTTATCAGCACGGGCGACAGGAAACAGGACCAGGAAATCCTGCAGTCCATCCAGCAGTACCTGCAGGATCTCGGATCGGACGCGCCGGTCCTTGGCTGTTCCAGACAGGGCATCAGCTTTGTCGACGCACAGACGATGAAATGGACCGTCCGGAGTCCCTACACTCCGGAAATCCTCTGCGACAAGCGCCTTGACCGGCTGGCAATGCGCCTGAACCAGGCCTATCAGAAGGGGAACGGAAAGTCCATTTCCGAAAACTGGGCAAGGTGTGATTATTTCAGCCGCATGAGCTGCCGCGCCGCGGCGGACTTCCTTTCTGAATATACAAAGGTTCTTCCGGAGGAAATCCAAAAGGACCTGCAGAATCCCGACCGCGATAATTCCGGCAGTCCTGCCGAAGGATCCGGAGGCGCGTCCGCTGCCACTGACACATCCACTGGAACATCCTCGGGCGCGTCCGCGGGCACATCCGCGGGCAGCAGGGCGCTCCTTCCGGGCGAAGAAACAGCGGCAAGGACAGAGCATCTTCGCTGGTGCGCATTCCATTACGTCATGGGCTACCGGCCGATGCCGGAGGACGTCTACCGGGAAAGAGAAGCCAGATATCTGTCTGAGAAAAAACTGACGGGCGCTTCGACCCTCAGGATCGGAAAGGATGACGAGAACCGGTATCACGCCTGCATAACTCCATGGGAGGCGCTGCCGGCGCTCACCCTTCGGGAAGCCTCCGCAACCGGCGCTTACAGAAACTATCAGTTGATGGATCTCGATAATGTCCGCACCGTTATCGCCTGCGCGGCAAAGGAAGAGGAGGACAGTACCGGTTATGAATAAAAAGAATCTTCGCAGGGCCCTGATCTTTGCAGGCGCGATCCTGCTTGTTTATCTTGTCCTACTGATCCTTCTGGTCAGGACGGAATCCGGCTCCCCGGGATCGGTCATAAACGGCTTCGGCGATGCACTTTGGTATTCCCTTATTACGCTCACAACCGTCGGCTACGGAGACCTGTATCCCGTAACTCCTGCGGGAAGGCTCGTCGGAAGCGCCTTCTCACTGATGAGTCTCGGCCTTACCGCCTTCCTGACCGGCGCCATTGTCTCCGTTATTATGGGACGCCTGTTCCCGTCACTTCGTCTTCTTTTTAACTCCGGCAAACCCTGGGTTATCCTTTCAGGGCAGAATAAGGCAGTCCGCGAAGCGGCCGAAGGCCTGAAAAAAAAGATGCCGGACGCCATTTTCTTTTATCCCGAAGAAGGCCCTGATATTGACACAATCCTTCAAAAGCGCGGCAAATCAAAAGAGCTCTTTATCCTTCTTCTCGGCAGCGATGCGGGAAGGAACATACAGGACGCTCTGGAATATCACTCCGCCGCGGCAAAGCTCTCCGTGCGCGCTGTGATCTGCTGCCGCTCGCCCTACGGACAGGGCATACTTCCCAAGGATATCCTCCTGTTCGATGAGAATACTGCCGCGAGCCGCCTTTTCTGGCAGAAAAACGGACTTTGCGAATCCGAAAAAAGAGTTGTTATCATCGGGAGCGGGAGAAGGGCGGACACACTTCTTGCGCAGGGACTTCTTTATAATGTCTTCTCCCCCGGCCAGAATATCGCCTACGATGTTTTCTACCATAAGAAAGAGGGGAATTTTACAAAGAATCATTATGCTCTCTTTGACGGCACATCCATTCCGGATGAATCCGGCGATACCGTAGTTTTTCACGATAAAGCGTGGAATGAAGACCCCCGCTTCTGGGAAAAGCTCTCCTCTATGCCGTCTGCTGCCAGGATCATCCTCTGCTGCGGCAGCGACGACGACAGCCTGGATATCATGACAGACCTGAAAAGGCAGTTTAACGTCTCCGGCCGGTTTTTCCTCTTCCCGGCAGAGGCATCCGGCGATCTTTTTACACCCGGGTTCCTGCTGCAGGATGAAATCAACTCTCAGGCAAGGGCGCTGCATCAGATTTATCAGAAGGATGCGCCGGTTAAAACCTCCTGGGAGGATCTGGACGACTTCCGGCAAAGATCCAATATGGCGGCAGCTGACCATCTGCTCATGAAAATACGGATTCTTCTTGATGACAGAAACGCGGCGATTACCGCACCGGACCCGGCGCTCTGCGAAAAGGCATTTGAAAAATGGAAGGCTCTTCGTGTAAATCCGGAGGAAAAAGAGCAGATTAACCGCCTTCGCCACATCGAACACATACGCTGGGCGCGTTTTCATCTCATGTACAACTGGCAGTATGCGCCTGTAAGGGACAATGCAAAAAGAAAACATCCTTTGCTTGTTCCCTTCAGTGATCTTACTGAAGAAGAAAAAGCAAAGGATGGTAATTCCTACGAGCTGCTGGGCCTTATATCAGGCACCTTTACATAAATACTTTCTGCCGGCGCTTATCCCTGCGAGTCGATGCTGTCCCTGACCTTGGCGATCTTGACGACCTTCACGCCTTCCTCCAGATTAATCAGCTTGACGCCGGAGGTGATACGTCCGCGGATACTAACATCGCTCATCCTGATCTGGATGATAATGCCCGCCGTCGTGATCATCATGATCTCGTGCTCGTTCGTAACAGCCTTGATGCCGACAACCTTGCCGGTCTTTTCCGTAATCTTGTAGTTCTTTACGCCCTTGCCGCCGCGGCCCTGGATCTTGAACTCCGACAGGTCGCTGCGCTTGCCCATGCCCTTTTCAGAGACAATAAGGAGGGAGGTTCCCTGCGAGGAGTGCTGCATTCCGACAACCTCGTCGTCGCCGGACAGGCGGATTCCCCTGACGCCGGTTGCATTGCGGCCGAGATTCCGGATATCGCTCTCCTTGAAGCGGATGCACATGCCGTTCCTGGTCATGATGAAAATATCGTCATTTTCATCGGTTTCCTTGACCTCGATCAGCTCGTCGTCATCGCGGAGATTGATCGCGATAATGCCCTTCTTGCGGATATTGGCAAAATCCGCGTTGCTTGTCTTCTTGACAATACCCTTCTTGGTAACCATGAACAGATTCTTTGATTCATTGTATTCCTTGCAGGGTATGATGGCGCTGATCTTTTCATCCGGCTCGAGGTCGAGCAGGTTTATGATTGCCGTTCCGCGCGCGTTCCTGGAGGATTCCGGAATCCGGTAGGTCTTGAGCTTGTACACACGCCCCTTGTTCGTAAAGAACAGGATCATGTCGTGCGTCGCCGTCATCAGGATATCCTCGATGAAATCCGTATCAATCGTCTGGATACCCCGGATGCCGCGCCCTCCTCTGTTCTGCGCCTTGAATTCATCCGCCGTCATGCGCTTGATGTAGCCGAGATTCGTCCTGGTAATGACCACGTTCTCGTTGGGAATGAGGTCCTCCATCTCAAATTCGGACATATCGGCATGGGCATCGATCTTCGTCCTTCTCTCGTCGCCGTATTTTTCCGCAATAACATTCATCTCATCACGGATGACGCCCAGAAGAAGCTTCTTGTCTCCGAGAATTGCCTTCAGCTTTGCGATCGTGGCAAGGAGCTCCTGGTGCTCGGCTTCGAGCTTTTCTCTCTCCAGTCCTGTCAGTGCGCGGAGACGCATGTCCACAATCGCCTGCGTCTGCACGTCGTCCAGACCGAATCTCCGGCTTAAGGTATTCTTTGCCTCCTGTACATTCGCACTGGTGCGGATGATACTGATGACCTCATCGATATTATCGGAATCGACGGCAATTAAGAGACCCTGCAGTATATGATCCCTCTCCTGTGCCTTGTTGAGATCATACTGTGTCCTTCTGGTGACCACATCCTCCTGGTGCAGAAGATAATATTTCAGCATATCCAGGATATTCAGTACCTTCGGCTCGTTATTTACGAGCGAGAGCATGATCACGCCGAAGGTGTCCTGCATCTGCGTGTGCTTGAACAGCTGGTTCAGGACTATATTCGCGTTGGCGTCGTGCCGCAGTTCAATAACGACGCGCATACCCTCGCGGTCAGATTCATCGCGAAGATCGGTAATTCCTTCGATTCTCTTGTTCTTGACAAGGTCCGCGATCGTGCGGATCAGGTTCGCCTTGTTGACAAGGTAAGGGAGCTCCGTCACGACGATCCGGCTCTTGCCGTTGGCCATGGGCTCGATATTCGTGACCGCCCTTGTAATGACCTTGCCCTTTCCGGTCATATACGCCTCCCTGGCGCCGGAAAGTCCCATGATAATGCCGCCGGTGGGGAAATCGGGGGCCTTTACGATATCGAGGATTTCCTCAATATCCGTGTCCCTGTCCTCCTCGACGCGGTTATCTATAATCTTTGTGCAGGCAGCGACTACCTCTCTGAGATTGTGCGGGGGAATATTCGTCGCCATACCGACGGCGATGCCGGTCGTGCCGTTGACAAGAAGGTTGGGGAAACGCGCCGGAAGGACAGCGGGCTCCTTCTCCGTCTCATCAAAGTTGGGAACAAAGTCCACTGTGTTCTTATTCAGATCCGCCATCATTTCCATGGAGATCTTTGTAAGACGCGCCTCTGTATAACGCATCGCAGCAGCGCCGTCACCGTCGACGGAGCCGAAATTCCCGTGGCCGTCAACAAGCGTATAGCGCATGGACCAGGGCTGTGCCATATAGACCAGCGCTCCGTAGATAGAGCTGTCTCCGTGCGGATGATATTTACCCATTGTATCGCCGACGATACGGGCACATTTTCTGTGCGGCTTGTCGGGACTGTTGCCCAGCTCGCTCATTGCGTACAGAATACGACGCTGCACAGGCTTTAAGCCGTCCCGGACATCCGGAAGGGCTCTGGCAACGATAACACTCATCGCATAGTCGATATACGAAGAGCGCATCGTTTTATTAAGATCTACTTCCTGTATTCTGTCGAATATCTTATCGTCCATCTTCGCGCTCCTATATATCAAGATTCTGGACAAATTTCGCGTTCTTTTCGATGAATTCCCTTCTCGGCTCCACCTTGTCGCCCATCAGCGTCGTAAAGGTGATATCAACCTCCGATTCGGACTCCGCGTCAATGTTGACGCGCTTTAATATTCTGGTCTCCGGATTCATGGTCGTCTCCCAGAGCTGCTCCGGATCCATTTCGCCCAGTCCCTTGTACCGCTGGATGCGGTTGTTCGTATCGCGCCCGACCTCGCTGAGGATGGAATTGAGTTCCTCATCGCTGTACGCATACCATACCTTTTTGTTCTTTTCGAGCTTGAAAAGCGGCGGCATGGCAAGATAAACATGACCCTGGCGGATCAGGTCCGGCATAAAGCGGTACAGGAAGGTCAGCATCAGGGTATCAATGTGAGCCCCGTCCACATCGGCATCCGTCATGATGATAATCTTGTCATAACGAAGCTTTGAAATATCGAATTCATCATGGATTCCGGTGCCGAAGGCAGTGATCATTGCCTTGATTTCCTCATTGGCGTAAATCCTGTCCTCTCTTGCCTTCTCCACATTCAGGATCTTGCCGCGAAGAGGCAGGATCGCCTGTGTCGCGCGGCTTCTCGCGCTCTTTGCGGAGCCGCCTGCGGAATCTCCCTCTACAAGGAAAATCTCACAGTTCTTCGGATCCTTGTCAGAGCAGTCCGCGAGCTTTCCGGGAAGAGACATTGTCTCAAGCGCGGTCTTTCTTCTCGTAAGGTCGCGCGCCTTTCTCGCTGCTTCTCTTGCGCGCTGCGCAAGAAGCGCCTTCTCGCAGATCGTCTTTGCGACGGATGGATTCTGCTCGAGGTAGTAGGTCAGCTTTTCGGAAACAATACTGTCCGTTGCGCCTCTCGCCTCAATATTGCCGAGCTTTTGTTTAGTCTGGCCTTCGAACTGGGGATCCTCGACCTTTACGGAAATAATTGCGGTAAGGCCTTCGCGGATATCCTCGCCGGAAAGATTGGGATCGCTGTCCTTGAGGATATTGTTCTTTCTCGCGTAGTCGTTGAAGGTCTTCGTCATGGCATTGTGGAAGCCCACAAGATGCATGCCGCCCTCCGGCGTATTGATATTGTTGACAAAGCTGTACTCGCTGACGTTGAAGGCGTCGTTATGCTGCATCGCGACTTCGACATAGACGTTGTTCTTCGTCCCGTCAAAATACAGCACCTCGTCGTACAGAGGTGTCTTGCTCCGGTTCAGGTAGGTGACATATTCCCTGATACCGCCCTCATAGTGGAAAACATTTTCCTTCGGCTCTTCGATAAGGCCTCCGGGAATGGAGTCATCCCCGACCCTGAGGTCTTTGAGTGTAATCCTGAGTCCCTTGGTAAGGAACGCCATTTCACGAAGGCGCTGCTTGATAATGTCGTAATCGTAAATTGTCGTCTCCTGGAAAATCTCCGGATCCGGCAGGAAGGTGACACTGGTTCCTGTCTCATCATCCGGGCAGGTTCCGGTCACATGAAGATCCTGCGCGATCTTTCCGCCGTTCTCGAAACGGATGAGATAAACCTTTCCCTCCTGCTTTACCGTGACCTCAAGCCAGGATGAGAGCGCATTGACGACCGAGGCGCCGACGCCGTGGAGTCCTCCGGAAACCTTGTAGCCCCCGCCGCCGAACTTGCCGCCGGCGTGCAGGATCGTATAGACGACCTCGACCGCCGTCTTTCCCGTCTTGTGATTGATGCCGACAGGAATCCCGCGCCCGTTGTCGGTGACCGTAATGGAATTATCCGGATTGATGGAAACCTCAATATGCGTGCAGAACCCGGCGAGCGCCTCATCGACGGAATTATCCACAATTTCGTAGACAAGGTGATGAAGTCCCCGCGAGGAGGTTGTCCCGATATACATTCCGGGACGCTTGCGGACAGCCTGCAGGCCCTCCAGCACCTGGATGTCATCCGCGCTGTAAGAGCCTACATCTGTAGTATCCCGGACATTGTCGTCCTCGTATTCTTTATTGTTTTCCTCAAATTCAGTCTGGTAGGTTTCGACGGTATCCTCGCCGCCTTCCGCCTTATTTCCGGCATCCGCAGCATCTGCGGAAGGCTGCCGGTTCAGACTTTTAAGCAGATCAATGGTTTCTTTTTCTGTCATCTGTATACCCTCTGAATTGTCATCGACTGTTATCTTCTATGACGGTTCCGTTTTCTATCCTGTAAAGCCTGTCGATGGAAAAACGGTTATTTACAAATTCATCCAGCCCCGTGCAGGTGATAAAGGTCTGTATCCCGCCGAGACTGTTCAAAAGGTATTGCTGCCTCGCGCTGTCAAGCTCCGACAGGACATCGTCGAGCATAAGGACCGGCTCTTCTCCTATCATCTGCGAGACCAGGCGGATTTCCGAGAGCTTGAGAGAAAGGGCGCAGGTCCTCTGCTGGCCCTGGGAGCCGAATCTCCTTAAATCGATCTTTCCCTCATAGCTGCCGGATACCTCACAGAGAAAAGAAAAATCATCCTTGTGAGGCCCGCAGGCGGTGGACTTGAGATACTTGTCCCTCTCTCTGTTTTCCGCGAGCTTCCCCAGCATTTCCCCTTCCGCCACATTCGGTTCGTAAACAAGGGAAAGCTTCTCCCTGTTTCCGGACAATGACGCGTGAATATCAGAAATCATCTCGTTCAGCTTTAAGATGAACTTCCTTCTCTCGGCAATAATTCTCTCCCCGAACTCTGCCAGCTGCGCATCCCATACATCGAGCGTTATCTC
>JAEEGL017410880.1_pt1 | contig 13915 bp, 13 predicted proteins | sample 9134231 | NCBI WGS metagenome assembly JAEEGL01 (sample SAMN16246548, study PRJNA631951) | gut metagenome | biome: gut microbiome; feature: rumen; material: fiber-attached | host: Bos | place: Iran: Karaj | collected 2018-10
CACGCTCCCCTCCTCCGGGTAGACGATCTCGGCATTCACGTTCAGCGCCATCTTTTGCTTCAGCACGTCTTCTTCCAGCGTGATAGCAATGGGATATTCGCCCCGGGAAAATTTATCGCGCATTTCCATTGTCGGGCTCACCATGATGTCGTTGGCTTTCATCCGCTGCCAGTACTCCCAGCCGTATTTGTCCGCCAGCGTCATCACCGTTGTCATCGCCGTCGCGGAGTCGTTCGGATTCGCCATGGCGATTTTTCCCCTGTATTTGGGATTGGCAAGATCTTTCCAGCTTTTGGGGACGTCCTGCTCCGGGATCTTGTCGCGGTTCACGGCGATCACCACCGCGCTGATGCGAATGGGGGTATAGGCGCCGTCGGCGTCCACGGTCACCGCCAGCTCCGCCGCCTGCGGCGACTTATAGTTCAGCAGCTTGCCGTCTTTCTTCAGCTGCAGATAGAAACTCGGGTCCGAGATCATCACCACGTCGGCGTCGGTCCTGCCGCTCTTCAGCTCGTCGATGATCTTCGCCTTCACGCTTTCGCTGCCCGCCGTCTGCCAGTCGACGTTGACGTCCTTCAGCTGCTGCTTCACCACCGGCTGGGCCATCTCCTTCACCATGCCGTTGTAAACGGAGGTGTAAACCTTCAGCTCGTTGGCCGTCTTCTCTTCCGCTTTCGGTTCCGACCCGCCGCATCCCGTGACGGCCAGCATAGCCGCCAGCAGCAGGGAAACCGCGAGGCACGCATACAACTTTCTCATTGCTTTCCCTCCTTAAAATAATTATAAATACACTATAATATTCACTTTTATCAGAATTGTAACATGAATCAATTTGCTTGTAAATACAAAAAACTCCAACCTCATAAACAGACCCGACGGGAACGAGGAATAGCCCCTTGACAAAAGCCGTTTGATGGGAGGATAATTGAGGATAATTCAGGAAGCCGCCGGGGGAAGCCGGTTCTTGCCCCCTTGCGGCACCAGGGATACCTCATCGGAAAGGAGTCTGTTCCATGAACCGAATTTTGAAAGTGTCCTGTCTGCTTTTGCTTGCCCTTCTGGCGCTCGTCCTCGGCGGCTGCGGGGAAAACAAAAAACAGGCGAGTCGCGTCGCCATCGCCTTTCCCAGTTCGTCGGAAAGCTGGCAGCGCAGCGGGAAAGCGTTGCACGACGCCCTGGAAAAAGAAGGATTCGTCGTCGATTATCAATACGTGGAAACCGCCCGGGAACAGCGGGCGCTGATCACGCAAATGCTGGACAAGGATCCGAAGTACCTGATCGTCGGCGCCGTGGATTCCAGCGAGCTGGCGCCGGTGCTGGAGACGGCGCAGGCCAAGAGAATCCCGGTCATCGCTTACGACCGGCTGATCCTCGGCAGCAAGGCCGTTTCCTTCAACGTCTCCTTCAATAATGAAAAAGTCGGCTACCTGATGGGCGAGTATCTGGAAAATACCCTCGATCTCAGGAAGGACGGGCCGCCCGTCAACGTCGAGCTCTTCGCCGGCGATCCGGCGGACAACAACTCCAAGGATTTCTTTAACGGCGCCATGAAAGTGCTGACGCCCTACATCAACCGCGGTCGGGTCGCGGTGCCCTCCGGGGAGACGACGTTCCAGCAGGTGGTAACGCGGAACTGGTCCCGCGACATGGCGAGGGAACGCATGAAGCTCCTGCTGCGGCGTCATTACCAGAGCGGCCGGCGGCTGTCGGCGGTGCTGGCGCCGAACGATAACCTGGCGGCGGGCATCCGGGAGGCACTGGGCGACGAGTTCAAAGAAAAGTGGCCGCTGATCACCGGGCAGGACGCCGATCCCGAAGGATTGCAGGCGATCGCCGCCGGCCGGCAGGCCATGACCATCTACAAGGATCCGGCGCTGCTCAACCGCCAGTGCGTCATCCTGCTGAAGCGGCTGGAGGCCGGCGAGGACCTGGATTCCGCCGCCCCGGTCCGGGTGGACAACGGCGCCAAAGCCGTGCCCGCGTACCTCTGCACGCCGGTATGCATCGAGAAAACCAACCTCTCCGATGTGAAATGAGCGGGCGGAAGCGGCACAAAAATTTGAAAAAAAGATGGAAAGAGTCTTGACAAAGCCGTCTCTTTCATCGATAATAACGGTAATAGTAAATAATTGCATTATCAGTCGAAAAAATTCATAAATCACGTCATGAGTGCCCGGCGGCGCCTGCCGCCGGTCGATGAGAGGAAAACGGGTGCGAACCCCGTGCTGTCCCGCAGCTGTAAAGGCGTGGCCGGTTCCATGAATGCCACTGGGAATCATTTCCCGGGAAGGCGGAGCCGGCGGGTGCCTGAGCCAGAAAGCCTGCTCATGATAAGATTCATCGCTTGACTTACGACAGATAGGAAGATGGATGCGCCTTGCCCTCCCGGGGAAAGCCGGCCTTTTTTTCCGGCGCGGGGGGCGTCGGCCTGCGGCTTCGCGCCCTGACCATCGGACATCTGCCGTTCGCGGCGATGCCGATGGTTTTTTTGTCGCCATCGGCCATGGCTCATTTCGTCTGTTATCTTCATCGGCCATGATCTGGCGCGCCCGCGCGGGCCAAAGGTGGGCGCAAGGGCCCAGACGCTGGACGGGGAGACTCGAGTCCGCTGGACCTGCCGTAAGGCTGCCCCTTCCGGGACCGCTGCTCCGAATCCCTCGGAGCGTGGCTGCCGCCGGATAAGACCGGATGAAGACGATGGAAATACATTATTACAGGAGGAATCCTATATGAAGAAATTTCTTGCAGCAGCGGCTGCGGCGGCGGCGCTGACCGTCTCCTCCGCGACCGTCTTTGCGGCGGCCAATCCTTTCGAGGACGTGCCGGCCGATCACTGGGCCTATGACGCGGTGGCGCAGCTGGCTGCCGACGGCGTCATCGAAGGCTACGGCGACGGCACCTACCGCGGCGACCAGGAGATCACCCGCTACGAGATGGCGCAGATGGTCGCCCGGGCCATGGCGAAGAGCAACGTCTCCGGCGCCGACAAGGCCATGATCGACAAGCTGGCCGCTGAGTTCGCCGACGAGCTGAACAGCCTCGGCGTTCGCGTTGCCGCCCTCGAGAAGAAGGTGGACAACGTCAAGTGGAAAGGCTGGGTCGGTTACGAGTACTACCGCGACGCCCACAGCCAGAAAGTCATGGACCGTCTCGGCTACGACACCACCGCCGCCAAGACGCAGAACGTCCAGCTCCAGTTCAACCCGGTCATCACCATCAACAAGAACTGGACGGCCCGCGCCCGTCTGAAGTACTACTCCGATCTCAACTCGGCGAAGAACAACACGGCCTCCGGCAACAGCGAGTTCCGCGTTGACCGCGCCTGGGTCATCGGCAACTACGACAAACTCAAGATCGAGCTCGGCAAGATTCCCTACGAGACCCGCCTCGACCGCGGCCTCGTGCTGGGCAACCGCGTTTCCGGCGGTATCATCACCTTCGGCAACAAGCTGGTGACCACCATCGGTATCGGCCGTCTGAACCGCACCCCGGGCAGGGCGAATTATTCCGGCCGCACCGACAGCCTGCAGTTCATCGAGCTGACCTACAAGGCCTCGCCGAAGTTCGACATCGGCGCCGCCTACTTCCACGCCCGGAACGAGAACCCGACGTACTTCAGCTCCAGCCTTGACGGTTCTGGCCCGGCCTACGGCGCCAAGGACCGGAACATCTGGGAAATCGGCCTCACCTATCGCTTCTCGCCGAAATGGCTCCTCAACATCGCCTACGCGCGGAACAACAAGGGCAACTGGAGCGCCAAGTACAACCAGGCTTACACCCTCGAGCTGGCTTACAACGGCGGCCGCTATCCCGAGATGAAGCGCGGCAACTTCGGCGCCTTCATCGCCTATCGTCACCTGGGCCGCAGCGCCATCCTCGGTCCGACCTACGATGAGGTTTACTACCAGTACGACGGCAGCCAGAAGGGCTTCAACATCGGCGCCGCCTACGTCTTCGACAAGAGCGTCATGGGTACGATCCTCTGGTGGAAGGGCAAAGACATCATGTACAGCGGCGACGCCAACATGTCCACCCTGTACGGCACCCTGCAGTTCTTCTTCTGATTCCTCTCCACTCCATACTCTACCCCAAAACGGGCCCGTCCTTCGCTGGCGGGCCCGTTTGTTTTGGGGCAGGAGAAAAGAGAGAAATCGCCCCTATTGCCAGAGGCGCCTTTAGGGACTAAAATGAGAAAGGGAAAACGGCGGCGTGTCTTTACCGAAGGGTGAAAAAGGACGCCCGGATAAAAAACGGAATCTACGGCGAAAATGACTCCCTTCGCGCCGGGAACAGGAGACGAAGATGGCGAAGAAGAAGCAGACGGCGTATGTCTGCCGGGAATGCGGCTACGACGCGCCGAAATGGATGGGACGCTGCCCGGGCTGCGGCGCCTGGAACACGATGACGGAGGAGATCGTCTCCCCCGCCGCCGAGGGAAAGGGCCTGCGGCTGGGGCTCTCCGACGCGGCGCCCCCCAAGCCCATCGGCGAGGTGGCGACGGAGGATTTGCCCCGTTTTGCCACCGGCTCCGGCGAGCTGGACCGGGTGCTGGGCGGCGGCGTCATTCCCGGCTCCATGGTGCTGATCGTCGGCGACCCCGGCGTCGGCAAGTCCAGCCTCACCCTCAGCGTCTCCGCCAGCGTCGCCCGGACCGGCCGCACCGTCCTCTACGTCACCGGCGAGGAAAGCACCCGCCAGATCCGGATGCGGGCCGACCGCCTCGGCGCCCTGGCCGACACCCTCTACGTTGTCAGCGAGACGAACCTCGACACCATCGTGCGCCACGTCGAAAGCCTGCGGCCCGAACTGGTGGTCGTGGACTCCATCCAGACCGTCTTCCGCCCCGACATCGAAAGCGCCCCGGGCAGCGTCAGCCAGGTCCGGGAATCCAGCGTCGAGCTGCTGCGCGTCGCCAAGACCTCCGGCATCGCCACCTTCGTCATCGGCCACGTGACGAAGGACGGCAGCCTGGCCGGCCCCCGGGTGCTCGAGCACATCGTCGATACCGTCCTCTTCTTCGAGGGCGGCAAGAACGCCGAATATCGCGTACTGCGGGCCATCAAGAACCGCTTCGGCAGCACCAACGAAATCGGCCTCTTCGAGATGCGCGACACCGGCCTCGCCGACGTACCCGACGCCTCGAAACTCTTCCTCTCCGACCGCGAGGCCGACTCCGGCTCCGTCATCGTCCCCGCCGTCGAGGGCACCCGGCCGCTGCTGGTGGAGCTTCAGGCGCTGGTGGCCAACACGCCCTACGTCCCGCCCCGGCGCACCTCCGACGCCGTGGACATCAAGCGCATCCAGCTCCTGCTGGCGGTGCTGGAAAAAAGGGTGCGCCTGCCGCTCGGGAACTGCGACGTCTATATCAAGGCCGCCGGCGGCATCAAGATCGACGAACCGGCCGCCGACCTCAGCCTCTGCGTAGCCATGGCGTCGAGCTTCGCCGGCCGCCTCGTGCGCCCCCAGACCGTCGTCTTCGGCGAAGTCGGGCTCTCCGGCGAAGTCCGGGCCGTGAGCCAGGCGGAAACCCGGCTCCGGGAAGCCGCCCGCCTCGGCTTCAAAGCCGCGGTCCTGCCGGAGAAAAACGCCGCCCAGCTCGCCGGCGCCAGGCCCGGCCTCAGGCTCCTGCCCGCCGCCACCGTCGGCGAAGCCCTGACGCTGGCCATGCCGCGGGAACAAAAAGCCGCCGGCGACTGAGCCTTTCCCCGCGGGAGGGGAACGACGCCGCCCGGCAAAGGCCGCCGAAGAAATTTCTCCCGCCGGCAGGAAAACATGGGGACCGTGTCGAATATCACCACAACATATAGTGTTGTTTGCCATTTCCCGGGCAGCCCGCCCGGGAGAGAGAAAAGGAGCGATGGAGCAATATGACCGCACAAGCATTTCGGGAAAAGGCCCGGCAGTTGGGGATGAAGGAGTGGGAAATCGACATGCAGATCGAGCTGCGGGAGAAATTCCTGCGGGAAGGCATCACGCCGATTCCCTACGAGATGGCGCTGGCCGCCAAGCAGCAGTCCTCCTGCATCGACGTCTTTGACCTCATCAACGTGGACCAACATCCGGAAAACGCCCTGGCATGAAAACGCGCGAAAAGGGACTGACGCCCGAAGGGAAACCTTCGGGCGTCAGTCCCTTTTTTCAATCCGCCTCGCCCGGGAAACAACGTCATCGAACGTCGGGAAACGGCAAAACAGAAAGAGATTTTGATTAAAATTTACCAGGTGTGTCGATTTTCTCGTTCCGAAAGCGTATAATATTTAAAGATACTTTATTTCCGAGCCATGCGGCAAACATGGGAAAAGACGTTCTGATAAAAATATATTTTTTTCAAAATATGTCCTTTTTTTCGTTCCTGAATCGTATATATAAGTGAAGGATACAAAAAACTAAAAAATAACAGGAGGGAATTCATCATGGGCGAGTCGAAGACCAATAAAATGCGGAAGCTCTTCGCCGACAAGCAGGTGAGCGCGGAGCAGCTCGAGAACGTCGCCGGGGGGACGGTCAATGAGATGGCCGACGACAGCCGCTTCCTGAACGTGCTGCTCCGGGGGCATCCGGCTCAATGCGACCGGTACTGCGGCTACATGCTGGACTTAGCGTATGGCGCCGGAGACAGGCGCCGAGAGGTGAAGGCAGCGTGGGAGGCCGTCGGGGTCACCTGGGATTGCAAATCATGGAGCCAGAATAGCTACATAATCGACGGCAACTATGTCTCGCGCGAGGAGGCCTGGGCTCACGCGGAGAAGGTCATGGGCAAGAAGCTCCAGAAATCGGATTGGTATTGGCCGGATTGAGGGAAGGCAGGATAAAACGAGGAGGGAATTCATCATGGGTGAGTCGAAGACCGATAAATAGAGACGCATCGCATTTTAAATCAGTTTCAAGCCATGCAGCTCGCCCAGTAGCGCATGGGCAAGACGCTCAAGTATCTTTGCGACGACAGCGAATTCCTGCACCATCTGCTGAGGGGCAAACCCGGCCAATGCAAGTGTTACACCCACGGTGACTTTGATGACGTTCATAGTTTCGGTTTTGTCGGAATGCCGCGAAGTCACAATGAGGCTATCATGGCGGAGATAGCCGCGGCCTGGGCAACCGTTGGGATTCGCCTCGAAGGCACTTTTGATGTCGACGGATTAAACCGTTATTTCAACATGGAGACCGGGGCCGAGATGAGCCGGCACGATGCCATCAAACACGCGGAAAATTTCTTCCCCAGCAAGGGTGGTAGAGTACCGAGAATACCGAGGCATCACTGAGCGGGGCGGCGGATTTATCAGGACCGGGACAGATGGAGTTTTTCCATCAACGGCAAAGCGGTTTCCCAGGGAGCCGACCGCCACGCCCGGAAGCTCCTGACCAGGCAGTGGGCAGCGACGGGATGACGAAGAAGCAACCAGCGCCGACCGTCGGATCCAAGGGGATAAGGGAAGGCAACCAAATACCGCAAAGGAAAAGGCAGGAAGACAAGTCGCTTCCTGCCTTTTCCTTTCGCCAAGCCACGCCCGCCCCCCGGCGGCAACCCGAAAAAAAGCGTCCTGACGAGTTTCCTTTTGGCCAGGAAAGACAAACAAAAAAGGCTCCCGAAAAAACGGCAGCCCGGTCCCCGACAAAGCGAAAGTTCCCGCATAAAAAAAGGAGGCCGCCCGAGAAAAGGAGGAAGCCGGGCGGTCATGGCGGAAATAAAAAAAACCAAGAAAATGCTACTTGTATTGTACCATGAAGACGGGGAAATAGCAAGACAGAAAGATGTTTTCATGGGGTTTTCCAAAGTGTCGGTTTTGCGGGCCTGAATCGGATGGTAAATTAAAGATAAAGATTCCACAAAGCCTAAAGAGGATGGCTCTGCAAGCCCCCTCCGGGAGGGGCGTGATATGCCACTGGCATATCACAGTGGCGAGCCGGCGGACGTGAGATGCTTTGGTCTGAATGGCATCATCAACGGGCATGTAAAAACGGCTTGCCGACCGTGGCCGCGCCAAAAGGTTTTTCCCCGTTTCCGTTTGTCCCGGCGAAGTTTCCGGTTTCGCGGGTTAGCGGGGTTGGGGCTTTCGGCGCTTATTCCCGGCTTCGCCTTTCGTTTCCAGACGCGAAACCCCCATCAGCAGGCGCCGACGGGGGGTTCGTTGTTTCGGATCAGAAGAAATAATTGAGTTCCACGAACAGGACGCTGTCGCGCTCGGTGGCGTCGCGGGGCTGGCCCGGGGCGGAGCTGTCGTCAGGCATCTTCTGCCCCCGGAAGTATTTGACCGTTCCCATAACGTTGGTGGCGAAGACGTAGCTGGCACCGATCTCCACGCCCCGGCGGCCGTTATAGACCGTATCGTAGGTGGGGGCGATGCTGGAGTAGTGGCCCAGATGGCGGTAGGCGGCAAAGAGGCCAAAGGAACCTTTGTCGGCGGGGTCCGCCTTCTTGTAGTCCAGTTCGATGCTGTAGGATTTCTTCGAATGGCTGAAGATCTTCTGCGGCGGAATATCGTTGTCGAAATCGGCGTCGTTGGTCCAGGCGTAGGCGCCGTGCAGCGACAGGTTCTTGCTGAACTTGTAGCCGAGTCCGACTTCGTAGATATTGAGCTTCGAAGCGTTGGTGTCGTCCTTCAGCAGGTCCCGGTTGGCCCAGCGGTGCCAGGCCAGACCCCAGGTGATCTTGTCGGCGCGGTCGTTGTAGATTTCCAGCGCCTGATAGCTGCCGGTGTCGTTGTCCGGATGATCGGGATCGACGCCCAGTTCGCCGTCGAACCGCTTGGAACGGCCGATGGTCAGCGTGGCTTTGACCTTGTTGCCGAAGGTGATCTGACCGCCGGACACGTTGTCATCGAAGATCATGCCGCCGTCCACCCAGGTCTTGTAGGGCAGCTTGCCGAGCCGGATCTTCGTCCGGCCGTAGTTGCCCTCCACCCAGACGCGCTCCACCCGCATGCCGTTGTACTCGACGTCGGTATCCTCGTGGCGCTTCTCGGTGGTGATGCCGGCGGCCGGGGTGTTGGCCGCCGTATTCATGTTGGTGTTGTAGTCGATGCGGGCATGGCCTGTCCAGTGCCTGTTGATCGTCACCGAGGGCTCCAGGCGGAACGTCACGTACTGGTGGCTGTAGCGCGTGCTCACGCCCTCGTCGATCTCGGTCTCGGTGCGGTAGCGGTAGCGCAGCGCTCCGTTCCAGCGCACGTTGTCCACTTTCTTTTCCAGCGCCGCCACCCGGACACCCAGGCTGTTCAGCTCGTCGGCGAACTCGGCGGCCAGCTTGTCGATCATGGCCTTGTCGGCGCCGGAGACGTTCCCCTTCGCCATGGCCCGGGCGACCATCTGCGCCATCTCGTAGCGCGTGATTTCCTGGCTGCCGCGGTAAGTACCGTCGCCGTAGCCCTCGACGACGCCGTCGGCGGCCAGCTGCGCCACCGCGTCATAGGCCCAATGGTCGGCCGGCACGTCCTCGAAGGGATTGGCCGCCGCCCATGCGGACGTCATCCCGGTGCCAAAGGCAAGGAGCGCCGCTGCCGTAACTACCGTCTTTCTCATCTTCAAAAACTTCCTTCTCGTTTAATCGCGAACTTCGCATTCGATTTTGGTGATGACGCCGTTTTCCACCTCGAACTCCATCTTGAGGCGGCGGTCATGGCTGTAATACTTGTACTCGGTCTCGCCGAATTCGATTTCGACCCGGTCGGCTTCGCCGTAGTTCGCGACCAGTACGTCGGCGCTCATGCCGACCTGTATCCCCGCGGGCGTGGCGGCGGTGCAGTGCTCGTCGGCCTCGATTTCATGGACGATGCCCGGCGCGGACTTCTTCGTGTCGACGACGACGCCGTTCGCGAAGGTCATGCCGTTTTTCTTCTGGAAGACCGGATCGCCAAAGGCGGCCTTCGCCTCCTCGACCGTCGCGCCGGGAGCGATGCCGCCGATGGCGATCGCTTCCGGGGGAACCGACGCGAAAACCGTGGCCGAAGCCATCATCATGCCCGTCAGGATTGCCGTGGTGAGTGCTTTTTTCATCAATGATTCCTCCCTAAATTTAATGAAAATGGGGGTTTTGTCACGCAAGCCCGCCGGAGCGGGCTATGTGCCGGTTGTTGAGGGCCGCGTACCTTACGCGACTTCGCAGATGATCTTCAGGATGACGCCGTCCTTGACCAAGATCTTCATTTTCCGCGTTCCGTCCTGGCTGTAAAAGGTGTATGTCGTGTACAGTACCTGATCCTTTCGCTTATCCGCCCGGCCGTAGAGACGCTCGATGGCCGCCTCGGGCATGCCCGGCGTGAGACCCGCCGGCGTGGCGACACCGGTGCCCGGCTTCGCTACGCTGATTTCCTCGACGAGGCCGGGGTGGTCGTCGTCCAGTTCGGCGATCAGGCCGCTGGCGAATACGATTTGCTCAAAATCCGCGTAAACCGGTTTGCCCAGCGCTGCCCGGATGGCTTCCTCCCGGATGCCGGGAGAAACGCCCAGAAGCGTGAACTCGCTGGCCGGCAGTTTCCCGGTCTTCGCTTTTTCCTTTTCGGCGTCGTTCTTTTCCCTGACGGTTTCCGGCCGGGGATCGGGAGCCGTTCCTTCCTCTGCCGGCGCGGCGCCGGCCAGTCCCATCCATAGCGCCGCCACCGCCAGCAGGGCCGCTGTGATCCGGAGAATGCTTCGTTTCATGGGAATCATCTGCCTTTCTGTTCCGGTACGGATGACGTCGCTGCCTTACAACGTTCCGAAGATGCGGTCGCCGGCGTCCCCGAGGCCGGGGACGATATAGCCGCTGTCGTTCAGATGGTCGTCCACGGCGGCGGTGTAGATGGGCACGTCGGGGTGCTCGCGGTTGACGACGCGGATGCCCTCGGGAGCGGAGACGAGGCACATGAGGATCATGTTCCGGGCGCCGTGCTCCTTCAGCATGGTGAGGGCCGCCGCCGCGGAGCCGCCGGTGGCCAGCATGGGATCGACGACGATCAGGGTGCGCTCGCTGACGTCGGTGGGCAGCTTGCAGTAATACTCCACGGGCTTCAGCGTCTTCGGGTCGCGGTAAAGGCCGATATGGCCGACGCGGGCGATGGGAATGAGGTCCAGCAGGCCCTCCAGCATGCCGAGGCCGGCCCGCAGGATGGGAATGAGGCCGACTTTCTTGCCGGCGATGACCTTGGCCCGGCACCTGGCCACCGGCGTCTCAATCTCGATTTCCTGCAGCGGGAAGTCCCGGGTGATCTCGTAGCCCATGAGCATCGAGATTTCTGCCAGGAGATCGCGGAAGTCTTTGGGGTTCGTCTCCTTGAGCCGCATCATGGTCAGCTTGTGCTGGACCAGCGGATGATTGACGACGTGAACCTTCAGTTCGTCATCCATGGTTCAATCCTCCTCGTAAAGCGGATATTTCCGGCAAAGGGCGGCGACGCGGCCCCTCGCTTCCTCGCGGGCTTTAGCGCTGTCCGGATTCGACAGGACGATGGCGATGACGTCCCCGACTTCGCGCATATCGCTCTCCGTGAAGCCGCGGGTGGTGAGGGCCGGGGAGCCCAGACGCAGGCCGCTGGTGACGAACGGCGACAGGGGCTCGAAGGGGATGGTGTTGCGGTTGACGGTAATGCCGACCTCGTCCAGCAGGTTCTGGGCCTCTTTGCCGGTGATGTTCTTGCCCCGCAGATCCACCAGCATCAGGTGGTTCTCGGTGCCGCCGGTGACGATGCGGAAGCCCTTCCGCATGAGCTCGTCGGCCAGCGCCGCGGCGTTCTTTACCACCTGCCGGGCGTATTCCCGGAAGGCGGGCTGCATGGCTTCGTGCAAGGCGACGGCCTTGGCGGCGATGACGTGCATCAGCGGGCCGCCCTGGATGCCGGGGAAAACGGCCTTGTTGAACCGCTTGCCGAACTCGGCGTCCCGGCAGAGGATGAGGCCGCCCCGGGGACCGCGCAGCGTCTTGTGGGTGGTGGTGGTGACGACGTCGGCGTAAGGCATCGGGCTGGGATGGACACCGGCGGCGACGAGGCCGGCGATGTGGGCGATGTCGGTCATCAGGTAGGCCCCGGCTTTTTTGGCGATGGCGGCCAGCCGCTCGAAGTCGATGATGCGGGCGTAGGCCGAGGCCCCGGCGACGATCATTTTCGGCCGGCATTCCAGGGCCTGCTTTTCGAGGGCGTCGTAGTCGATGCGTTCGGTCTCTTTGTCCACGCCGTAGGGCACGATTTTGAAGTAAGTGCCCGACATATTGACGGGGCTGCCGTGGGTGAGGTGGCCGCCGTCGGTGAGGTTCATGCCCATGACGGTGTCGCCGGGCTTCAGCAGGGCGAAGAACACGGCCATATTCGCCTGGGCCCCGGAGTGGGGCTGCACGTTGGCGTAAGCGGCGCCGAAAAGTTCCCTGGCCCGGTCGATGGCCAGCTGCTCCACCACGTCGACGCACTCGCAGCCGCCGTAATACCGCTTGCCAGGGTAGCCCTCGGCGTATTTGTTCGTCAGCACGCTGCCCTGGGCCTCCATCACGGCCCGGCTGACGATGTTCTCGGACGCGATGAGCTCCAGCTTGTTCTTCTGCCGCGCCAGCTCGCTGTCGATGGCCGCCCGGAGCGCGGGGTCCGTTTTTTCCAGATTGTCCATTAAAGCCATTCCGTTCCTCCTCGGTGGTTTCCTTATCTATTGTTTGTCGTTATCCGTCACTTTTCCTCCAGCGCCATGATCTTCCCGACGCGCCGCGCGTGGCGGCCGCCCTCGAAGTCCTGGGTGAAGAAGGCGCGCACGATGTCGCCCGCCAGTCCCGGGCCGAGCACGCGGCCGCCGAGGGCGAGGACGTTGGCGTCGTTGTGGGCCCGCGCCATGCGCGCTGAATAGACGTCGCCGCAGAGCGCGCAGCGGATGCCGCGGATCTTGTTGGCCGCCATGGAGATACCGATGCCAGTGCCGCAAAGCACGACGCCGCGCTCCGCCCGGCCCTCGCGGACCGCGGCGCAGACCTTTTCCGCGATGTCGGGATAATCCACCGAGTCCTCGGTGAACGTCCCCACGTCGTCAATCTCCGCCCCCAGCGCCGTCAATACCTCTTTGACGCTGTCCTTCAGCGCCAGCGCGCCGTGATCGCAGCCGATGGTGATTTTCATGATGATGCCGCCCTTCCGCGGGAATTTTCGCAAAATACCACCCTTCCATTTTACTTCCTCGGGCCAGTATCGTCAAGCCGACGCCTTTTTCCGCGATGCCCCGTTTGGGGCGACGGACAGGGAAAAACGGCATCCCGGAGACAGGGGACGCCGTTTTTTGATACGGGTTCGCGTACAATCGGCGAGGGACGCTTCGCTTATTCCGGCCAGCGCCGGATCCGTCCCCCCGCCGCTTTTTTCAGGCGGTTCATGATGGCGACGCCGAGGCCCTTTTCCTCCACGGCTTCGGCGAACAGCACGTCGGCCGCTTTGTCGTCGAAATAGCGCAGGGATTCGTAGAGCCGGGCGGCGATGGCCGGGAGATCGCCGGCGCCGCCGCAGATGGCCGTCATGTCCGGCGGTACGAGGGCCGCCAGTTCTCCCGCCAGTTCGCGGCTGACGATGACGCCGGGCCGCCGCCCCGACGCTTTGGCCTCGCGGAGCGCCGCGCCGAAGGCGTCCCGCAGGCGCGTCCGGGGCGCGTCGATCAGCGTCAGCGGCGCTTGGGGCGCGTAGTGCGTGTACTTCATCCCGGGGGCCTTCGGCGCTTCCTCTTCACGCAGCGGCGGCGGCGGCGCCAGCTCGCCCAGCACTTCGGCCAGCATTTCCCGCGTGACCGCGCCGGGGCGCAATATCGCGGCCCGCGCCCCCGTGCAGTCGACGATCGTGGACTCGACGCCGAAGCGGCACGGCCCGCCGTCGAGGATCAGGGGGATTTTCCCCGCCATGTCGGCATATACCGCCGCCGCCGTCGTCGGGCTGGGCCGCCCGGAACGGTTCGCACTGGGCGCGGCTATCGGGACGCCCAC
>JAEEGL012643156.1_pt1 | contig 13914 bp, 11 predicted proteins | sample 9134231 | NCBI WGS metagenome assembly JAEEGL01 (sample SAMN16246548, study PRJNA631951) | gut metagenome | biome: gut microbiome; feature: rumen; material: fiber-attached | host: Bos | place: Iran: Karaj | collected 2018-10
AGCATCTCCCTTCCCTAGTATTATTCATTGTAGCATATATTCTATCAATAATCCAGGAGACATAAGAACCGGTCTACGCTCCGCTCCGGTCCGCGCAAAACCGAGGTCCACCGGACCTCGTGCGCCCTGTCTCCTTGTCCCCACCTCTTTCACCTTGTCACATGCCTCCGGGATGTGGTATCTTATGGGTAGTATTTTTAGGAGGAGGATATAATTTTATGGCAAATGACAGAAGACCGGATGATATGAAACGTATCGCCACCAAGGAACAGGCGGAGGCTTTTATCGCTGAGCAGGTTAAGGAATTACAGGCTCAGATAGGAGATAAGAAGGTTCTCCTTGCCTTATCCGGCGGGGTTGATTCTTCAGTAGTGGCAGCCCTTCTTATAAAGGCGGTAGGGCAGCAGCTTACCTGCGTCCATGTTAATCACGGACTCCTTAGAAAGGGAGAGCCGGAGCAGGTTATTGAAGTATTTAAGAATCAGATGAAGGCTAACCTCATTTACGTGGATGCCACCGACAGGTTTTTGGATAAGCTCGCGGGTGTATCAGACCCGGAGACCAAGAGAAAGATCATCGGCGGTGAGTTTATTGAGGTTTTTGCTGAGGAAGCAAGGAAGCTGGACGGGATAGAGTTTTTAGCTCAGGGAACCATCTGGCCGGATATTCTTGAGAGTGAGAAAGGGATAAAGGCCCATCACAATGCCGGCGGCCTTCCCGAAGATATGAAGTTTGAGCTGGTGGAGCCGGTGAAGATCCTCTTTAAAGATGAGGTTCGTGTTGTAGGTGAGGCTCTGGGCCTTCCTGCCAATATGGTTTACCGTCAGCCCTTCCCGGGACCGGGTCTGGGGGTACGCTGCCCCGGTGCCATTACGAGAGACCGTCTTAACGCAGTTCGCGAGGCAGATGCCATCCTTCGTGAGGAATTTGCCAAGAACGGCTTAGAGGGAAAGGTATGGCAGTATTTTACCGTTGTTCCGGATTTCAAGTCCACAGGTATAAAGGACGGCAAGCGTACCTTTGACTGGCCGGTGATCATCCGTGCGGTGAATACCACAGATGCCATGACAGCTACTGTTCAGGAGATCCCATTCTCCCTGATGCAGACCCTGGTATCAAGGATAACCTCTGAGGTTCCCGGGGTTAATCGTGTGCTTTATGACTTCACACCCAAGCCCAGCGCTACCATAGAATATGAATAGATCACATCTTTTTCTTTATCATAGACAGAATGCGGTTGCCTAAGGATTCTCTAGACGGTTTTGCGTTGGTTTCAAAAAAGTATATTAAATAATTAAGACAGGTGACTTGTTTCAATGGAGTTTAAGACAGATATTAACATTGGTCTGACGGCCGACGAAGTTAATAAAAGGATTGCGGAGGGGAAGACCAATAAGACGGACATTTCCACCTCAAAATCCCTTAAGGATATTATCCTGGATAATGTATGTACATATTTTAACCTGGTATTTACCATTATCGCCGTGTTGCTGATACTGGTGGGTTCTTTTCGTAACCTTACCTTTTATACCATAGTAGTAGCCAACACCCTGATAGGTATCATCCAGGAGCTGCGTTCAAAACAGACCTTAGACCGTCTGCAGATGCTTAATGCCCCCAAGAGCGTGGTTCGCCGGGACGGGGCTGCTCAGACTGTCCTTTCCGACGATCTTGTAGAGGATGATATCGTTGTATTCTCGGCGGGTAATCAGATCTGCGCCGACGCCATTGTGGTATCCGGCAGGGCATCCGTAAATGAGGCCTTAATTACCGGAGAATCCGATGAGATAGTTAAGGAGCCGGGGGACCAGCTCCTTTCCGGAAGTTATGTTGTTTCCGGAAGCTGCGATGCCCAGCTTACCAAGGTGGGTAAGGAGTCTTATATTTCAAAACTGACCATGGCTGCCAAGCAGACTAAAAAAGGAGAGCAGTCGGAGATGATCCGGGACTTAAACCGCCTGGTTAAGATCGTGGGTATCCTTATCATTCCCATCGGTGGCATTCTATTTTGCCAGCATTTCTTCCTTCTGGGTAATACCGTGGAGGTCAGCGTTGTGGGAATGGTAGCTGCCATCCTGGGCATGATCCCCGAGGGTCTTTACCTTCTTGCCAGCGTTGCCCTGGTTGTCAGCGTTATCAGGCTGGCCCAGAAGAAGGTCCTTGTAAATGATATGAAGTGTATAGAGTCACTGGCCAGAGTTGACGTGCTCTGTGTAGATAAGACCGGTACCATTACGGAGAACACCATGGAAGTGGTGGGTATGGAGCCGGTGGAGGGTTATTCTCCGGAAGAAGGAACCAGCCTTGAGGTCCTTCTCAGTCGTTATGTTGCCGGCATGAAGGGTGATAATCAGACCATGCAGGCTTTAAAGGCATTTTATCAAAGCTCTGACGGTATTCTGCCTGATGAGACAAGTGCCTTTTCATCTACCAGCAAGTACAGCAGTGCCACCTTCGGCGACAAGTGTTATGTTCTGGGGGCCCCCGAGTTTGTCCTGAGAGACCGGTATGAAGAATATCGTGACCAGGTGGAAGACCTGGCTTCAAAGGGCTACCGTGTCCTGTCCTTCGGCATCTATGCCGGAAAAGCAGACGGCAAACCCCTTACAGAGACCGTTACCCCCATAGCCTTTATCAACCTTACCAACCCTGTTCGTAAGGAGGCCAGACAGACCTTTGAGTATTTTGAAGAACAGGGAGTTGAGATCAAGGTTATTTCCGGTGATAATCCCCTTACCGTTACGGAAGTTGCCAAGAAAGCGGGGATAGTGGGTGCAGACAACTATATCGATGCCACAAGTCTTGTGACAGAAGAGGATATTAATGAGGCAGCAGGTAAGTATACCATCTTCGGCCGTGTATCTCCGGAGCAGAAGAGGTCCTTAGTCAGGGCCTTAAAGGCTGCCGGCCATACCGTTGCCATGACGGGAGACGGTGTAAATGATATTCTGGCCTTAAAGGATGCGGACTGCTCTGTTGCCATGGCTTCCGGAAGTGATGCCACAGCTAAGGCTGCCCAGCTGGTCCTTCTTGAATCGGATTTTTCCTGCATGCCTTCCGTTGTGCTGGAAGGAAGACGTGTTGTTAATAATATTGAGCGTTCTGCAAGTCTCTTTCTTGTTAAGAACATTTTCTCATTTTTAATGTCATTTTTCTCGGTTATTTATATGGTAACCTATCCGCTGGAGCCCTCACAGATATCGCTGATCAGCATATTTACCATCGGTGCTCCCGCATTTCTTCTTGCTCTGGAGCCTAACAAGAACCGTATACAGGGGCATTTTCTGTCATCCGTTGTGATGCGGGCTCTTCCGGCAGGATTGACGGATTTTATAGTAATGAGCGCCTTTCTTATATGCTGTAAGATCATAGGTGTACCCAGGGCGGAGATCTCCACGGCCTGCACCTATATAATGATCGTTGTGGGACTCCTGATACTTCTTAAGATAAGCATGCCCTTGGATCTCTATCGAAGCGTCACCTGTCTTCTGATGCTTGCCGGGACCATTTTGGCAGCATGGATCCTTGGCGGTCTCTTTGGGATCAGGCCTCTTTCCGGAAACAGCATCCTGATCCTATGCATATTCTCGGCCATTACCATGCCGGTCCTTACCCTGGCCAGCCTTATTACGGAGAAGATAAAGGAAGCTATTAATAAACGCAGAAAGCAAAAGAAGGAAGCATAGTTAAATAAAAAAAGACAGCAGGGAGGCTCCCTGCTGTCTTTCATATTACTTGGATAAAATCTCGGTATCATTTGTAAATTCCACACCGGATACTTCCTCAAACTTATGAAGGAGATCCTGAATGGTAAGTTTCTTTTTCTCTTCGCCGCTGATGTTTAAGATAACCCGGCCTTCGTTCATCATTATAAGACGGTTGCCGTAGGTAATGGCATCACGCATGTTGTGGGTTACCATCATGGTGGTCAGTCCGTTCTCCTTTATGAGAAGATCGGTGATCTCCAACACCTTGGCAGCGGTCTTGGGATCTAGGGCTGCTGTATGCTCGTCAAGGAGCAGGAGCTTGGGCTTCTTAATGGTGGCCATAAGGAGGGTAAGAGCCTGACGCTGTCCTCCCGAGAGAAGGCCAACCTTTGCCGTGAGCCTGTCCTCAAGTCCCAGGTCTAATATCTTTAACATTTCGTGATATTGTTCACGTTCTGCCTTGGTAACGCCCCAGCTTAAGCCTCTGGATTTACCACGGCGGGCTGCGAGAGCCATATTCTCATCAATCTGCATGTTGGCAGCAGTGCCGGTCTTGGGATCCTGGAACACACGTCCCAGATAATTTGCTCTCTTATATTCCGGAAGTCCGGTTACATCTGTCCCGTCCACGATGATATTGCCGCTATCCACCGGCCATACCCCTGCAACAGCATTTAAGAAGGTGGATTTACCGGCGCCGTTGCCGCCGATAACGGTACAGAATTCACCCTCCTCAAGCTGAAGACTTGCCCCGCGAAGGGCTGCTTTCTCATTAATGGTTCCGGGATTGAAGGTTTTAATGAGGTTATTTGCTTCAAGCATCATTTAAACCGCCCCCTTCCCATTGGATTTTTTAACGGATCCGAAGGAGACCCTGCTCTTGAGGTTTGGAACCGCAAGGAAGATGGCAACGATGATGGCCGTAAAGAGCTTAAGGTTGTTGGTGGGCATACGAAGCCATAATACGATGCCGATTATGATGTAGTAAATAATGCCGCCCACTATGACAAAGGACATGGTGAGCATGAAGTTGTTGATCTTTGAAAAGAGTGCCTTGCAGATAACATCACCGATGATGAGGGCCGCAAGACCGATAACGATACCGCCTCTTCCCATATTTACATCAGCAAATCCCTGATACTGGGCAAGAAGTCCGCCGGATAAGGCAACGATCCCGTTTGAAAGGGAAAGGGCGATGACCTTCATAACATTGATGTTAATGCCCTGAGCTTTGGACATTGAAGGATTGGCACCTGTTGCCCTGATGGCGGAACCCTGCTCGGTTCCGAAATACCAGTACATCAGACAGATAATGACTACGGCGAAAATGAGGCATACCAGTATCGCCTGAGGTACGTATCTAAGGGACACCATAAGGCTGTATTTGTCTACGGAAATAGCCGTGTTTGCCTTGCCTGCCATAATGTTAAGATTTATGGAATAAAGGGCTATCTGGGTCAGGATTCCGGACAGGATATCGGGTATGCCGAATACCGTATGAAGGATTCCCGTAACAAGCCCGGCAAGTACGCCGGCAAAAAAGGCTACCAGGAGAGACACTCCGCAATTCAAGCCTGAAAGGGTAAGGATTACGGTAACGGCGCCTCCCGTTGCAAATGAACCGTCCACCGACAGGTCCGCAAAATTTAAAATCCTGAAAGTTATAAACACACCCAACGCCATGATACCCCAGATCATTCCCTGGGCCACATCTCCCGGCAGGGCAGATAATAAAGCTGTAATACTCATATACTAAACTCCCGACTGATCATCAGTTTTTAATAGCAACATAATCTGAAGGGATCTTAATGCCAAGCTGCTTTGCAATGGCCTCGTTGTATTCCTTTGTGAACTTGGAAGCATACTGGATCTTGGTGGTAGCGGGATCTGCACCGTTTACTAAGATCTCGTAAGCCATAAGGCCTGCAGAATATCCTATGTCTTCGTAGGAAATGGACAGTGTGGCAATACCGCATCCCTTACAAATACCTTCCTCACCGGCTACGATAGGAGTCTTTGCGGTAAGAGCAACGTTATTGATGGTCTCGGCACAGGAAGCGGCTGTATTGTCTGTAGGTACATATAATACTTCGCTTGCATCACATGCAGCCTTGGTAACGGAAGCTACATCATTTGAATCGGAGAAAGTATAGGTCTTTACGTTGTAACCCAGTTTCTTCAGGTTCTCTGTGATAACATCTGCCTGGTATACTGAATTAGCCTCAGCTGAGCAGTAAATGATGCCTACTTCCTTAGCATTGGGGAAGAGTTCCTTGATCATATCTGCCTGGCCGTCAAGGGGTGCAAGGTCAGATGTACCTGTAATGTTGATGCCTGTTGCACCTTTCCAGTCGGTGATCTTTAAGGCTGTACCGTAATCGGTAATGGATGTTGCTACGATGGGAATGGTTGATGTGGCTGCCTGAGCTGCCTGAAGAGCAGGTGTGGCATTTGCCATAATAAGGTCAACCTTTTCCGATGAGAACTGGTTAGCTATGGTAGAACATGTGGGAAGATCTCCTGAAGCGTTCTCAACAGTGATCTTTACCTTGTCACCAAGCTTGTCTGTAAGGGCTTTCTTAAAGCCTTCTGTAGCTGCGTCAAGAGCAACATGCTGTACCAGCTGGATAACTCCGACATTGTAAGTCTTGTCCCCTGCAGCAGCTGAAGAAGCAGCGGCTGAAGTTGCAGCTGCGGACGAAGCAGCAGCTCCGGATGAAGCCTGTGAAGTAGAAGCGTTGCCGCCAACACAGGCTGTAAGGCTTAAAGCCATTGCCATAACTGTGATAGCTGAAAGTAATTTCTTTTTCATAAATGTTTCCTCCAATAACATAATATCGAGTAACACTTTAGCACTTTTAACCGCTAAAGTCAAGGCGAAACGGTGGGGACGGTTCTTGCGTTCCAAGAAGAAAAAGAGATGCACACTAACGCTGACGGTAGATAAAAGCACATATAACAGAAGGGATGGCGCATATGACTATCATGGTCATTACCCCGACGTAACCGGTACTGTCTAAGACATGGCCGGAAACTGATTCTATAAAGGCGGCAATTCCTATGGCTATGTTGGACATGGCGAAGTTCTCCGTATAATGTTTGGAACCGAAGACCATCTTTATCATGGCCGGCAGGGTGGAATTACAGCTTCCGTATGCATATCCGGTAAGAAGGATACCCGCAAGGATTATTGGAAATGATAAGGTATTATGTCCCAAGAGGAGTATAATACCGGCAAAGAGCATTAGGAGTGACGTGATTGCTGTCACTTTTTTTGTTCCCACCTTATCCAGGATGGTTCCCATGGTAATGCAGCCCAGACCGTTGCAGGGGGATATAAGCATTCCCACTATGGTGAGGCCGCCGTAAGCAACCGAAAGGCCGGCTACATGGTCAAGCATAATAAGACCGGCGGACCTGCAGCCGATATTCCAAAGGAGAAGGATCCAGAAGGTGGGAGTTTTAAGCATTTCCCTGGTAGTTACCCCGGCAAGGTCCCCGGCTTCGTCTGAAACCTCATTTTCCGGCGGCAGCTTGATAGACTCCTTATCCATAAGGATAATGAGGGATATGACAAATATTATGCAGCCATAGGTGAGAAATGAGAATTTAACCCCTATGACGGGAAGGATCATATTTGTGATAAAGGTCAGGATAACTGAAGACAGACCTAAGACCATATAGAGTAAGCCCGAAATCTTGCCGCTGCTTTGGGGAAACCAGGGGATGGTGTGGGACTGGACTGTTCCTATGCCCATACCCATTCCGGTGGCAGCTACTATGCAAAAGAGGGTAAAAGCCATGGCATAAGCAAGTTCCGGGTTATCCTCCGGAAGCAGGGCAAATCCCGCCAGACCGGCTGATGCCATAACCGCATAGATCTTAAATACAAATCGTCCTGAAAAACGCTTGGCCAGCCTTCCGGCCATCAGGATACCAAGACAGATAAAAAGATTATGAAGGCCGAAAATGATGGAAAGCATCCCTTCCGTCCAGGTGGGAAAGAGCTCCAGCAGGGGCTTTCGCAGCACTGTCCATATGAAAAGAAAGCCCAGGGTGAAATTCCCCGCAACACCTTCCGCAATAACAAGTCCTTTATTTCTCTTTAAATCCTTCATAGCCTTCACCTCTAAAAAACTCTTTTCCATTATAGCAGATATTTATGTTATAATTACAAAAAATATCCTTTAGGAGGCGGATCATGTTTAAGGCTGAAAAGATCAAGGATTACGATGACAAGATAAGCATTTATTCCATTGAAAATGACTACATTTCCATGACTGTTACGGACCTGGGATGCCGTATCATGGAGATAAAGGTTCCGGACAGATCGGGCCAGAAGAGAGACATAGTGCTGGGCCTTAAGGAGCTTTCGGATAACGTTAATGATTCCGCCTATTTCGGCGCTATCATCGGCCGGGTGTGCAACAGGACCAAGAATGCACAGTTTACCCTTAACGGGGTTACTTATAAACTGGCTGATAACCACAGCCCCAACCACCTTCACGGCGGTATTAAGGGTTTTGATAAGTTTGTCTTTGAGGTGACAAAGATTGAGAAGGGTCTGAAATTTCACCGTATCTCCCCGGATGGAGAGGAGGGTTATCCCGGTAATCTTGATGTGAATATTGAATATGTTCTTGATAAAAATACATTCACGATTAAATATTATGCTACTACGGATAAGGATACACCCGTAAGCCTCACCAACCATGTATACTTTAATCTGGTGGGCCAGGATAAGACCATATTGGATCATTTTCTTAAGATAAATGCTGACAGATTCTGCTGTATAGATGATCATGTTATGGCCACGGGTCAGATAGGAGAAGTGGAAGGCGGCATTTTCGATTTCAGAAAGGGAAAAAGAATAGGCCAGGGTATCAGTCCCGATGACCGGGAGATAAAGAATGCTGGAGGCGGTATCGACCATCATTTCATCTTTAATGATGTTCCGGCAGGGACGCCCCAGATCGAGTTATGGAATGAGGAGTCGGGCATTAAGCTTACCATTGAGACTACTGCTCCCGGAGCCCAGGTTTATACGGGAAATTTCCTGGGGTCGGGCTGCAAGGGCAAGACCGGTGCGCCTTACGGAGATCAGACCGGTGTGGCCTTAGAGACCCAGTTTATGCCTAATACCATTAACTCACCGGACCCGGAATGTGTTATACTGCGTAAAGGGGATATCTATACATCACAGACCAGATATACCTTTACCACGATATAAAATGTGTCAGGGGGACAGTTCCGCGGACACATGGGGGATCATAACATGTATTACAACATTTCCTTTGACATAGCTGCCGTACTGGTGCTCATCGTTATCGCGGTGGGGATGAAGACGGTATTGTATACAGATACTCCCGGGCATAAAAACGTGCTGAGGTACGTTTATGCCGTGATGGCCTGCGCCATTTTCGACATCATAACCGCGTATACCATCAGTTACGGATATATGGTGCCGGATGGCCTTAATATGGTCCTGAATACCCTCTTTCAATACTCGTCGGTTCTCTGCATTATGGCGGCCATGCAGACCATTATCAATTATTATCCCAGTGCATCTAAGACATCAGTGATGGTTAATCGGGGGCTGATCATTATCCTCATCGCCCTTTTAACTTTGAATGCTTTTACCGGAATACTCTTTAGTTTCAAAGAGGGAGTTTATGTCCACGAACCCCTTTATATGTCTGCCTACGTGATGCCCCTAGCCATTGTGTTTCAAATGCTTTATATCGTTGTTAAGAACCGCGGTGACCAGCCTGTGGTGGTATCCACCATTGTGGTTTTGTTCCTCTTTTTGCCCAGTGTGTATACGGTGATACAGATGTTTATCGGGAATGTGCTCCTGGTAGCCTTCGGAGAGGCCTTCTCCGCCCTTATTATGCTCTTTGCCCTGGAGACTCCCGACTATCGTAAACTTATGAGGACTTTAAGCGACCTGGATATTGCCAGAAAAGAGGCCAACACTGCCAACAGGTCCAAGAGCGACTTCCTTGCAAATATGTCCCACGAGATCAGGACCCCTCTTAACGGGATCCTGGGGATGAATACCATGATCCTAAACGACAGCACAGACCCTCGGATTACGGAATATGCCGAGAATATCCGGGTTTCAGGAGACGCCCTCCTTTCCATCATAAATGACATTCTGGATGTTACTAAGATCGAATCGGGAAAGATGGAGATTAAAGACGAAAAATATAAATTATTCTCCGTCCTGAAAGAGTGCTACCAGATGAACCGTTTCCGCGCAGAGGAGAAGGGCCTGGAATTTGTGTTTGAAGAAGATCCCCGGATGCCTTCGGCCTACTTCGGTGATGAGTTAAGGATCCGCCAGATAATAAATAACTTCGTCTCCAACGGAATCAAGTACACTGAGGAAGGCACTGTTAAATTAAAAGCAGATTTTATAAACGACGGAGAAAATGAGGGTACCCTGATCATCTCCGTTACGGATACAGGCATGGGTATCAAGCAAGAGGATCTGGAAAGCCTCTTTGACCGGTTTACAAGATTTGATGAGACAAAGAACAGAAGTATCGAAGGAACGGGACTTGGTCTTTATATAACCCAGCGCCTGGCAAAAATGATGAATGGTTCCATAGAAGTAGAAAGCGAATATGGAAAGGGATCTGTCTTTACGGTGAAGATCCCTCAGAGGATTGCAGACCCTGCTGAGATAGGAGAGTTTGAAAAAAGACTTAAGGTACATGTCAGTGTGTCCGGCAGCCGTAAAATTGTCTTTGAGGCCCCTGATAAGAAGGTGCTGGTGGTGGATGATACCAAGTCCAATATCCGGGTCTTTACGGCCTTACTCAGAGATACGAAGATACGGGTGGAGTCAGCTTCCTCCGGATTTGAAGCTGTTGATATGACTAAGAATACCAAATACGATCTGATCTTTATGGATCATTTGATGCCCAAGATGAACGGTGTTGAGGCCTTTCACGCCATCCATGATGATGAGGATAATATAAACCACGACACCCCCGTGGTGGTGCTTACAGCCAATGCCATAGTGGGAATGCGGGAATCTTACCTGGAAGAAGGCTTCACGGAATATTTAAGTAAGCCTGTGGACAGGACAGAACTGTTAGCGACTCTTGAACGGCTCTTATCCTAGAGGGAAGGTCCCTCTTCCACAAGTTTTTTCATATTTTCTGCGATGGTGTCCAGACCTTTATACATATGGTTTCTGGTCTCGTCGCTAAGTCCTTCGCCTACGGTTGATAAGACTTTGGTTGCCTGGTCGCTGATATGAGCGGCCAGTTTTTTTCCTTCTTCCGTAAGCTTTAACGGGGCACGGTAGCGGGCCTGGCCGTAAGGCTCAAGCAGGCCCTTCTCCTGGAATACGGAGATGGCCCTTGATACATCCGCCTTGTCCCTGTGACACATTTTCGCCAGACTTGAAGCGTTAAGCTCTTCAGTGCTGTTGTTTAGGATCACAAGGTAAAGGGCATACCCTCCCCTGAGGTTATGCTTCTTCATTTCCTCAGAGGCCAGGATGTTCCAATAATGCGCGATGTTAAAAATAGATACGCTGAAATGTTCAAATCTTAATATCATTTTTCTTTTTCCCCCACTGCATATTTTTTATCGTGAAAAGAAGGCTACGGCTACGGCTCCGGGGCCCGCATAGGTTCCAATAACGGAGCAGACCTGGGTGCATTCCAGTTCGGATAAATTGCCTTCCCAGATGGAATTGCTTGCCTCGATATAGTCTTTTAAGAGTTTATCCGAAGTGCCTGTGAAACCAAGGACTATGGGCATGGAAAAATCCACTCCCTTAGAGTTTATCATTTCTATCAAAAGATTGTTGGCTTTTTTGCTGCCTCTGGCCTTGCCAAGGACCACAACTTCCCCGCCGTCAATGGTGATAACAGGCTTGATATCAAGTAAGCCCCCGGCCAGGGCAGTGGTTTTGGAGATCCGACCGCCTTTTTCTAAGTATTTTAAGGTGTCCAGTCTGGCAACCAGGCAGATATGAGGTATCTTTTCTTTAATGTGGTCGGTTAATTGGTCAAGGCTATAGCCCTTATCAGCGCAGTCCAGGGCATATTCCGCAAGGATCCCTGTTCCCATGGCCGCATTTAAAGAGTCTATGACCCTGATGTTGGGGAAATCCTCTGCCACGACGCAGGCCCCCTGGTAGGTCCCGGAAAGCTTGGAGGAGACGGTTATGAGAATACCTTCCTGGCCATTGTCCGTCAGCTCCTTAAAGACCGCCTCGAAGGCAGCGGGAGAGGGCTGGCTGGTTTTAGGCAGCACCGGGCTGGTCTCCAGCTTTTCGTAAAATGTGTTCTTATCCATGGTTACTCCGTCGATAAATTCCTCTTCTCCAAAAGCAACAGTAAGGGGAATACGCAGTATTTTCCCCATATAGCGGTCAGCCACGTCCGCAGTAGAATCTGTAATTATTTTAATGCTCATTTAATTTATTCCCTTTTCTTTATCCTAGAATACTTGTTGATTTGTCAACATTCGCATTCTAACCCATACTTGTTGATTTGTCAACATCCTATTTCCCGAAAAAAAAGGAGACAGGGGACGGTTCTCTGTCTCCTTTAAAGAATCCAGTAAAATCAAGTGTTGTAGAAAGGAGACAGAGAACCGTCCCCTGTCTCCTTTAAAGAATCCAGTAAAATCAGGTGTTGTAGAAAGGAGACAGAGAACCGTCCCCTGTCTCCTTTATTTAATTAAAAAAATGTCGATAAAAATGATGAAAGGGTATTGAAATATCCTTAGATAATATGTATCATCAAAGTATCAAGAAACGAGCGAAAGCTCATTATACTATGCAGAGTAGGCCTTGAAGCGTTAAGTGCCCACTGAACAGGGAGTTGTCGGTGGGACGAAGAATTATCTACGGTTTCCTGGCTGCATCCCGCTGCTACATAAGATGCGTAAATAACATCTCCTCTGTAGTAAAAGGAATGACTGCAAAGGAGGTGTATTTTTATGAGTAAACTTAAGAACACGTTCACTTTAACAACTGCGGCTATGCTGCTGGCTCTTGGTATTATTCTGGGAATGCTTAAGATACCCATTAACCAGTTTATCGAGATCCGGTTCGGTTCCCTGCCCATAAGCATCGGCGGCGCCCTTTTTGGCCCCGGTGTGGCAGCCGCTATCGGTGCCCTATCTGACATCGGAGGATACCTGGTAAAACCTACGGGTCCATTTTTCCCGGGATTTACCATAAGCGGCCTCATTTCCGGTTTGATCTTCGGATTTTTCTTCTATAAGAAGACGCTGACATGGACAAGGATCCTGGCGGCAGAAGTGGTTAATACGGTGGTGGTGAATTTACTGCTTAATACCTACTGGCTTATGACCCTTTATGGAACCACCACTTACATGCCTCTGCTCATAAGCCGTCTGCCTAAGGAGATCATCCTTACACCTGTTATGACGGTGATAATGGTGGCTGTCATGAAGGCTATGGAGCAATTCGGCCTGAGGGCGGCAGTGGCAGAGAAAGCCCATTAGAATTCTGGAAATAATCTTAAGAGGAGGAGTTAGTCCTCCTCTTTCTTCGTACCCTGTTGATATGGCGGACGAAGTCCCCGTTATTTATAAGCTCCGCAAGGACATACTGTTCCAGGGCCGGAACAGAGCAGGAGTGAAAAGCTATCTTTTCTGCAAATAAGGGGCTAAGGGACTCCGGTATTACCATATATGCAGTCCTCATAAATGAACCTATGGTCTTGCTGAAGGTGTTGACATATATAACCCGTCCTTCTCTGTCCCTTGAAAATAAAGTCTCTTCCGGCTTTCTGCTACTGGAAAATTCAGATTCGAAATCGTCTTCGATGATAAATCCTCCTTTTTCCCTGCTCCAGCTGATATATTCAGCCTTTTTGGCGGCAGAAGCGGTAACTCCCGTAGGAAAGCTCCGGTAGGGAGTCACGTGAAGGATAAGGGCCTCGCTTCGCCAAAGGGCGTCGCTTTCTATACCGTCGGGGCCAAGGGGCAGTTTGTCCGTGACTATTCCCTGGGATTCATAAACCTTCGATATTTTATGGTAGGAGGGATCTTCTATGGCGTAGATCTTGTCCCGACCGAAGACTTCTGCTATAAGGCCATAAAGGTACTCGGCACCGGAACCGATGAGGATCCGTTCGTAATCAGTCTTAATCCCCCTGTTTCTTAAAAGATAGTCGGCGATGGCTCTTCGCAGAATCTCGCAGCCGTAGGA
>JAEEGL013018802.1_pt1 | contig 13914 bp, 10 predicted proteins | sample 9134231 | NCBI WGS metagenome assembly JAEEGL01 (sample SAMN16246548, study PRJNA631951) | gut metagenome | biome: gut microbiome; feature: rumen; material: fiber-attached | host: Bos | place: Iran: Karaj | collected 2018-10
ATCAGCTTATACTCCACTTTGTTATCATCCAGCCACTTCAGTGCTTTCTTGCAAGTAGTACATTTGGAATAGCAATATACTTTTATCATCTGATAGTCCTCCTGTGTTTTAAATCTATTTGCTTACTTGTTGATTAATCATAGTCTCTTATAACCAATCCAAAAGAGGCTCACACAAGAACCTCTTCCATGATACGTATCCTTTATGAAAAGATCTTAAATAGATGGGAAGTTTGAGTCAATGACTCATTTCGCATTTTCGGAAAAACTGCGACAGTTTCTTTTTATAACGCTCCGGTGCTACATAGGAACTGCACAGATGTCTTGCACCGGGAACCATCATCAGCTCTTTCGGTGCACGGCACAATTCGAAACTTCTGCATGTGTTCTCCGGCCATACATAAGTATCCCGTTCTCCATGGAAAAAGAGGATCGGTAATTGATTTTCCTGCAATGCTTTGGTGGTGTCGGTTTCTTTCATGGAAAAGCCGGCAATCAAACGGCAGAAAAGATCTACCCGCCACAAGAGCAGTTCCACAAAATGCAGATGGAACCAGCCGGAAGCGATATCCCGAAGCTGCTGCTTCATGGAGTGAAAACCGCAATCCGCGATCAGGCCTTTTACTTCTTTCGGCAATGCATGCCCCGCTGCCAGCAGGATCGTAGTCGCGCCCATGGACTGTCCGTACAGATAGATGGGCAGTTTCTGCGGATTGTTTTCATGCAGCTTCCGGATCCATTCCAATACATCCAGCTGTTCCTTCGCCCCGAACGTAATGTACTCGCCTTCGCTCTCCCCGCAGCAGCGCTGGTCAATAAATAAGAGATCGCACCCCTGCTCATGCAGATATGGCGCAATGTGCGCGATGCTGCCATACCTGGTCCCGCGGTACCCGTGGCTTAAGAGTACAATCCGCTTTGCATGCTCCGCCGGAAGATAGGATGCGTGTAGTTTCAGTCCGTCCATACTGCGGACGTACCAATCCTGCATCTTTTGCGCTTCACACCAGGCTTTTGTATCATTATATTCTTTTTCATACTTGTGTTTCGGATGATTGATCTGCGTATGCTTTAAACGAAACCATTTTTTCCGCTCCCCTGCCCCGGAAAGTGTTTGTTTACTCTGATTTTTCTTTCCGCCATAGGTGATAAAATGGAAAAACGGCCAGCCAAAGGACACAAAAACACCGCTGCCGATCCATACTGCAGCGCCACTGGCAAACCATGGGAAGGATGCATTTTTATTTTTCTTCATTTTACTTTCCCCGATATTCCGCCGATCCATTGAACAGGCCGGGTATATGATGCGTCATCGCATACCCGGCCTGTATCTGTAAATGTCTGAACTATACCATATGTTGCCGTTTTCGTCAAATGGGCCAAAGTCTCTGACGTGTACCGGCGGTTCACTTACCTTTTTACGAATTCTTTTTTATACTGTACTCAGAAACAGAAGTAAGGGGCACTATACATAGTCACACACGGCGGGAGGTGCATTATGATAAAAAAAGATGAAATGATCGTTGCAAAAGATATTTATTATGATCTGAACGACATAAAGACGCAGCTGAATAATAATGTAATGGTTGTAGGCGGCAGCGGATGCGGAAAAACCCGCAGCATCGTATGCCCCAATATCCTGCAGGCCACCGGCAGCTATATCATCGCCGATCCGAAAGGAAACCTGTATGATAAGTATGCGGATTATCTTCACAAAAAAGGGTATGAGGTAAAGATCGTGAATTTCACGGATCCGGCAAAATCCGCGCATTATAATTTCCTGGATTTTATCCGCAATACCCAGGATGTGCTGAAAATAGCGCATATGCTGACCTATTCCGATCAGAACGGGATATGTAGAACTCCTGACCCTTTCTGGGACGAAGCAACCGAACTGTTATACCAGTCTCTGATCGCTTATCTGTGCTTTCACCGGCCGGAAAAAGACCGGACTCTGGAAAGCATATTCAAACTGATCGCTTCCGGACGGGTACCGGAAGACAATAGCGATGCAGAATCTGCTCTGGACGTCATCATGAACGAGATCGGCAGAAGGAATTCCCGTGATTTCGCTTATAAGCAATATCTGAAATACCGGACAGGCGCCGGAAAAACCATCCGGTCCATATTGATCACAGCGAATACAAAACTGGGTGCATTTGATACAGTTGAACTCAACCGGATGATGGGACGCAGTGAGATCGATTTTGCGCGCATCGGCCGACAGAAAACGGCGATCTTTGTAGTCGTGAGTGACACGGACCGTTCTATGGATACCCTGGCAAACATCTTCTTTACCCAGGCGATGAACGAACTGTGTCTGTATGCGGATACGGAATGCAGCGATCAACGGCTCCCTGTACCGGTCCGTTTCATTTTGGATGATTTTGCCACCAACTGCAAGATCGTGGATTTCCCCCGGATGATCTCTTCGATCCGCTCCCGCGGCATCTCTGTTATGCTTCTGCTGCAGGCCGAAGGTCAGTTAAGATCTTCCTATGGGAACGATGCACCTACGATCATCAGCAACTGTGATACCTATGTATATCTCGGAGGCAATGATCCGGATACGGCAAATGCGATCGCCATCCGCTGTGATCTGCCACTGCGAAAGATCCTCTATATGCCGGTCGGCACCAACTGGATCTTCCGTCGCGGACAGTTGCCGGTCAACGGCCGGAATTTCGTTCTCGAAGATTATGAATTCGAACGTAATCGTTCCAGCCGTCCAATGAACTCCGATGCCTTTTCGTTGCCTCCCAATGCACGATAGGCATCGATCATATTTGCCATCTTATGCAGCTCGTCCAATGTGTCCGGATGCTCTTCTCCCAAAACGTTTTTTTTGCTCTCATACACCTTTTCCGAGAGTTTCAGGCTCTTTTCGTAGTCCTTCATTTCATAGTAGGAGTATGCTATACTGCTCAGGGTTGTCAGGAGATCCGGATCATCCTCCCCAAGATTTTTCTTTTGGAGCTCATACACTTCTTCCAGCAATTCCAGTTTTTTCTCAGGGCCTTCCGACACTCCGCGCATCATTGCGATATTGTACCGCGTGATCAATGTCTCCGGGTGTTCTTCTCCCAGAACTTCCCTTCGTATCTCATAGGATCTTTCGGCATATTCCAGGGCGCGTTCCGTGTCTCCCATCTTCATGCAGGTACACGCCATATTATTCAGCGTACAGCCCCGGTCCGGATCATCTCCCGAGATATCCTTTTCCATCTCGTACATCTCCTGTACCATTTGCAGTATCTCCAGTTCCGTTTCATAATCTCCCAGCCCCCCGTAGGCTACCGCTATACTGTTCAATATCTTCAGTGTACCCGGTTCGGTATCTCCCATGACCTTTTTGGTTGTCTCATATACTTTTATACCCTGATCGATCACTTCCGAATATCTTCCCATTTCTGCATAGGTATATAACAGATTCGCTTTCTTTCGGATCACAATCTCATCTTCTTCCCCGTATTCTTCTTCCGCCGCGGCTGCATCCCTTTCACGCCACTTTACCCATTCCTCCCAGTTTCTTTCCACACCGAGCCCTTCATGATACATAACCGCCAGCTTTTGCATTGCTTCCGGTAATCCCGCTTCTGCAGCCATAGTGATCATTTCTACAGCCCGGCCGGTATCTTTTTCCACATCGATCCCTTCCAGATAGGCAAGACCGATCAGATAATAGTGGTTCGGATCTTTATCCTTTGTCTCTTTTGCAATTTCCTGCAGTTCTTCCTGTAAACGGTCATAAAATACCGCATCATCACATCCCCTGACTATGGCAGGCAGATCCCGGTATTTCTCTTCCATTTTTGCATGTGCAGTTTCTGACATTTCTACCGGAAGGATCTGCTTCTTCTGATCCAGCGCAGCCGGATACTCCGTCGTCATAACATAGTTCGGATCCTCCAGCAGATTCGGCGTAACCAGCAGCGTAAAGAGTTCGCTCCTGCGCATTGCCGCTTCAATATTTTCGGTATAGGCTTCCCCGGGCGTTAAGTATTCATCATACCAGATAGCAATATCACGATACTTCGGATCCTTATGGATCAGCCGCATCAGTTCATTGGCATATTTGCGGTCTTTTTTCCGGTAACTCAAAAAAATGCAGGCATCAAATGCATCCTGCACCCGCCTGCGCAACTCCGATCCGACCAATACATTTTCCAGAAAAGATTTCAGTTTTTCCTCATAACGGATCGCCGTCTCATCCATGCTGTTCGGATTCAGATACTGCAGTTTTCCGAATCTTTTTGTAAACAGATCCACCAATCCGGAGCCCATCATCAACGGCAGGACCGGGATATGGTTTTCATTTGCAAACGCCGGATCTGTCTCCACCGCCCGGTTACCGCCCTGCAGCAGCTTGAGAGTAACAGGTATCACAAACAGCGTCATCTGCCTCAGATCCGTTTCCATATCATCATCAGAATATGTCATGGACATATCTTCCGTATAATAGATCGCGCAATCCTGCATCCTGAAGATCTGCTCACAGATATTGTCAAAATACAGATCAAAATCCAGCGGATGACAGGTAAAATATACTCTTGCTTTCCCCTGCGGATTTGCATTTCCCTTTGTGCGAACCTTCAGCCACATATCCTTCTGCTGATCCATACCTTTATGCTCCGTTTCCCTATATACTCTGTAATATTGCCACGATCTCCGGTGACAATACCAGTGCATCTTTATCCTGTTCCTCTTTGGTCAGTTCTTCGTAATCTACCAGATCATTATGTACTCTTGCCACCGTCCTTGTTTTCTTATCCAATTCCCCGGACGCATCCAGAAGTTCCTTATCTGCCAGAACGTAACCCTGCGTTCTTGTATATACATTCCAGCGCATATGCTCATAGATCTTCCAGACATTATCCTTCGCGGTGATTGAATAATCCGCGTCATAATACTTTTCGATCAGCTGCATCTTATACCGAAAAGCCAGAGTTCTCGCATACACCGAATGGCGGTTGTATTCATTATTGCAATAGGATACCCATGAAGGTCTTGCCGGATCCGAAAGCGGATAACGTACATTGTGGATCGCAACGGTAGCCTTCTCAAGATCCGACATGGTAATGAAATCATAATCGTATACCTTGCGTCTGCTTCCGACAAAGTCCATCTTTTCCGTCAGATCGCCATTCCACTGACCGGCCATTCTGTCACGTTCGATATTCACCTGTATGCGATAGTTTCCGTTATCATTCTTTCGCGCACGTAATGCATTTAGACGCATCGCCAGATTGGCATTCTGCAGATCCTCACCGACATGGATAAATGCAAATGTAAAGTCCGCAAACTCTTCTCCGATGATCTGCTCAAACGAATCCGATTCCAACAGCACATTTTCTTTGTAGATCAGCCGGTATACGGCATTTCCTACCTTATCACATTCATCATCGATCTCCGGCATTTTCCGGCGAAGGATGCTGCGGCCTGCGCCTGTATCCAATACCATGACCGTAAGACGGTACCCGGGCATCTGGGAAAGATGCAGTATTGCCTTGAGCATCTCCAGATTCCGCGCATTCATTCCGACCAGCAATACCTTGATCTCTTTTTCCGGACTCTCTTCGGTTTCCGCAGCATGTTCAAAGATCGAATATTGCAACAGATCATTATAGGCAAATGTTTCTTCGGTCCGGACAAAATTGATCACAAAACGTTCATCCGTCGTATTATGCTGTTTCAGATATTCATCATAAAAACTCCACGGCGTTTCGCACAATTCCGCATATACACGCACATGCGCCCTTCCGTCCGTACCTGCGCTTTCGCAGACTTTATCCAGTTCCGCCAGATTGTCTTCCTCACGGCTCCCGAACAGAAACACCTCGATCTTTCCGGCTTTTTTGATCAGGCCTTTTAAGATCTCTGCTGTAGTTTTTTCAAAGAAGAATCCGTTGATCGCGCGGATCCTTTCTTTCTGAGCTCCATCCGGCCCGCCTTCACTGCATGTAAATATGATATTTTTCTTTTCCGGATCGATGCTCTCCGCTATCGTCAGAGTCTTTTCATTACAATCCGAAAAAATATACGCGTCTCTTCTTTTACGGAAGAATAGCATAAGTCTCTGAAACGGTCCTTCAAAAAAGCGGATCACAAAGCCGGCTACGATCACCAGAAGCGTGATATTGATCACCATGATCATACACTCATATCCGGCCATAAACAGCGGGTGTCCCGTGTATCCGATCCTTTCCGCGCCGTCTCCGAGATAAATATTGAATGTCTTAAGCAACGCCGCCAGGATACTTTCGATCACTTTCAGTGACAACAGACTGTCCGGAATATCATTAAACAATTCCTCCGGAATGTACATGATCCAGTTCGCCACAAACAGCAATACCGCAGCTTTTGCCTGACGCTCTCCCCAGTCTTTTCGCAGCAGCATGCATCCTATAGCGATCAGAAATGCGATCAGGCCAAATGCCAAAGCCCCGTACCAGCAGATTTCCGCATAGTTCATTTTTCTTCTCCCCTTGTCTTACAACAGTTTTTTCAATTCCTCTGCCAGGTCTGCAGGTGTCATTCCCGGTTTTACCTGTATTGTCACGATATCCATCATATTACCGCGTTCCACATGCAGACGGTTTGGCTCCGTGGTCGTATCCACGGTCGTAAGCATCACCTTTACAGCGCCGATACCAAACATATCTCCCAGACTGTTCAATGTCAGATAATACTCCTGCGCCAGTCCCTGTCTTGCCTTGCATTCCACCATCAGGCTCCGGAAACCTTTGGTCGCAACCAGATCCAGTTCACTGTCCACCCGGGAATTTCCCCACAGAAAATGATAACCGCTGGCTACATCATCAAAACAGTCGGCATCACATACTGCATAATACAGACAGAGCTCCAGGGCATCTCCCGCCTTGATGAGCAGACTTCTTACCTCATCATCCCGGAAACGGAAACAGTCGTCTTCCTGCAGCAGCAGTTTTCCTTTTGCCAGCCTTTGGATCAGCGCGTTCACTTCTGTCCTACGCAGACCCTTATAGCCGGAGAGCAATTCCTTTAGGGAAAAACTGTCCGGATGTCCGTTTTTTTCCGCACAGAGTTTTGCCAGGTTCATACATACCGTATTCCATGTCGTGATCTCATAGAACAGCCAGTCCTGCTCCGTCATATTATTCGGCTTTTTCCTTCCTTCTCCGGTATAGCATTTCCAGATGAAAGGATATTCCGTAAGAAGAAGCGCCGGATGCGTATACAGCTTATCCTTTCCGCCGCTCATACGGAACATCTCCTCTACGGACATGTATTCATGGTATTTCGGATACTTCAATTCCCGGCATTCTTCCGTTGTATAAAGTTTTTCCGTATAGGGTTCACAGGAAAAAACGGGAAACTCCGCACGTACCCGCTGCACAAGTTCTGCATTCCTGAGAGAATCGGAAAACGGCAGATCCCCCATCTCCACGAGGTCCGCCTTATTCTCCTTCATCTCACGAATCCAGAAATCCTCTGCTTTCTCCTGACCGGAAGCAAACGAAAAACTCCAGCCGTGTTTTTCAAACCGCCGGAATAATCCCATCCAGGGATCCCTGTCTGTATTTTCATCTTCAAAAGCGATCACCCAGCGGACTTCACTGCGAAATCTTTTCCTAAAAAAGAAATCTGCCGTTGCCGCCATCATACGCTCCAGCACATCCGGGCGGCTCTCTTTTTTCAGACACAGAAGATAAATGAGCTTCCGCGGACGCAGCATCACCGGCGCTGCCACATTGCGCGGCATACAGTCATTCACCGCATTCTGTCCCGGCGCGCAGATAAAGATCATTCCCATCACCCGGTCGGTCCTGCAGGTCATGCACACCGGCAGGCGCTGCATCAGCCGCAGATCTGTGTCTTTATAATCCCGATAACGGTTGGCTTCTGCCACCGGATAAAGCATCTTCCGCACAGCCGCCAAAAGCTCCTTCCCTTCTTTGGGCGCTTTTAACTTCTCCCAGTTATCGCAAAAATGCTCCAAAAAATCCGGGTAACGCCGACTGCTGATGCTGTTCCCGTCCAGCAGACGTTTGACATCAAAATGATACTTACGCCACTGCCGGAGAAGCTCCGCGCGATCCGGTCCCTGTATACTCTCTGCCAGGATCCGGATCCGTGTCATCAACGTTTCCAGATAATTGCTGTCTTTACGCAGTTCCCCTGCCTTTTTCTGTAAAAACTGATGATACGTCAGACTGAACAGATCCAGATCGTCCAAAGCCGCCTCTTCCTCCGGGGTACCCGGCAGATCCCAGGCTGCATAGTTATCCCTGCAATACCGTTCTCCTGCCAGTGCCTGTTCTTCACGACAGCGCGCGATGCATGGATGGATGCGCTGCTCTTTGTCTATGATCGATTCCCGTTCCAGACAGCTCTGATAATAGTTTTCTCTTGCCTTTACATCCCGCAGATCGATCCCCTGCCAACCGGCGATCACTTTTTCCAGGATCCAGCGTTTATGTTCCTCGGTCGCCAGCTGCCGTATAAATGCCGGATCTTTCCCGGCCTGTTCAATAAACGCTGCTGCCGCCGCTTTCGGATCACCGGTATATCCGGCAATCGCCATCCGACGGAGCACCGAAAGCGCACATGAACGTGACGAGATCCGCTCATCGATCCCGTCTTCCGAATAGAATCTTTTTTCCTCTTCTTCAACGTCTACATAACGGTCAAATGCCCAGGCCAGATGCAGCTGAAATGCCATCCGGTCCAATTCCTTCGCCTCGGGAGATAAGGAAAAAGCATCTGCCGCAAACACATAGTCCGGCGCCTCCCCTTCTTCCGTATCCGCAAAGAACAGTTCTGCAAGGGGATCTTCCGCTTCTCTGCCCTGCAAACGTACATACTCTGCAAGCGCAGGCCGCTTCATCAGATAATTTCGTTCGATCTCTTCCGCATCCGGAGCCAGCACCCGGACACGCACCCCTCTGCCGCAACAGGGCCCCAGCTGAATACACTGATCAACCAGGCATTCCGCTTCCATCCCCCAGCCCTTTACCAGGACCGGAAGCCTTTTTCCGGTCCCGGCAGGCAGGGGATTCCAAAACAAGTGATCTTGTATCTGTAAGGTCTTTTCAGGCAGCATGTTCTTTCTCCGTTTCTGTATCGAATACAGAAGCAGGAGGGTCTTTTTCATCCCCTCCTGCCTCCTCTTTCACGATGATATTGTCCATGGTCGTTCCGAAGATGCTTGCAAGCATGATCAGATTGTCCAATGTCGGCAGCGTATCACCCCGCTGCCACTTGTAGATCGCCCTGGGCGCCGCCAGCTGCAGCAATTCGCACAACTGTTCCACGGTCACCCCGCAGTTCCTTCGGAGGGTTTTAATCCTCTTTCCGGTTGCCTGCATGTCAATTCTGGGCATTTTCATCATAGATACCGCCTCCTTTCAATGGATGTGATGTTCAAATACATCAGCAGGGCATACTTCGACTGCTGCCTCTGTAAAACCTGCTCATCCACCTTTTTGAAACGGTTCTATATTTTTTTATACTAACATAAGGCTGTTTTAGCGTCAAGCAAACCGAATATCCCTCGCTCTCACTTAAACACTCCGTTACGGATCTCATCACAGATGCCGAAAAATACGCTTTCCGTCGCATTCATATAGTGATCATACGCAGTCGTCTGATGGATCTCCTCGATAGGATGCCCCGTATGTTTCGCCAGGATGCCGTTTACGATTTCCCTTGTTTCCATAATGGACTCGGAGATATTGTGAATGGAAGTCGCAGAACCTCCCAGCCCGTCGCGTATAAGCGGCTCATGGATCATCACTTTGCTGTGCGGCAGGATAAATCTCCTCCCTTTCTGGCCGCCTGCCAGAAGGACTGCTGCCATACTTGCCGCCATCCCGGCACAATACAGATTCACCGGTACCGCAGAGGCCTGAATGGTATCATAGATCGCGAGTCCGGCCGCGATAGCTCCGCCGTTGCTGTTGATCACGATATCGACCGGTTCCTGAGATTCCCCTTCCAGATAACTGAACTGCATGAGAAAATCATTTGCCGCATTATCATCGATCGTACCGAAGATAAAGATCCTGCGCTTCGCAAACTGCTTCGAATACAGACTGATCTCCCGGACACCTGCGTGGCTTTCTTCTATAATCCCCGGTATCTGATATCTTTCACTCATCTTCTCACCCTCCCTTTCTGTTCTTATGGGATTTTCTGTGATCTGTTTTCTTTGTTCCGAAATCATTATAGAAAAGATCCGGCACATAGAAAATGTACCGGCAGTACACTTTTCGTCCGGCTTGACAAGTACTTACGCACCCTGTAAACTTAAAATCATTCAGGGTGTTTCCACCCGGAGACGGTATTCATACACTATATTCAGGAGGTTACAAAAATGATCCAGACAAATCTGCTCAATGCAACCCAGGTACGCAAGATCGTGGCACAGAACGGTATGTTTTCCGTATTGGAATACGACCATGACGTATCCGTAACCGCTGACAGCGCCATGCGCGCTTATTATGCAGCACAGATGAACGTTCGCAAACGCCAGCTGATCGCGCAGCTGAACAATAGCGCCGTTGTTGTTCAGGCAGGGGCTATGCAGCTGATGATCGGCGGGATCAATGCCGCAGCCGATATCAAAGGCGCAGGAGACCTGCTTAAAAAAGCAGTCGGCAGCAAGATGACCGGTGAGACCGCGATCAAACCCCGCTACGAAGGCAGCGGTACCCTGGTTCTGGAACCGACTTACAAGCATATCATCCTGGAAGATCTGGCAAACTGGGGCGGACAGATCGTGATCGAAGACGGCCTGTTCCTGGCATGCGAAAGCACCATTAATATCAGCGTCGTAGCAAGAAGCAATCTTTCTTCCGCCGTACTGGGCGGTGAAGGTCTGTTTAACTGCGCATTGTTCGGAAACGGTGTGATCGCGCTGGAGAGTCCGGTTCCGGCATCCGAGATCATCGTTGTGGATCTGAACAACGACCAGTTAAAGATTGACGGCAACATGGCCATCGCGTGGTCCTCCAGTCTGCAGTTCACCGTAGAAAAGACCACCAAGTCTCTGCTCGGCTCTGCTGCCTCCGGTGAAGGTCTCGTCAATGTATACCGCGGTACCGGCCGTGTCATGATCGCACCGGTCTGCTGATAAACTCCGCAATAAATAACAGCAAGGGCATCCCTATTTACCGGGATGCCCTTTTTGTTATGCCGATTCATATTTCTTTTTACTTGTTTTGTTTTATGCTTTGACAATTGCTTCTGCAAGCTCCTCCAGCTTCGGAAGATCTGTCTCTTTCAGGGTAGAACGGATCGTTACCACCGGTTCCAAAAGCTCCACATCCTTAAAGCCCTCCACATAGGACTTCATTACTCTGGCGGCAGTAGGTGCCCAGCTTCCGTTTTCCACCAGCGCCACCTTACGCTTCTGGTACGCCTTGATCTTTAAGATATTCAAAAACTGTGTCATAGGCGGGAAGAGATCTGCATCGTAAGAGGATGCGCAGAGGATCATCCTGTCGTATCGGAAAGCATCCTCCACACCCTCGTGGATATCGTCCTTTGTCAGGTTGGTAAGCCCGACCTTCACACCCTTTCCGGTAAGGATCTCTGCAAGCTTTTCTGCCGCCTGCTTGGTCCCCTGATCATGAATGGATGCATAAAGGATCGCAACACCGGCATCTTCCGGCTCATACGCCGACCAGGTCTTATACTTATTGAGATAAAACTCCAAAGGTTCGTTTTCCGGAAGCACCGGCCCGTGCAGGGAACAGATATGCTCTATTGCCAGTTTTTCCGCCTTCTTCAGCACATTCTGTACCTGCATACCGTACTTGCCCACGATATTGAAATAGTATCTTCTGGCTTCGCATGCCCAGTCATCCGCCTCCGCGCCGCGTACACCGAATTTACCGAAACCGTCCGCCGCAAAGAGCACCTTCTCGCTGGCTTCATAGGTCATCATTACCTCCGGCCAGTGTACCATAGGCGCCGCAATAAAGGAGAGCGTATGACTACCAAGAGTCAGGGTATCTCCCTCCTTGATCGTCACGATGCGGTCTGAAAGATCTGCGTCAAAGAACTGCTTCAACATATTTGCCGCGCCCTGGCTGGTATAGATCTTCATATCCGGAAACTTTTCACAAACGGAAAGCAGCGCCCCCGAGTGATCCGGTTCCATATGCTGCACCACGATATAATCCACACTTCTTCCGGAAAGTGCCGCATCCAGGTTATTAAGCCAGGCATCCTTTACGTCCGCATCTACAGAATCCATCAGACACACTTTTTCATCCAGGATCAGATAGGAATTGTATGCCATGCCCTCCGGCAGTTCGTACTGGTTTTCAAACACTTTGATCTCCGGATCATTTACTCCCACATTTAAGATGGTCTCTGTCACCTTTTCGTACATGTTCATCCTCCGGTTTTTTGTTATACACTGTGTTTATCAAAGAATTCCAGCATCTTCCTGTTGGAGATAAGACTTTCTCTCCACTCCCAGTTGCTGATGTTGAATACATGCACCAGATGCGGACCGTCTTCTTTCTTCCAGATCAGCGTCTCAAATTCTTCTTCACGGTCTTTCATATAGTCGATCAAAAAGCAGCTCTGTGCATAGATGGATTCGCTCTCGGATCCGATCAGCAGGATCGGCGGGAGTTTCAGACCTTTGGATGCCTGCGAGAAACTCATATAGTCTCTCCAGGGAGCATCTTCGCCGTTCTCTCCCAGCATCAGATCACGATAAGCCTTTGCCGTACCGTCACCCTCTTCCGTGCCCGGCGCTCCGTTGATATAGAGCGTATCCGTTTCCACACAGGGACAGGAGATCGCCAAAGCGCTGACGGAAAAGCCAAAAGGTTCTACCTTATATATCTGCTGCAGCTTCTCACTCTGCTGTATGCATGTGGTCAGCAGAGTCAGATGCCCACCGGCAGAATCACCGGTCACCAGTACTTTGCTCAAGTCGAAACCTCTTGCAGGACCGTACTTGGTCAGCCAACCCATGGCTGCAAAGATATCCGATACCAATCCCTGCAGATCCGTCTCCTGCAGCAGGCGGTAGTTCATCGCCATCACAGCATAGCCCTGCGATGCCAGCCAGCCCAGATAACGTTCGCCGTCATCTACCGTACCATAGAGCCAGCCGCCGCCATGGATATAGACGATCGTCGGCAGCTTACCCTGCGATTCATCAAAGTTCTCGGGATAGTACAGATTCATCACATGCATCGGGTGATAATCGCCATAGTAATTGATATGGCTTTCTTTACGCCACCCGGTGAGATCCACGCCGTATTTCCAGCCGGCGTCATTGTTCTTCTTGACCATATCCCAGAAGTCAAACAATTGTTGCTTGTAATCAGTTGCCATAGGTTAAGTCCCCCTTACTTATCCAGTTCGAAGTCCTTGAGAAGCAGCGTGGACAGTTCTGCGTCCGGCTCTGCCACCAGGCGCTTGGACTGGTTTAAGATCGCTTCTTCTACCATATTTCTGGCCAGACGTCCGTTGCCGGCATCGGCTGCGCGGGTCGCCTGTACATTATCAAAGAATTTGGTCAGTTCCTCATCCGCTTCCGCATCGATGGTATAACCCTTCGACTTCGCGATGGACCGGGAGATCTGCAGCAGTTCTTCACCGGTGTAGTTCGGGAAGTTGATCACGTTCGGGAAACGGCTCTTGAGTCCCGAGTTGGAGGTCAGGAATTGCTGCATCTCGATGGAGTAGCCTGCCAGGATCACGATCAGGTTTTCGCGGTTGTCCTCGATGCCCTTTACCAATGTATCGATCGCTTCCAGACCGAAGGTATCGTCTTTGCCGCGGTATAAACTGTATGCTTCATCAATAAAGAGCACACCGCCGATGGCCGAGGTGATCACCTGATTGGTGAGCGGCGCGGTATGTCCCACATAGCGGCCTACCAGGTCCGCACGGGATACTTCTACCA
>JAEEGL017311769.1_pt1 | contig 13914 bp, 17 predicted proteins | sample 9134231 | NCBI WGS metagenome assembly JAEEGL01 (sample SAMN16246548, study PRJNA631951) | gut metagenome | biome: gut microbiome; feature: rumen; material: fiber-attached | host: Bos | place: Iran: Karaj | collected 2018-10
GGCATTGCCTTATCTGACAGAGCGCCTCAACATGGACAAGGTGTTCTATGAAGCTCTCTACGATGAGATCCTGATCCCGGCGGAGCTGGAGGGCGTTCACCCCAAAGCGGCAATCGGTCTGCGGAACCGGTGGATGGTGGATCGCAGCGACATTGTAATCGCCGCCCTGCACCGGAATTTTGGTGGCGCGGCAGATGCGGTGCGGTATGCGGAGCGCATAGGGAAGATAGTTTGCAAAATAAAAAAGAAGCCGCAGTAAAGAGCAGGTTAGGTCTGCTTCTTTACTGTGGCTCCCAAGAGTTTACCCCTTCGGAGGGAAGGGATCATTCCCGTGGCTGTCGGCAGATTGAATTCTTCCGTTCAGTCCATGAATGACAAATTCCGTGTGTTGGTTTTGGCTGATGGTCCTTCCGGCATCAATCGCGGCTTGCTTCGTGTCAAAATGCTTGATTGCTCGTTGACCGCCACCACGCTTTAGATCCCATCCTCCACCGGAATGATGGACAACATGATGCGTGCTTCTTGCCATTGTTATCACCCCCTGTGCGCTCTGGGACAGCAGACGGCACACCCATCTGCGTCCCAATAGTATCGTTTAGCTGCCTGCACGGCCTGGATTTCGCTGGCATAATACCCGAGATAGGTTTTGCTGACGATTCCGAGAAGTCTTGCGTGGGCTTCTGTATGCACCTCATGGTGAAGTCCCGGATTTCTAGTTTGATCATTGTTGACGTAATAGGCGTTCATATCTAATTCCTTTCTCTCGCCGTAGCGAGCATCGTATATTGGTATATCATTAGCCTGCATCACAAATATACCCACATAGGCCCCACCTCCATCAATAACCGTTAGCCTAACAGTAAACATTTTGAGCGAATAATAAACAGCGGATAAAACCGCTGTTTATAGCGGAGGAATAATTGAGTTCAAGCTTAGTTGTCGATATAGCCGAGTTCCTTTAGCCTGTAGAGAGCAGCGTCCGAGGAAACATTAAAGGTGTTTACAAGGTTTTTTACCGCCAGAGACGACCAGTTATTTTGCCTGTGATTCGGTGTCTTTGCAAGAAGAATTTTTACGGAGCATCTTGGCATAAGGATGGCCGAACTAAATCTGTTGGCTTGCTGTTCAGCCCTTTGGGCATCGGTCATGCAATATCGATTGTTTCCCCTTGAAGAAAAATCGTACCGGCAGCGAATGAAAGGGTCGGAGTTGTCAACGCCAATTTGGTTTAAGAAATACGAGGGGTGAAGAATAAAATGCCCCGCCTCGTGGCCCAGTGTAAATCGATATCGATGCTCTTGATTGCTTTCAAGCAATGTGCTGTCAATAAGAACTGTCCCAGCATTGGCATGAATATACTTTGCTCCCTTTAAAACGGGATCATACACTGGTAAATAGTCCGTGTTCTGAAAAACAGTCATCCCAAGGTATACTCCGCAATGTGATAAGAACTGGAAATCTTGTTCCATTTTTAAGTAATTCGCAACAAATCGATCAATGTCGATTTCTTGGGGTACCAGCGTTGCTACTGGACAGAAATCCGCTATTAGTCGCTCACAAATGACATCCAATTCATCATTAGAAACAACGGGTAGTCCGTTTGCCTTAATCGTTAATTCCGGACGATACATCAATCAGCTTTCCCCTTTTTTAGTTTCTCGATAAACTCTCTCCATGCAGCCTCACCTGCATCTAAGTCTCGGGCTGTTCTTAGAGCTGCGCTAACGTACTCACGTTCCATGATGTATTCTGGTAGATCAGGAGCGATTGTGTTGCGTTGTTTCCCCGCTAAGTCATACATCTCTACTTTTTCTGCTTCAGACAAGCTAAGAACAATTGCAACCTTTTCAAGGCGTTCAGCTGTCAGCGGCGCCCGACGATTCTTTTCCACATCGCTCAGGAATGGTGCTGATATACCTACTTTACGAGCAAGTTCCCGCAGAGTAACGTCTTTTGCTTCTCTTAGCTGGGTTAGAAATTCACCAAATGACAATTCCTTCGATGCCATGGATTTACCCTCCATTATTTATCGTTCGCTGTAAGCTGTTAGGATAACAATATTATAGCTGGGCATGTGACCTTTGTCAAGAGGCAAATTCCAGAAAACATTCAAACTGCTTGCAAAAAAAGAGATTAATCTTGCAAACATTTGTGTTTTCTGATAAAATATTCGCGATAGTGAAGAAATAATAAGCTAACAAATATGCGCTTGAAGAATGATGCCCACGAAAGGAGCAAACGCCGTGGCAAGGGTAAGCTATAAAAAGCTTTGGAAATTGCTTATTGACCGAGATATGAAGAAAAAAGATTTAAGAGAAGCTACACATATTAGTTCAGCTTCGATGGCCAAACTCGGAAAAAAACGAGAACGTTACAACAGACGTCCTTGTTCGAATATGTGCCGCATTAAACTGCAAATTGTCTGATATTATGGAATTGGAAGATAGCGACCCCTACGATAGTGAGAATTGAGAAAAAGAATCCGAGGAGTGTTAAGTTTGAAGGCTATAGATACTATATCAAATACATTTATTATTGGAGACTGTGAGCAGGTCATGAAGGAGATCCCCTCAGATAGCATTGATTTTGTACTTACATCACCGCCGTATGCAGATAAAAGAGACTATGGGAATGAGGAGGCATCCGTCGCTCCCGAGGATTATGTTGAATGGTTTCTGCCCAAAGGCCGAGAGATATATAGAATATTGAAGCCAACCGGAAGCTTTGTTTTAAATATTAGTGATAAAGTCGTTGATGGCTTTCAGCACTTATATGTATTTGAACTTTTGCTCAAGCTGTGTAAAGAAGTTGGCTTCCATCTGGTCAGAGATTATATTTGGTTTAATCCCTCGACACCGCCTAATGTTTACTCACGCGGCGGGTACGGGCGGACAAAAAAATCCCATGAATATTGTTTTTGGCTTTCAAAGGGCTCTAGCTGGACATTTGAGCTAGACCCTATAAGAAAGCCATACAGTAGAGATATGCAAAAATATCTTGAGGGCAAAGGAAAGGGCGACCGTTCTGACAATATCCGTCCAAGTACTCACAATTTTAATTGTGAAAAAGTTTGGACGAATAACGGTGGCTCTGATCCTGGCACAGTAATTGAGATCGCAAACACAAGCAGCAACGATGTCTTTATGAAGTTGTGCAAAGAAAAAGGTATAGCGCATCCTGCGAGATTTCCAGAGAAACTTGCAGAATTCTTTATTCTCTCTGGAAGTAAAGAAGGCAATATAATCCTTGATCCCTTTTCCGGCTCTGGGACAACGGCTGTAGTCGCACAAAAGAATGGTCGTAACTGGATTGGTATCGATTCCAATGCCGACTACTGTGAATTAGCACAAGCGCGGATTATCGCTGAAACTAGGACGAATGAGGAAACAGCAAATGATTGAAGAAATAGATCAAAACGGGTTTGTACTTAAGTGTATAGATGGTGCAGCAGGGATGCTTGCACTTCCAGATAAGTCAATAAAGCTGGTCTATGGGTCGCCACCCTATCCAAATGCAGAAAGAGACTATGGTGTTTGGAAAGCAACAGAGTATGTAGATAAGATTTCACCTTTCATAGATGCTTCTAAGCTAAAACTTAGAGATGACGGCTTTATCGTTATTAACGTTAAGGCCAATCGAGAGAAAGCAACCTCAAAATTGGCTTCTAAACGTTCTCTCGTAGTTGAGAAGCTGGCGATCTTGCTTGAGGAGAGATGGGGCTTTCATTGCGTAGATATAGAAATATGGGTGAAAGAAAATCCTGCGCCAACTGGCCTGCGTGTAGCATGTCAAGATGCTTATGAACAAAACTTATGGTTTTCGGTTTCTCCTAAATGGTCCATTAATATTGACGCAATTAGACGCCCATATGAATCGCATAGTATGAAAACCTATGAGGAGTATGAATATAAGCCGCGGTCAAACGGAAACACCTATGTGCGAAAAAACAAAAAAATCCAACCAAATCCGCTAGGCGCACTTCCCAAAAACATTATTTCAGGCGGGGTTTCCGCTAAGCTTGGGAATCATCAAGCGACACAGCCAACATATTTACCAGAAAAATATATTAAAGCTACGACAGATATAGGAGACCTTGTCGTTGACCCATGGCTTGGTAGCGGAACGACTGGTGCAGTCGCTCTGCAGCTAGGGAGAGCCTTTGCTGGCTTTGATGTAATAGAATCCTATGTACTTGAAGCAGAAAGGTGGCTGTCTCAGATTAAAAAGGGGTGATTTAATGCTGGAGAAAGTTAAGCGGCTGAAAAAGAATGACCTAAATACTCTGTTTATTAACGGCCTTAACGGCATGGTTTCTGCACATAGCGGATTAGATAGCGCTCCTCTATTGATTGATCTGGCTGCACCGCTATCATTAAAGCTCCGGGTGTATCTGTTTAATTGTACGAATCCTCCCGGAGGTAGAGCTTTAGATGAATATAAAAGTCAAATTATCCTTCCAGGACAGAAAAGAGGGCAACGGAGCAAGCTCGATTATTCTGACGGAAGAACGCCGATCCTTGCTGCGTATGTGCAAGAAGGCGCTGATGGCGTTTTTGTGCTTTGGGATGCCGATAAGCATGAGGACTTCTCTTATAGTGCAAATATGCAGGTTAAGTCAGATGTGATTATTCAAGCCTTGTATACAGATGTGGCAGCCTACACACGTAAGAACAACGAGGTTATATTGTCTTCTCGTCCACAACATCTTTATGCAGCAATTAAAAAGCGCTTAGAAATAAGAAGGCAGGGAATCTTGGGAGGAAACTATAGTGCTTGATGCTAACCATTATTTGGCCTCTTATAACAAGGCTGAGAATGACATTGCAGAAGATTTCTATCTGCCGAGTATGCGAGCTTCCTGCCGGTATGATAGGGTGTCCGGTTATTTCGGAAGTACCATCTATATTATTGCGTGGCCTGCCCTAAAAGAGTTTATTTACAATAACGGGAAAATGCGAATTGTATGCTCTCCGTATGTTTCTGAAGCGGATGCATCAGCACTATCAGAAGGATATTCTGCTCGAACGGATGAGATTTTAAGCCGTTCCATTGAACAAGAGGTGTTGTCTTTATTTGAAAGTGATGACCTCTCAGCCCCTGCAAAACTGCTGGCATATTTGGTTTCTAAGGGGATTGTTGATATTAAAATCGCCGTTCCTACCGGAACCGAATCAGCGACAGCAAAAAGAATGTTTCATGATAAAGTCGGTATTTTTTATGATGAGATTGGCAATGCTGTGGGCTTTAGAGGTTCTATGAACGAAACCTTCAACGGATTATCGTCTGACGGAAATATTGAGTCCATCGATGTATTCCCAAATTGGCTGGATGACCGAGACAGAGAACGCTTGGAAAACGCACAAAAATTCTTCGAAAAACTATGGAGCCATGAGCTTCCAGGAGTAATGATTTACCCGTTTCCGGCTGCTTCCAAAGAATTATTACGTCATAAATCAGATGGGGTAGAATGGGAACAGCTTTTAGAGGAGATAAAGGTTACAGAAACGATCGCTGATAAATGGAGACCTAATCATCAAAAAGGAGGAAAGAAGCCGCGGAAGCACCAAACAGATGCGCTTGAGGCTTGGGTAAAAAACGGTCGAAGAGGAATATTTGAACATGCAACAGGAAGTGGTAAAACTTTTACTGCAATGTGTGCGATAAATGATGCTTTAAACCGAAATGAAGTTGTTCTTATTCTTGTTCCATCTCGTGACCTATTAAGGCAGTGGGATAACGAGCTTCATGCAACATTAACAGATTACAAGGTGCATTATTTGCTATGTGGCGACAGCAATTCTGAATGGAAAAAGGGTAATACTCTCCGTTCTTGGACTGCTAAGGGGAACAGCGCAAAAAGAATATTACTAGCAACAATGGATACCGCTTATTCCGATGAATTTGTGCAGAAGATTTCCTCTGGAGATCATCTTTTTATCGTTGTGGATGAATTGCATCGGTTAGGAAGTCCGAGGCGACGTCAGGCACTCCGAATTCAGGCAGGCCCAAGATTGGGTCTTTCAGCTACTCCTTATCGGTATGGCGACCCAGACGGGACTCAGGCGCTATTTGCTTACTTTGGAGGTTTAATTCCGCCTCCCTTTACTCTGACTGATGCAATCAATAGTGGTGTTCTTACAAGATATTTTTATCACCCTGAAAAAATATACCTTACGGATTCTGAACAAGAAGACTGGAACTCCATTACGAAAGAGATTCAAACACTTGTAGCAAGGATAAACACGAACGAAAACGATAAGATTGATATCAATGGAAATCCAAAACTAAAGCAACTGCTAATTAAGAGAGCTCGAATAGTCAAAAATGCGGCAGGTAAAGTACCGCTTGCAATAAAAATCATCAAAGAAAAATACCGCCGAGGCGACAAGTGGATTATATACTGTGATAATATTAACCAGCTGCAAGCAGTATTAAATAGAGCATTGGACGCTGGATTTGACGCATATGAGTATTATGCTGAAATGAAAGGCGACCGAGATACAACCTTAGCTTATTTTGCAGCAAACGGCGGTGTGCTGGTCTCCATCAAATGCTTGGATGAAGGTGTTGACATTCCTGCCACTACTCATGCACTAATTCTAGCCTCTTCTCAAAATCCGAGAGAGTTCATTCAGCGAAGAGGGCGAATACTAAGACGTTCCCCAGGCAAACATTTTGCTCATCTATATGATGCTGTAGCTATCCCAATAGTGGAAACCGAGGAGGATGACAAGAGTCTTTCTATAATTTTGGCAGAACTGTCGAGAGCAATCCAGTTCGGAGAAGGTGCTGAGAATCCAGCATGTGTTACAGACTTAAAGAATATAGCAATTGATTTTAATATCGATTTTAACACTCTATTTGGCGGAGGTTTTGAGGACGATGACGAGTAAAGTTGAAATTGAAGAATTAATCAGTGTGCTTGAGGAGATTCGAAGCACGCAATACCCGGATATTCCGGCAGACCTTATTAAGAATATCGTTTATGCGGAATTCGAAAAGCAAGACGATAGAGCACAGGGACGGAAGGATTCAAAAAAACTGGTGGATGAATTTTTGAAAACCATCGAAGAGTCCAGATAAGGGGGGTAGCAAATGCTAAGGTTTACGAGTTTAACTATCGAGAATTTCGGCCCCTTTAAGGGAAATCAGACTATCGATTTCACTAATGAAAATGGTGTAACCATCATCTGGGGAAATAACGGGAGAGGCAAAACTACTTTGCTAAATATTTTCCGCTATGCCCTTTTTGGAAGGTACAAAAATCGCCGAGGAACAGATGTTGACCTTACTACCCTGCCAAACATTGAAGGGCGGTCGGAGGGCAATTATAGCTTTAAGGTCGTCCTTAGAATGTTAAATGATGATACTCGCTATGAATTGACAAGACAATGCAAGGTACGTCAAGGGGTAACCGTCCCTAAAAGCAATGACGATTATGAAAGCTATGTTTTTCTAAAGGAAAACGGTTCCCTTTTGGCTCCTGATGCCCGAGCGCATGTACTCAAGGTTATTATGCCAGATGAAGTTTCCCGCTTCTTCCTGTTTGATGGCGAACTATTGCAGGAGTATGAGGAGCTTCTTTTGGAGGGCACAGATGTTGGCTCTAAAATCAAGGATTCTATTGAGAAAATACTAGGTGTTCCGGTTTTAACAAATAGCGCTATAGATTCTCAGTCCATTCTCGATGACTATCGAAAAGAGAAAAATAAAATTGCGCAAAGTAACGCCCAGACGCAGAAAATTGCATCGCAGATGGAAGGACTCGAGGCAGAAAAGAGAGAACAAACCTCAGACCTGGAGCGTTTGCAAGGAGAACTCTCTGGAGAATACGAAGAACGGGCAAGGCTCGAAAGTGACCTTCAGCAAAGCGACCATGTAAAAACTTTACTTGATAGGATGGATGGGCTTGAAGCAGATATAGCTGGGAAAAAAGCAAGTAGAGACGCCGTGGTTTCACAAATTGTTGTTCAGACTAAAGAGGCGTGGAGAGGGCTTGTATCCTCTAGAGTTGAACACATCCTCTCAGATATAAGTAGTCAGCTTCAGCAGCTTGAGGCAAAAGAAGCGGCGCATGCGGTAGAGGCCCGACTCGTTGAGGATATGAAGGCGGCTGCTCATCAGCATCATTGCCAGTTGTGTGATCAAGACCTCGATGAAGCCCACGTCCAAATACTTCTTGAAAAAGTTGCTACGTATACTCGTGGTGCTGGTGCTCTAAGTGCTGATGAGGCTGCTGAGCTACAAAACTTGAGAGTTCGGAAAGCAACCCTTGAAAGTATGCGCTCAAGTAGTAATGCTGAAATGCTTTCTCTGTTGGAGGGGCAGCTTGATTCTTTGAAAGTCGAAATAGATGACAGTGAAAGGCAACTAAAAGCAGTACGAGAGGAGATCGAAAGACACGGCGACGTGGAGACACTGGCAAAGAGTTCAAGGGATGCTGTTACTGCTCTTGCACATTGCTTGAAGAAAATTGAGAATCTAAAAGAAGGAATTCAAGCGGTAAAAAACAAACTGAAAGAAATTGACAGTGCTCTTGCTACACTTGAAGAAAAACTGAACCGTGTCTCTACAGATGCTGACATGCTGCTTGCTGGTAGAAAGGTCTCTTTGTGCGAGCAAATCCACGATATCTTTGAAAGTGGTATAGCTGCTTATCGAGGAAAATTGAAAACTGATGTTGAACACGACGCAACAGAATTGTTTGTCAGCATAAGCAACGACCCAGATTATGTTCAGTTAAAAATCAATGACAACTACGGGCTATCTATGGTTCATGTATCCGGAGAACTGGTGCCTCTACGCTCTGCTGGCTTTGAGCATGTCGTTGCACTATCTCTAATCGGAGCGCTACATAAAAATGCGCCATTGCGAGGTCCCATTATTATGGACTCACCGTTTGGCAGACTCGACCCAGACCATAAACGAAATATAACCAAGGCACTCCCGGGCATGTCTGAACAAATCGTGTTGCTAGCCTATACGCATGAAATAGATGAACAGCAGGCTAGAGAAACGCTTGCTGATGCATTAAAGAAAGAATACCGACTTGCTCGTTATTCATCTTTCCATACGGAAATTGAATTACAATAAGGAGAGTTGAGTATGAATGACATTGTTAATATTCGGCTGTCAAAGGATGCCAACGATATTGCAGAACGGCTTGTTGCTACAGGGAAATTTGAAAATGTTGTTACTGCAGCCAAGTTTGCGCTCGCATACGCATTAAAGAATCATTTTGATGAGTGCGATCCATCTGCGTATAGCATCCCGGATAGCTCTGGTAGTAACTACAATGTAGGTTCTTTTGATAATGACGGCAAACTCGCTGCGCTACTTCGAGCATTATATCCCAACACGGACACACCATATATTTATGCGCGAGCCCTAATGGTATATGGTTTGATGAAGATTGGTGAGAGAATAGAAATAGAAGGTATACCGTCCATCAGTGCACTTTGCGAATGAAAAATGCTGACATATTTTTTACAAGAGCCACTTTTATATCAGAATTAAATAATCGCTTCAGATGCCGTGTAAGAATTCACAATGAGGAAGCTACGTGCTACGTTCCCTCATCATGCAAACTCAGTAATTTTATTGACCTGACCGGGTGTGATGTTTTCCTTCGCCCTATAACTGGCAAGTCAGAACTGCAGTTTAGTTTATATGCAGCAGAAACAAAAGGTGGAGTAATTCTTCTCAATCTGGCTGAAGCAAATAGGATAATTGCGGCTTCGCTACATAAGCGAAGATTCTCGTTCCTCGGAAGGAGAAAGAAGATACACCGAGAGGCTTTGATTGAGGGGTATAAATGTGATTTATACATTGAGGACACCGACACGATAATTGAGATTAAGACTATTTTATCACTTGAAAAAGATGGACACTTCCCAACGGTTCATTCAGCCCGTTCAAACAAGCAGCTGGAAACCCTTGAAAGATTGCTGGATTCGGGCCATAGGGTTTGTTATCTATTTGTGGCGCTCTGTCCGAAGACAAAAAGACTGCATTTAGACTTTGATGATCAATATAACAGGTTTTTCAAACGCTGCGTTGAAAAAGGAATGCTGTATTATGGCTGTGGCTTAAAAATGACTGACAACGACGGATTTACAACTTCATCTCAGCTTGAAGTCATCCTGCAAGAATAAATGGCTACAATGGCTATAAGAGGAACTGGAACCGGGGGAATCAGCTAAAGTCAAGGGATATGCTAGAAAGAAACCTTCCGGCAGCTTCAGAGTGATCTTTCTGGAGTGCGCAAAAGTCGGAGGCACCACGGAGACCTCCTGCATAGTAGCGTCTTTGCGCTTTATGTGGTGAGGTTTTGTAGCCCATTCCTACGCTCACTACCAGGAACAGCTGACTATTTCAGCAGAGCATAAAATATTCCAGCACCTGTCGGAAACGGTCTTGGGCGAGGCCGCAGGTGTCGCGGAGGTAGCCTTGTTCGGTTTCCCAGTTCTGGAGGCCGCGGTAGTAGAAGGCTTTGAGATCGTCCGTGATGATGAAGGGGACGATGCCGAAGCGCAGGCATTCCTTGAACAGCAGCAGGCGGCCGACGCGGCCGTTGCCGTCCTGGAAGGGGTGGATGCGCTCGAAGCGGTAGTGGAAGTCCAGCAGATCGTCGAAGGTTTTCTCCTTTTTTGCGTTGTAATCCCGCAGAAGCCGCTTCATGGCTGCTGGGACCTCCTCCGGGGCGGTGGTGGCCCTGCCGCCGACCTCGTTGGGGAAGCGCTTATAGTCGCCCACGGCAAACCAGTCCTTGCGGCTGTCGGTGGTGCCGTTTTTCAGCACGGCGTGGAGCTGCTTGATCAGGCTTTCGGTAATGGCGGGATTGGCTGCGTCGATGATCAGATCGATGCAGCGGAAGTGATTCGCCGTCTCCACCACGTCGTCCACCCGCACCGGCTCCTCGGCTCCGATGGTGTTGGTCTCAAAAATCAGCCGGGTCTGGTCGTGGGTCAGGCAGCTGCCCTCCATATGATTGGAGTTGTAGGTCAGGTCGATTTGGATTTTATGATAAATGCCGCCGTGGAGCTTTGCCGCCTTCTCATCCCGCAGGACTGTAAGCAGATCCCGCTTCCCAGCGTCCCGCCTGGTTTTCCGGGCGGGCTTTTCTGCTGTTTCGGGAACATTCCAGGTCTTTCCGGTCAGCAGGGCCCCGGGAATCCGCCCCTGGGCACAGTAATTCCGCACGCTGCGCTCGGAAAGCCCCCAGCGCTTTGCTGCCTCCAACACAGAAATATAGTCCATAAGAAACACCTCCGGAATACTCTTCCGGCAATATTATACCCCGTTACCGGCAAAATATCAATAATAATATCGAATTAAAAACGGAAAATTTATGCCGATAGGATGAAAGAACCCAATTTGAAGGGAACTGATCGAGTGTTCTTGTCATTCTAATCATTCTGGTCATCATGATGACAAGATGGAATCGCAGGTTAGGGGTGTCAGGGAGCGCCTGGGGAAGGGTTTGTGAATAATCACAAACGATGCTTGCTGAAGACGCGCCCATGGTTCTCAGAAAGGCTGCTGTTCCGTGTAAAGGAAACTGATTATAAATATGACTGTGTTTTTTACCAATTAACAAAGCAATGCCCCTTTTCATGCTGATGCATGGAGAGGGGCATTTTTTATTCTGTTGGTGCTGTCTGAAATGTCCTTTTCTATGAAAGTTGAGACAGACAAAAATATATTTTTTTGAATTCTTTTCGGAAATACTCGTCATTTTCTGCCTTCAGACTTCAATTTGTGAGGACCTTCTTCCTCGAGATCGCTTAGGGCCTTCCCCTTATTCGCAAATAGGCTGATTCGGAAAAATAAATCTCAAAAAGCACCTATCCAATTTCGCGTTTTCTTCCCCTTTACAAATGGAAGAAGCGCGACATTCCTCTGCTGAGGAGGTTAAAGATGTAAATATTTTGTGAACATTGACTTCGGAGAGTTGGAAAAAGGCTTCCAAGTGAGGAAACAAGTGGAGGGCCTTTGGGCCGATTGAATCTTGACAACTGAATCACCTGCCGGGAGGAGTACGACAGGCCGGACTTTGCGAGGACGCAATGCGAGCGGAGACGGTCAGCCGAAATACGTGGTCGGAAACGGAGCACAGGAAGCGGCTCGGGGAAACAGGGAAAGCATTCATAAGCAAATAACTGACTGCAACATGTACTGACTCACATCTCGGAGTCAGTGCTGTGCTATTATCAACGGCTTGAGAAGGAGGTGACAATCATGCCCCAGACGGACAGACGGCCTGCCTGGCCCACCCGGAGCAGCAGGAGGGTCCCGCTGGCGCAGATGCCGGCGATCCGCAGGCTGGTACGGCAGTGCTGCAATTTTGACAACGGGTACTGCCTGGCGCTGGACGAGGGCGACGGCTGCGCCTGCGTCCAGAGCTATTCCTGCTCCCTGCTCTGCAAGTGGTTCCGGGAGGCCGTGCTCCCCCTGGACCCGGTGCTGGAAGCTTCTCTGCTGGGCGGGACGACGAAGCGCTGCGCCATCTGCGGCGAGGCTTTTGTTCCCGGCTCAAACAGGGCGAAGTACTGCCTTGCCTGCAGCAAGGAACAGCGGCGGAAGGCGGACGCCGCAAGGCATCGGAAAAGCACGAACTGCGCAGTAATCCGCTGTGACCAAAAAGAAAACGGCTCCCCAGCTTGAACCTCAGACCGTGTTGACCAATCGTCGTCCGAAGGTGCAGAGCACCCGCTGATCGGGGAGCCAGGAACTGCCGGCGGCGCCGTGCCCTCAACCGTTGCCGGAAGGGGCTCGCCAACATCACGCAGCTCCTTTGCGGAGAGTGTACCACAGCGTCGAACCGTTGTCAAGAATCAGTTGACCGTAAGGCGCCCGATTCAGAATGCCGTGAGACCATTCACAAGCCTGTTTTTCAGCCCTGCGGGAAAGGGGAGGGAAATGGGTATTCCCCCCTCTGAAATCGAGGTTCTAACGGCGGAAAGGAGGAACGAAAACGAATGAATTCATAACCCGCAAAAGCAGAATCCCGCCCTATCTGATGTATCCCAGGTTTTTGATCGATCTGCAGCTCAGCGAGACCGCCAAGCTCGTCTACATCCTGCTGCTGGACCGCGCCCGTCTTTCCGGCAGCAACCGCGGCTGGGAGGACGAGGAGGGGCGGGTCTACATCAGCTATCGCCATTCCGAGCTGGCGGAGAGGATCGGGAAGGGAAAAACCGCCGTCAAGGAGGCCCTGGCCAGCCTGGAGAAGGCGGATCTGATCCAGCGCTGCCAGGATAAGGTCGGCAGGCCGGGACGGATCTACGTGAAGCTCCCGCCGACCCCGTGGCCGGAAAACCGGCCCCAGGAGGGCCGGAAAAGCGTCCCCGCCCCGGCCGGAAATCCGGCCCCGCCACCTTATAAGAGTAAGAATTACAGAATTCAAAACAACACAGACAGATATGCTTATCAAGGAGATGACAGTCTATGAACGCATTGTTTGAAACGCTTCCTGTTCCGACGGAGCCGGGCCCGCCCGGCGACGACGAGTACCGGGATGAGGCAACAGGGCTGCTGTACTGCAAGGAGTGCCGCAGCCCCCGGGAGACGGATGTTATTCTTTTCGGCCAGGCAACCCGGGTTCGGTGCCTCTGCGCCTGCCGGAAAGCGGCAATTGAACGGGAGGAGCTGGGCCGAAGAAAAAAAGAGTTCCTGGACACGGTAGCCCGCAACCGCAGCGTCGGCCTTTCGGACCCCTGTCTCCGGAAACACACTTTTGAAAACGACCGGGGCGAAAACCCAGAGCAGATGGCCATGGCCCGGCGCTTCGTGGAGCACTGGCAGGAGTTCCGGGAGCGCTCCCTGGGCCTGCTGTTCTGGGGCGGCGTGGGCTCGGGCAAGACCTTTCTGGCCGGCTGCATCGCTAACGCCCTCCTGGACAAGGGCGTGACC
>JAEEGL010923685.1_pt1 | contig 13913 bp, 13 predicted proteins | sample 9134231 | NCBI WGS metagenome assembly JAEEGL01 (sample SAMN16246548, study PRJNA631951) | gut metagenome | biome: gut microbiome; feature: rumen; material: fiber-attached | host: Bos | place: Iran: Karaj | collected 2018-10
GCTGCGGTACGAATGCCTGAAAGAACGGCTGTTCAGGCAGCTGAATGAAACAGGCGCCTGCTGACCGGCAGGCGCCTGCTGAATGGACGGGCGGAAGGATTAAACCATCATCTGATAGATTTTTGCACAATCTTCTTCGTTCAGGGTCACAAAGCCGGAGATGCAGCCGGGACGGCCGTTTCCGCGGCACAGGGCATTGACCAGCGCCGGAATGTCCTCTTCTTTCGCGCCCAGTTCCGCGAAGTTTTTCGGCATGCCGATGGAAATCAGGAAATGGCGCAGGGCTTCAATTCCGGCTTTTGCCGTCACCTCCGGATGGTCGAAGTCCATCTGGCAACCCCAGACCCGCACCGCGGCTTTGGCAAAACGCATGATGTCGTGATTCATCACATAGGTAAAGACCGCCGGCATCGTGACGGCCAGGCCGGCGCCGTGCGCGCAGTCATACAGGGCGGACAGCTCATGCTCGATATCGTGGCTGGTCCAGTCCTGGCTCCGGCCGACGCCGCAGGAGTTGTTGTGCGCCATCATACCGGCCCACATAATGTTTGCCCGGGCATCATAGTTGTCCGGATCAGCGATCACCCGGGGCCCTTCGTGGATCATGGTCAGCAAAAGGGCCTCGATCAGCCGGTCGGTTACTTCCACTTCTTTTGTATTGGTCAGATAGCGCTCGTACAGGTGAGCCATAATATCCGTGATCCCGGCAGCCGTCTGAAAGGCGGGCAGGGTCTGCGTCAGGGCGGGATTCAGGATCGAGAAACGGGGGCGGATCGCGTCTCCGGTGGCGCCGCGTTTGAACATCCCGTCTTCCCGGGTAATCACGCTGTCCGGGCTGCCTTCGCTGCCGGCGGCGGCAATGGTCAGCACCGTGCCGACCGGCAGGGCTTTTTCAATATACTTGCCGCTGTAGAAATCCCAGAAATCGCCTTCATAGACCGTTCCTGCCGCGATCGCCTTGGCGGAATCGATCACGCTTCCGCCGCCGACCGCCAGGATGAAGTCGATCTTTTCATTCCGGCACAGCTCAATTCCCTGATACACGAGGCCGCTGCGGGGGTTGGGCTGCACCCCGCCCAGCAGGAGGAAGGGAATACCTTCCGCTTCCAGGGAGGCCTTTACCCGGTCAATCAGGCCGGAACGCAGGGCACTGCCGCCGCCGTAATGGATGAGGACTTTTGTTCCGCCGAAACGCCGGACCAGGCTGCCGGCCTGGCTTTCGGAATCCCTGCCGAAAACAAAGCAGGTGGGGGAGTAGAAGGTGAAATTATTCATGAGGATCATCCTTTCCTTATCTATGAACACTGTCAATGAACGCCGGTTTGCCGTTCCGATGCATTCTAAAGCTTAAAGTTCACTCTATGTCAACAAAAAAGATACAGAACGGCGCATGGGGGACGATCAGGATTCTTCCATCCTGGTTTCCAGCAAAGCTCCGCCGGAAGCGTAAACCAGCTTCATCGAAAAGAATTTCCGACGCTCCAGAAGCAGGGGAAGGAAAACCCGGTCGCCTTCCCACAGGGAAAGATCCAGGACCTGGCCGACCGGAACCCATTTCAGGACGCCTTCCCGGCAGTCCGGAAGGAATGTTTCCTTTGCACGGGCCGTATAGAGAAAAGTCAGCTCGTTTCCCCAGTCCGGCAGGATAAAGGTAAGAATTCCCCGGAGCTGCAGATCTTCCAGCTCCAGGCCGGCTTCCTCCCGGACTTCGCGCCGGATGCATTCCTCCGGGGTTTCATCCTCCCGGAGATGCCCGCCCAGGCCGATCCACTTGCCGGCGTTTTCATCGACGCTTTTTTTCACCCGGTGCATCATCAGCCAGCGGCCGTTGTTTTCCGCATAACATAAGGTGGTCAGACGCATGGAAATCCTCCTTCCCGCAGACGGCGGATCAGGGACAGGTCGGCCGGGAGCCAGCCGACGCTGTTTAATTCCTCCTGTGCCAGCCAGCGGGCAGACTGGTGCTCCCTGAGGGTCAGGGAACCGGAACAGACGTTACAGAAGAAACAGCCCATGGACAGATGAAAATCCGGATAGTCATACTCGATCTGCGCCAGCTTTTCACCGACAGAAACGGACAGATCCAGCTCCTCCCGGATTTCCCGGGCCAGCGCTTCTTCCGGGGTTTCGCCCGGCTCAATCTTCCCGCCGGGGAATTCCCAGTAGCCTTTCCACGGGCCGTATCCGCGCCGGGCGGCAAACAGGCGGTTATCATGCAGGAGGACCGCGGCGGCTACCCGAACCGTTTTCTGCGGAGGAGGAACCACCCGGCTTTTCCGGTCGGGAAAAAGGTAAAGCCCTGCCTCGGTGACAACGAGATCCATAGGGATATCCAGCGCGCCTGCGGGAAGGAAACCGGCGTGCTGGGCTTCAAAGGCAGCCATCAGGAAAACGGCGTTCACACATTTCGGAAGAAAACGGTCATAATACCCGCCGCCCATGCCCAGGCGGGCGCCTGCATGATCAAACGCAACCCCCGGGCAGATGACCAGGTCGATCTCCTCCGGCCGAACGACTCCGGATGAAGCTTCCTCCGGCTCCGGAATACCGAAAGCACCGGCCTGCCACTTTCCGGGGACCAGGGCGGCCATTTCTGTTTTGCTTATACAGCGGGGATAGGCAAATACTTTTCCGGCAGCCGAGGGGCAATCCGGAAGTGAATCCAGGGACAATTCCCCCCGGACGGCACGGTAAAGCATCACCGTATGCGCGTTCCGGAATTCCGGAAGGGCTGCGATACAGCGTACCACCCGGGACGATTTGTCCACGCGGTCCGCCGGAGAAAGCCGGTTTCTGGCTTCCGTATATTGATTTCTAAGCGCAAGACGGGACGGATCAGCCGGAGACATCAGAAACGAATGGTTTCTGGAGCGGCGGTGAATGAGGAGAAGACGGCTTCCGCTCCGAGGAAATACAGCACCTGGGTGTTGTCATCCTCCGGACTGTACATGGCCCGCAGGGAGGGATACTTTTCGAGCATGGCAGTCTTGACTTCCACCCGGTCATCATTCACCAGGCTGCCGGAGATCCGCAGCCACCGGCCGTCTTTATAAGCGCAGATTTCCGCCTTCGGATTGGCGGCCAGCTGGTGTGAAACGGGCTTGACTTTGCCGGTCTGGATATACAGCTTATCCTCATAAACCAGGATGGTTCCGAAAGGACGGACACGGGGCTGATCCCCTTCGGCCGTTGCCAGGTAATAGGTTCCGCACTCCTCCAGAAACGCGCAGACTTTTTCAATACCGCTCATATCGTGATTCCTCCTGTTCAGTATTCTGATGAATCAACGATACAGGAAAGAGGGGAGGCTGTCAACTTGATTTTTCCGTCACCGGAAGGTACAATACAGAATGAGGAAGGATGCGGATTCTGACGGTCTGTGTCCGGCAAAACTGAGGAGAAACCGCAGCAGCATGTTCGAAAGATTTGAAGTCATCCGCAATGCGGAAATGTGCCAATATACGACGCTGAGGCTTGGCGGGAAAGCGGACTGGCTGGCTTTTCCGCGGAGCGGCGCGGAAATTGCCGCGATGTTTGCGGAAGCCCGCCAGGCCGGCATCCCCGTAACTGTCATCGGGCACGGAAGCAACCTGCTGGTGCCGGACGAGGGGATCCGCGGACTGGTGATCCGCGTGGAAAGAAATATGCGTACCGTGCGCAGGGAAGGGAATCAGCTGACCGCTGAGGCCGGCGCCATGCTGGGAGCCGTTGCGGTTGCGGCCGCGGACGCAGGGCTTACAGGGCTGGAATTCGCATCCGGGATCCCCGGAACCGTCGGCGGCGGAATCACCATGAACGCAGGAGCTTACGGCGGGGAGATGTCAGGCGTGACCGTCATGGTGAAAGGCGTTCGCCCGGACGGGGAACCGGTCTCCCTGAACCGGGAGGAAATGCGGTTCGGATACAGAACGTCAGCCGTGAAGAACACGGACTTCGTTGTCACCGAAGTGACGATGGCGCTGCAGCCGGGAGATGCCGCGGAGATCCGGGCCAGAATGAATGAACTGAATGCCCGCCGCGCGGAGAAACAGCCTCTGGACGTTCCAAGCGCCGGCAGCACCTTCAAGCGGCCGGAGGGCTATTTTGCAGGCGCGCTGATCGAACAGTGCGGGCTGAAGGGATACAGCATCGGCGGCGCAAAGGTCAGCCCGAAGCACGCGGGGTTCCTGGTGAATACCGGGAGCAGCAGCCGGGATTACCTGGAGCTGGTCCGATATGTACAGAAAACCGTGCTGGAGCGCACCGGCGTCCGGCTGGAACCGGAAATACGGATACTTGGTACGGAGGAAGCATGAAATACCTGATTGTAACCGGGCTGAGCGGCGCCGGGAAAACGGCATGTGTCCGGTATCTTGAGGACAAGGGCAGCTTCTGCATGGACAATATTCCTCCGATGATGCTGCCGAAGCTGCTGGAAGCCTTTGACTCGAACCAGACCCGCTGGCAGACGGTCACGATTGCCGTGGACGCCCGAAGCGGTGAATTTTTTGATGCCCACGCGGTGGCACAGATGATCCGGGAACTGAGCCGGATCGGCCACAGCATGGAAACGATTTTCATGGAAGCCAGCGACGAGACACTGCTGGCGCGGTATAAGGAAACCCGGCGGGATCATCCGCTGAGCAAGGAAGGGCTGACGCTGGTCGAAGCGATCGCGGAGGAACGGCTGCGCCTTCAGCCCCTGCGGGAAACCGCCGATTATATCATCGATACCTCGGGCCTTACCACCCGTGAAATGAAGAAAAAGCTGAACGCAGCGCTCGGAAGCATGAGCGATGCGGAACCGCCGATCCGGGCAGAGGTGATGAGCTTCGGGTTTAAGAGAGGACTGCCCCGCCAGGCGGACCTGGTGATCGACGTCCGTTTTCTGCCGAATCCGTTCTATATTGAAAGCATGTGCCGCCACACCGGGCTGGATCCGGATGTGAAGGAATTCGTTACGGAGCATCCCGTGACGAAAGCGTTTATGGAAAAGTGGACGGACCTGCTGTCCTTCCTGATCCCCTGCTACCGGGAAGAGGGGAAACACCGGCTGGTGATCGCCGTCGGCTGCACAGGCGGCGTGCACAGAAGCGTCACGATCGCGGAGGCGATCGGCGCGTATCTGCGCGAACAGGGCCTGCCGACGGAGATCACCCACAGGGATCTTCTGCTGGAACAGGCGCGCTGGAACGTGCCGCTTGAGGACGGAGAATAAGCATGCGAACGGACGAAGGACAGAGCTATTCGGCAAGGGTGCGGGCGGAGCTGATCCGCCTTCCGCTGGGGAAACCCTGCTGTATGCTCAGCGAGATTTCGGCGCTGACGCAGACTTCCGGACACCTGGCTTTCCGCGGAGGCGGCTGGATTTCGGTCAGCTACCGGCTGGAGGACGCGGGAACGGCACGGAGGCTGTTTCAGATGCTGAAAAAGCGGCTGAATGTGACGCCGACCCTGCATTTTATTCAGACTTCGCAGCTTGGCGGGCGGCGGACCTGCGTGCTGGCCCTGAACACAGGGGACACAAGAACGCTGCTGGAAGCCCTGCATATGACGGAGACGGACGAAAAAGGGCAGATGCATCTGAAACGGACGGTGCCGCGCCATCCCATGACGCGGCAGTGCTGCAGGAAAGCCTTCCTGCGGGGCGCGTTTCTCGGCGCGGGTACGGTTACAAATCCCGAAAAGGGATACCATTTTGAATGGAAAGCAGAGGACGAACATCTGCCGGTGGTGCTTGAGAAACTGCTGGAGAAAAGCGAACTGCCGTTCCATTGCTACAAGCGAAGCGGACAACTGGTGGTCTACCTGAAAGGCGCACAGCAGATTGCGGACATTCTGGCGATGATGGGAGCCGGGCAGAGCGTGCTGCAGTTTGAGAACACAAGAATCCGAAAGCAGCTGCGGGCAGCGGCGGTACGGGCCGCCAACTGTGACGAGCACAACGGGGAAAGGATGCTGGACGCCGCCCAGAAACAGGCGGAAGCGATCCGGAAAATTTCCCTGAAGCAGGGGCTGTTCACCCTGCCCCCGGCTTTGCGGGAGCTGGCCCGGCTCCGCCTGGAAAACCCGGACCTGAGCCTGAAGGAACTCGGAGAAATGCTGAACCCGCCTGTGGGAAAAAGCGGCGTGAATCACCGCATGCGGCGGCTGATGGAAGTCGCTGACGAATTTGAGTAAAGAATCCGGAACAGAAAGGAGAAACAGAAAGCATGGCTGCATCCGTTTCATATCTGCTGCTGTATCTGTTTTCCGGCGTTCTTTCGATTCGCTTCCTGCTGCCGAGGCATAAGCCGCTGAACCGGATCTGGCTGGGAATGAGCCTGGGCGTCCTGGAGGAAATGTGGCTGCCGTCCTTATGCGCGTTCTTCCTGAAGTTCACCGCGGCGGCGCATGCCGCCGCTGCCGGCCTGCTGCTTCTTCTGACGCTGATCTGCTGGCTGTTCAGGGACAGGCGGGAGCCGGCGCCCTGGGACCGGGAGGAAGGGAAGGCGCTGTACCGGATGCTGCCGGTCATCATTCCCCTGACGATCCTGAGCGCCTGGCTGCAGGTGACCCATACCATGAGGGTGGACGCGGCCGGAAACTGGAATGTGGGGCAGAGCACCTACGGGGACCTGCCGATGCATCTGAGCTTTATCACCAATCTGATCGGAAAAAAGTTTCCGGCGGATTATCCGTTTTTTCCCGGAAGCCGGCTGAGCTATCCTTTCCTGACGGATTCACTCAGCTCCACTTTTTATCTGCTGGGCTGCAGCCTGCAGGCGGCGGTGATTCTGCCCGGAACCCTGATGATGCTCCTGTGCTTTATGGGCGTGCTGGTGCTTGGCAGGGAGATGACCGCGGGCGGAAAGATCATGATTCTGGCGGCGCTGCTGTTTTTCCTGAACGGCGGGCTGGGATTCCTGTATGATTTCGACCTCGCGGGGGGAGCCTGGGAAGCGCAGGCGGGGGATTCCCTGCCCGCACAGATCGGGGAAACCATTGCGGGATGGTTCCGGACCGTGGGCGCACGGATCGGGCATATCCTGACCGGATGGTACAAAACGCCGACGAACCAGCCGGATCCGAACAACCTGCGCTGGTCCAACGTCATCTGCGATATGATGATCCCCCAGCGGACGCTGCTGGGCGGATGGTGCACGGTGTTCCCGTGCTTTTACCTGCTGGACGCGGTTTTCCGCCCGAAAAAAAGGGACACGGGAAACGGTGCGCGCGGCCTGATCCTGCTGGCTATCTGGGCAGGCTCGCTTCCACTGGTCCATACCCACAGCTTCCTCGCGCTGGGGCTGGCGTCCCTGGGATGCATGCTGTACGACTGGATCCACGGGGACCCGGACGCCATGATGATCCGGAGGAAACGCAGCCGGATCCTGCTGCCATACCTGGCGTATGCCTGCATCGCTGCGGGACTGGCGGCGCCGCAGCTGCTTGCGTTCACGTTCCGGCAGACTTTCCAGGAAAACGCCGGGCAGGGTTTTGTGATCTTCCAGTTCAACTGGGTCAACAACCCGCGCGGAGACGGCATGAGGGATCTGTACCTGTGGTTTTATGTGAAGAACATCGGCCTGCCTTTTCTGGCGCTGGCGGCGGCGCTGGCAGACAAAACGCCCAGAAACCGGAGGCTTTTTGCCATGGCGCTGCCGATTATCCTGGCGGCGGAATTCGTCCGATTCCAGCCGAATGAGTACGATAACAACAAACTGTTCTATGTGGCATGGCTGCTGTGCTGCATGATTACAGCGGACTGGTGCGCCGGAATATGGAAGAGGCTGCGCGGACTGCGCAGCAGGTATGTGCTGGCCGTGATCGCGGCAGCGGTGACTTTTATGAGCGCCGGGCTGACCATCTGGCGGGAATGCGTATCGGATTATACGGCGTTCAGCAGGGACGCGGTGGAAACCGGTGAATTTGCCCGGGACAAGACGGAAGCGGACGCTGTTTTCCTGACCGGAACACAGCATCTGAACCCGGTCCTCTCGATCGGCGGGAAGACGATTGTCTGCGGGCCGGATTTATGGCTGTACTGGCACGGGTTTGACACCTCGGAGCGGAGGGAAGACCTGCGGCTGTTCTACGAGGATCCCGAGGGGCATCCCGAGATACCGCAGAAATACAATGTGGACTATATCCTCGTTTCATCCTATGAGCGTTCCTCCTACCAGGTAGATACGGAGGGGCTGGACAGGTGCTACCGGAAAGTCTTTGAAAACGGGGAAGCGACGATCTGGAAAGTATCCGACGGATGAAGAAGATTGCTTTTTCAGCCGTTTTAGGATAATATATATTGATATATTACGCAAAGGAGGTGACAGCATGACCGAAAAGATGGATTTGCAGAAATGGCTTGCAACAGCTGCAATGGTCGTGCTGTCACTGGTGATCGTGCTGCTTCCGTCCGCCGGAGCCGATCCGAACAGATGGGAGATTCCCGTCATCGTCATTCATCTGGCGCTGCCGGTTGCCGCGGCGATCACAGGCGCGCTGTGCTTCTGGCCGGTGACAGGCGCGCTGTGTATCCTGACAGCGGCGGCCGGATGGAAAGTTTTCCCGGCGGAAGCCCTTCCTGTCACGCTGTTCTGGTGCGCCGCGAGCGGGCTGACGGCCTGTATCCCGATCAGGAGAAAGCTGCTCCGTCCGGCGCTCCGGGCAGGAATGTGCCTGGCAGCATGGAGCATCGGCCTGCTGATTCTCCTGCAGGCGACGGGCGGGCAGATTGTGAACGGGCTGGCGCAGGCCATCTGCGGCGCAGTCGACCGGAGCCCGGACAGCACGGAGATTCTTCTGCGCGCATTCAGCGCCGGGTATATCCGCCTGAAGGGAGTCAGCGCGCTCATGCCGGCGGCCCAGATGCTGGGCACCGTCACCATTCCGGCGGAAATCCGGGTACAGATGCTTTTCAGCCTGCGGGTATCGCTGGAGGAGATCCTGCCTTCCCTGATCTGCAGCACCATCATTTATCACACGACGCTGACTGTATTGCTGAGCACGGTCCTGCCGGATTGGCAGCGCCGGAAACGCGGGGAAGCAGGGGAGTTTGCCCCCATGGAACAGTGGTATATGCCCAGAAGGATGGGCGCGGCGGTGTTTGCGCTGTGCATCGGCTGGGTGATTGCCCTGATGGCGCAGGAAGGGATTGGCGCTTATCTCGGATGGATGTGCGCCGGCGTCTTCAGAGTGGCTTTCATCCTGCAGGGAATCTGCTGGATGCAGTGGATGGGCAAACGGATGGGCGTCCGCTCGGCGGCGCGCAACGTCTGGTCGGTGATCCTGTCCATCGTGATGCCGCTGATTCCGATGATTATGGGCATGATAGATCAACGAAGGGACGCGCGTCATCTGCGTCCGGAAGAGGAGGCTGATCAGGAATGAAGGTCGTATTACTGAAAGATGTCCGGAATATGGGCAAGCGGGATGATATCCTGACCGTCAGCGACGGATACGCACGGAATTTTCTGTTCCCGCAGAAGCTGGCGGCAGAGGCGACTCCCGGCACCCTGAAGGAGATTGAACGGAAGCGTGCCGCGCAGGACGCCAGGGAAGCGGAGCTGAAAGCGGAAGCGCAGGCAAAAGCAGAGCTCCTGAAAAACAAGATCATCGTATTAAAGGCGAAGTGCGGAGAAAAAGGGCGGCTGTACGGCAGCGTGACCTCCGCCGAAGTGGCCGAAGAACTGGAAAAACAGCACGGGATCAAAGCGGACAAGCGTAAGATCGATATCGGTGATCCGATCCGGGAGATCGGCATCCGGGAGATTACCGTGTGGCTGTACGCGGGAATTACGACGAAGATGAAGCTGGATGTGCAGCCAATTTCGAAATAACCGACGGCAATGAACCAATCTCCTGCTTTGCCCGGGCGGATGCCTGACACCGCAGGATCACGAGTGACGGAGGAACAATGGAGAATCCGGAGGGGCTGAGCGGAGTGGTTCCGCCTCACAGTACGGAGGCGGAGATCAGCGTCCTGGGCGCAATGCTGCAGGACGACGCCGTTGTGCTCCGGGCAATCGAGCTGTTGACTCCGGAGGATTTCTACTCGCCGGAACATAAAGAGCTTTTTACGGTGATGGCCGACCTGAACCGGGACCATAAAGCGATCGATCTGGTCACCATGCACGAGGAGCTTGCCAGGCGGGGAACCCTGGAGGGCATCGGCGGAACCGAGAACCTGATGCGTATCCTGAATTCGGTGCCGACCACGGCCAACGCAAAGGCTTATATTGATATCGTCCGGGAGAAAAGCACCCTGCGGAAGCTGATCGGCGCATGCCAGAGGATTTCCGCGGAGTGCTACAGGCAGCAGAAGCCGGTGCCGGAAACGCTGGCCGCGGCGGAAAAAGCGATCTTTGACATTGTGATGAACCGGGCGGACGGGGAAACGCTGCAGCCCCTGAAGGACATCGTATTCAGGACGTTTGACCAGATTGAACAGCTGGCAAAGCTCCGGGGCGCCATTGCCGGCGTTCCCACAGGGTTTATCGACCTGGACAACCTGCTGACGGGCCTGCACGGCGGGGAACTGGTTGTCGTCGGCGCCCGCCCGTCGATGGGAAAGACCTCCTTTGCCATGAATGTGGCGGCGTATGCCAGCCTGAACCAGCGGAAAAAAGTGGCCGTATTTACGCTGGAGATGCCGCGGGAGCAGATTGCCATGCGCATTCTTTGCTCGGAGGCACGGGTGGATATGCAGCGGGTACGGAAGGGGACCCTGTCCAGCGACGACTGGCTGCGGCTGGTGAATTCCCTGGGACCGATGGCGGATGCGCCGATGTATATTGACGATACGGCAGGCATTACCCCAAGCCAGCTGCGGAGCCGGTGCCGCCGCCTGATGATGGATCAGGGCCTGGATCTGGTGGTGCTGGATTACCTGGGACTGATGCGGGCGGACGGACGGGTGGAGAACCGCCAGCTGGAGGTCAGCGAAATCAGCAGGCAGCTGAAAGCGATCGCGCTGGACCTGAAGGTGCCGGTGCTGGCCTGCGCGCAGCTGAGCCGCGCGAACAAGGACCGGCAGGACAAGCGGCCCGTCCTGAGCGATCTGCGGGATTCGGGGTCCATCGAACAGGATGCGGATGTGGTGATGTTCCTCCACAGGGAGGAATACTACAATAAGGATACGGAAGACAGAAACATCGGCGAAGTGATCATCGCTAAACAGCGGAGCGGCCCCCTCGGCACCGTGAAGCTGGCCTGGCTGAGTGAAATCACGACCTTTGCGAATCTGGCAAAGGAACCGGGCCCCTCCGGAGACGCGCCTTTTTAAGGAAGACGGACGGAATGCCGGCGGATTCCGGGCAAACGGAGCAGCAGGCCTGCACTCCACGACCATGCGAGGGGATCCCTGCCGGGGAACAGGGATGAAATGAAAGAGGAAAGAGCAATCGGAGGATCCGATTGCCTGGAGGATGAATGGAAAACTATTCGGTCTGCCAGCTGCAGAAAGATATGAGATATGAGGGCTTCCTGATGGTCCGTTCCGCCGAGAAGCGGAAAGATGTGAAAGGCAACGATTACGTGGATATGAACCTGTCCGACCGGACGGGAGAAATCAACTGCAAGATCTGGAACTGGGATCCGGGAGCGGCGGCGCCGGAAACCGGCAGCGCACTGAAGGTTCGCGGAACGGTGCAGGAATACAACGGAAGGCTGCAGCTGCGGGTGGAAAAATGGCGGAATACAACCGCAGAGGACCCGGTGGATATGAGCCTGCTCGTGCCCTGCGCTCCCCGGAAGCCGGAGGAAATGATGGCAGAGATCCGGGAAACGCTCGACAGCTTCCGCAACGAAAAGCTCCGGAGGCTGACAGAAGGGATGCTGGAAACAGCCGGAAGCGACCTGAACTGGTTTCCCGCGGCTCAGCGGATGCACCATGCGGAGCGCAGCGGACTCCTGCATCATACCTCGGATATGCTGCGGCTCGCCAAAGGCGTGCTGGAGGTCTATCCCTGGCTGAACAGGGATCTGCTGCTGGCAGGGGTCATCATCCATGACCTTGGGAAAAACGAGGAGCTGAAAAGCGATAAAGCCGGAAACGTAACGGATTACACGCGGAGCGGACAGCTGCTGGGGCATCTCGTACGGGGAATCACCACGCTGAACCGGGTGGCAGACCGGCTGGAGATCCATGGGGAAACAGTGGAGCTGCTGGAACATATGCTGCTGAGCCACCACGGGGAGAGCGAATACGGCAGCCCGAAAGCACCGATGTTTCCGGAGGCGGAAATGCTTCACTGGCTTGACATGATGGATGCCCGGATGAACACCATGAAGAGCGCGGAGGACAAAACGCCGGAGGGAGCGTTCAGCGAGAAGATCTTCAGCCTGGACCGGCGGGTATACCACCCGAGATATACAGAGGACGCCGAGTAAGCAGTCAGCGGCAGGAGATTCCTGAAGCGGAATCCGCCGGGGAAGCAGATGGGTTCCGGAGACCCGGGCACCCATCCGGCAAACCGGTGCGGGGACGGAAAAGGGTCATGCTGCCGGCAAATGTACGGATTATAAAGGACGGAGGGATTCAGTATGTTGAAAAAAAGGATGGTTTGCCTTGCTTTGCTGTTGTGCGCCGCACTGGTACTGACGGCCTGCGGACAGCAACAGGCGGTTTATCCGAACCAGCCCAGACAGGACAACGGATCGCAGCAGCAGGCGCCTGCCCAGCCGGAATCAGCCGCACAGGCATTCCAGCCCCAGCAGATCAATTTCAATGACGGCAGCTACGATCCCGCTTCGGAGGAAGGCGGAGACCAGGAAGCGGTTGCCGCGGCCAACGTTCCGACACCTGCTCCGATCCTGCAGAGCGAGTATGCCGGAGCAACGCCGGTCAGAATCGATCCTGTGGACAAGCCAACCCCTACGCCGCTGCCGACCCTGACGTTCTCGTACGCCGAGTATAAGGCGTCGAACCTGCATCTGTCATTTGAAGGGCCTGCCGGCTGGATGGTGGACGACAGCGCGGTCGACAGCTACAAGCTGACGTATCCGAATCCTTCCATGGACTACGAGGCGACGGTGACAATCCGTACGGTTGCAGTCGGAAAGGATTATACCCAGAATGAACTGATCAAGGAAGCGAAAGCGCAGGCGGACGCCCTGAAGGGAACCGGCACCTACCAGTCCTTTGATCCTTCCAACACAGCGGCGCGTTTCTTTATTGACGGAGACGGCGTCTATATCGCGTACAAAGGAACGCTGAACGACGGCCAGGAGACCGGCGTTGCGGGACGGATTATCGTCAATACGGTGAATAAAACCCTGTATATTCTGCATGCCAGCTATCCCAGGGGACTGGCTGACACCTTTGCGGAAGGAGTATACAACAAGATCCGCCATTCCATGAAGCTGACAGACTGATTCACCGGGAAACCCATCTGAACGGCGGAAAACTCTTACCGTGACGCGCTCTGAAACAATTCTGAAGCGCGTCATCGTTTGTTATTCGGAGGCTAAAGGGAACATGAGTAAAGCAGCGCGTCTTTTTATTCTGGGGTTGTGTGCCCTGCTGATTCTGTGGGGGACGGCAGCTCAGGCGGAGATGGTGACGGTAGGGATTACCCTGACCGGAATCCTTCCGGCTGATGACGGGACGTTCAGGACAGTAACGGCGGAAGGCAGCTTCCGCGTGTATCAGAACGGCCAGGAAATCGGCACCATCGAAGCCGGAAGGAATACGCTGACGGCGAGCAGCACGGAACGGATCCGCATTGAACCGATTCCCCAGACGTTTGCGCCTGAATGGGACCTGAGCACGGCATATCAGCATTTTACGCTGAGCGGCGGAGGCGCGCAGATGATTCCCGTGACAGTTGCGCTGAAAACGGAAGCAACGGAGACGCCGGTTCCGGAAACCGTTCCGACCGAAACGCCCGTTCCGGAACCCGGAATGGAAAGCAAACCGGCGGATAATACAGCCGGGACGGAGCTTCCGGGAA
>JAEEGL016303884.1_pt1 | contig 13913 bp, 9 predicted proteins | sample 9134231 | NCBI WGS metagenome assembly JAEEGL01 (sample SAMN16246548, study PRJNA631951) | gut metagenome | biome: gut microbiome; feature: rumen; material: fiber-attached | host: Bos | place: Iran: Karaj | collected 2018-10
ACGTTTAACTAAATATCCTTTTCCACTACTAATCCAGCCTTTCGACTGGAAGTCTGCCCTTCGACAGCATATATAACTACTACTCACCTTTACGCTTTAAAAAGAAAGTTATGACCGTCTCGCGACGACCACTGTTATCCTAACACATTTAAAACTTTCTTATTACCAATAACTAAAAACCTAAAACTATAAATATTACTACTAACCTAAAACAATCTATTAACCATTCTTGACTTCACTTAGTCAAGCTTGTCTTTGTTTGACGATGCAAAGGTACAACGTTTTTTCGGATTACGCAATACTTTTGATGCTTTAAGTGTAAAAAAACGCTTTATTCTTGATTTAAATCAAGTCATTGTGCGCGATAACAACAGTTGTTAACACATTTATCGTCAATTGTAAATAGCTTTTAAGAATTCCTTTTTACCTTTTACCATTAGTAAAAGGAAGCTGCACTCTCAGAAAAGCTCAAATTAATTTGGTTTTTCATTCGATTTGCATTACCTTTGCATCGTCTATTATAGAAGCTATGCGTGTACTTATTGTAAATACTAGCGAACGGACGGGTGGAGCAGCTGTGGCCGCCAACCGTTTGATGGAAGCACTGAACAACAACGGCGTAAAAGCCAAGATGCTGGTACGCGACAAGGAAACTGCCAATATTTCTGTATGTGCACTGCCTCAGACGTGGCGGCTTCGCTGGCATTTCCTGTGGGAGCGCCTCTGTATCTGGTTGCATTTGCGCCTGAAGCGCGAACATTTATTCGAGATAGATATTGCCAACTGCGGTACCGACATCACCAGTCTTCCTGAATTCAAAGAAGCCGATGTCATCCACCTGCATTGGATCAACCAAGGTTTGCTGTCACTGAAAGACATCCGTAAGATATTAGACAGTGGCAAGCAGGTGCTATGGACGATGCACGACATCTGGCCTGCTACGGCTATCTGTCACCTGACCATGGACTGTCGTCATTTTGAAGTCCAGTGTCAAAACTGTCGTTTGCTGCCGGGTGGCGGTGGGCACAACGACCTGTCGGCCCGTATATGGAAACGAAAACAGCAGATGCTGGAAGGCAAGCACATCACTTTTGTCACATGCAGCCAGTGGTTAGGTAATGAGGCACGGAAGAGTGCGCTGCTCGCCAAACAAAACATCACCACCATTCCGAACCCCATCGACACGCATCACTATCGTCCGGCAGACAAGAAGAAAGCCCGCCAGATGATGGGACTACCGTTAGACGGGCATATCATTCTGTTTGCCTCGCAACGAGTGACTAACCCCAACAAAGGCATGCAATACCTGATAGAAGCCTGCAAGCTGATGGCCAGTAAGCATCCCGAATGTTGCGACAACACATCAGTAGCCATCTTGGGAGGTCATGCCGAAGAGATTGCCAATTTGCTCCCCTTCCCTACCTATGCTTTAGGCTACGTGAATGACGAGCAACGCATTGCTGCCGCCTATAATGCCGCCGACGTCTTTGTCTTGCCGTCGTTGTCAGAGAACCTGCCCAACACCATTATGGAGGCTATGGCCTGCGGTGTGCCCTGTGTAGGTTTCCGTGTGGGTGGCATTCCGGAAATGATTGACCACCTTGCCAATGGCTATGTTGCAGATTTCCGAGACGCAGCAGACTTAGCCAAAGGTATTCACTACGTGCTTGACGAGTCCGACCAGCAGGCACTGAGCAACAGCTGTCTACAGAAAGTGGCTCATAACTACTCTCAACAAAGTGTCGCCAAGCGATACATAGAAGTCTACGAAACAATCAACAAAAAACGACATTAACAACATAGGAGAACTTTTTAGAAGGTTGTTAAAGTTATTATAGTTGTCTTTATAATAAATATGATACGGTTTTCTATAGTTACGATAACCTATAATGCCGAGAAGGTGCTGCAACGCACGCTCGACAGCGTATGTAAACAGACCTACGAGGGTGTGGAACACCTGATAGTCGACGGTTCGTCAAAAGACCAGACGTTGGCAATGGTCGAACAGTATAAACAGCAGAGCGACAATTCCGACAACAATCACAAGGTCATCATACAGTCAGAGCCCGATCACGGCATCTACGATGCAATGAACAAAGGACTGACGCAGGCCTCCGGCGACTATGTGGTATTCTTGAATGCAGGTGACTTTTTCCCCGCTGCCAACACATTAGAAGAGATTGTCCACCAATGCCGCCTCAACGAATACCCTGCCGCCGAGCGTCCTGGCGTGCTCTATGGCAATACCGATATCGTCGACGGAGAAGGTCATTACCTGCATCCTCGCCGATTGCAGCCCCCCACGAAACTCACATGGAAGTCGTTCCGTCACGGCATGCTGGTATGCCATCAGGCCTTTTATGCCCGTACTGATATCGCCAAGAATACGCAGTACGACACCCGCTACCGGTTCTCGGCAGATGTCGACTGGTGCATCTGTATCATGCGTGAAAGCGAGCGTATGGGACTCTGTCTCTGTAATACCGGGATGGTGGTTGCCAACTATACCGAGGAAGGGGCTACTACCCAGAATCACCAAGCCTCGCTCAAAGAACGATTCGATATCATGCGCCGACACTACGGTCTGTTCAGTACCCTGGCTATGCATGTCTGGTTCATAATCCGGGCTGTCATCAAAAAATAAAAACAACTATAACAAACACATGATGAAAACTAAACTACTTACAATTACCACACTGCTGACCCTCACCCTGACGGTCAGCGCACAGCTCAGAGAGCGGGACAGGGGACTGCGCGAGACTCGTCCCGAGTATTTTACCACTGACGAAGCCCGGCGCGTTGGCGAGCAAGTATTGCTGTATCAACGCATGACTGGCGGTTGGCCCAAGAACATCAACATGGCCCGCCAACTGAGCGACAAAGAGAAAGCCAAAGTGAAGAACGACAAGCAACGACAGGACGACTCGACAACCGACAATGGTGCCACAACGATGCAGATGACCTATCTGGCCCGACTCTATCAGGCCACGAAGGACGTGCGCTACCGGGATGCCGTGCGCCGTGGTGTCGACTACCTGCTCAGCGGACAATACCCGAATGGCGGATGGCCCCAGTTCTGGCCCGATCCCAAAGGCTATCAGGTACATATCACCTACAACGACGACGCGATGGTCAACACCCTGAAGATGCTTCGCGACGTGGCAGAAGGCCGTGAACCCTATCAGGACATCGTCGACAAGAAGCAGAAGAAACGCATGCTAAAGGCCTTCGACCTCGGCATTGAGTGCATTCTGAACACACAGATCATAACCAATGGTGAGCCGACCATCTGGTGTCAGCAACATGATCGAGACACCTATCTGCCAGCCCCCGCCCGTGCTTTCGAATTACCCTCCTACTGTTCTGCAGAAAGTGGCAACATCGTCCGTCTGCTGATGTCGCTGCCCAAACCTGACAAGCGAGTAAAAGAGGCTATACATGCAGCGATGCGCTGGTTCGACAGTTATAAGCTGACAGGTGTGAAAGTAGACTATCAGGGCGACTGGCAAACGCCTAACCACGACCGTCTACTGGTGAAGGATATCAGTGCCAAGAAACCCCTGTGGGCCCGCTACTACGACCTTGAACGCTGCGAGCCATTCTTCTGCGACCGCGACGGCGTACCTCGTCAGCGTATGGACCAGATTGGCCATGAACGGCGGAACGGTTATGCTTGGTTTACCGACCGACCCGCAGACCTCTATCCGCTCTACGAAAAATGGGCTGACAAGTACGACCCGCTGCACAAGGTCTCTATCAGCCTGTCGACCAAAGGCATCAACGAGAATGGTACTTACAACATGTATCGTCGTCCCATCGTGGACGAAGCTAACTTCGATGCCGTCGTACAGGCCGGACAGAGCATTCAGGCTGCCATCGAAGCAGCACCTGAAAAGCCATCGAAGCCCTATAAGATACTGATTAAGAAAGGCACGTATCTGGAGAAGGTCATCATTGACCGTCCTAATATCGTGTTAGTGGGCGAACAGCGCGACAGCACCATTATCCAAATCACTGAGCTACGCAGTAAGATGAAGCCTCAGGAGTATCACGGACAGCAGGTAGGCCCCGGAGCCATCGTATTGATGGAGGGGGCTGACGACTGCATCATCAGTGGCCTCACCGCCTATAACAACTATGGGACGACTGTGGAGCCTACCACCGCACACCAGTTTGCCGTCTACGGACGTGCCACACGTACCATCGTCATCAACTGCAATGTATGGTCGGACGGCAACGATGCCCTGTCACTATGGGCGCCTGATGGCAACGGCATGTACTATCACGCTGACCTCGACCTGCGCTGTGGCGGTGTCGACTTCCTGTGTCCACGCGGCTGGTGCTACGTCACCCGTACACGGTTCTTAGGCGACGGACATGCCATCCTTTGGCACGACGGACGTGGCGACCCCGACAAGAAACTCGTCATTGTCGACTCCAAGTTCGATGCCAAGGTACCCACGCATTTGGGACGCTACCACCACGACTCTCAGTTCTATCTGGTCCACTGCCAGCTGTCGAAGAACATCCTCGACCAAAACATCTCGTATGCCTATACCGACAAGGTGCTCGACCCCTGTCCGTGGGGACTGCGCACCTACTATTGGGCCTGCTGGCGCGAGGGAGGCCATAGCGGCTGGCTCGCCGATAACCTGCGTACAGCACCCGGTGCTCCCGAATACCATACGGTCACCGCACGTTGGACGTTCGGTGACCGTTGGGATCCAGAAGCCCGCATTCGTGACCTCTGGCTGGTATTAGCGTATTAAATAGCTGTTAGCTATTGGCTATTAGCCGTTAGTTTTATCTTACAATCTTTCGACCGTTGACGATATAAAGGCCTTTCTTCGTCGGCTGACCATTCAACCGGCGACCACTGAGGTCGTAATATTGGGTGTTAGCTTTTAGCTGTTGGCTATTAGCTACTATTCCTTCTATGCCAGTATAGACGTCAGTGACATCTTGATACAGATACTTTCCGCCACTGTCTTTCTCCGTAGAGATTTCAAAGAACTTATCGGTCGTGATATTATTGATGTCAACGGTCTGAGGACTACCGCTACCCGTGCTGAACACAAAGTTCACGAAGTCATCATCGCCACTGATGGTATACTGCTTGCTATACCACTGCTTACCGCCGACGGCTACAGTGCTGCTGACCTTGTCACCCGGCCAGTTCTTGTTGGCAGGCGAATGCGTGTCGTCGCCACCCCATGTCCAGAAGTTCACGGAAGTCCAACCCACCTTATCGGTATTGACACAGACGGTAATAGTACGTTTCTCCACAGGAGCAGCAGCGGTATAGACGCGGGTAACGACACCGCTGACGGCCCCGCCAATAAGCAGTCCCACCTTGAGTGTCATGGCACCCTCGATATCTATCTTCGTACCGCTGGCCACCTTGGTGCTCTGTGCGGTAGGCTCGCGACCGTCAGTAGTGTACACCAGTTGGGCACCGCCATTGCTGCTCACCGCCGTCAGCACGGCCTGTTGCTTACCCTCATATTCGCCAGAGGGCAGGTCAACCCACGCCGTATTGGCACCATTGTCCAAATAGTAGGCATAATGATAGCCCTCCAACACCTTCACCCATGTCGAAGCAGGTGTGTACTGTCGGGTGTCACCCACCACCACCAGCAGCTTACTCTTAGAACCAGTAGAGCTGAAAGCAGCGAATTTCGAATTGTTGGCCTGCAACAGTTCATAGCTGCCCGTATTCTGGATGCCTGCTACATGGCGCACGTCAATCATCGCCTTGATGTCGCGCTTACAGTCAATCCAGTGCGTCAGGAATACACAAGGCGTGCCGGGCATGGCCAACAGATAGGCATTGGCCGCCAACGTGTCTTTCTTCAGCGGATCCTGTGCGGCATTGCTGCGTTTCTCCGTGTCGTGATTTTCCACGAAAGTGACGGCCCACTGTCTGTATGAGCCGCTATTATACGAGCTGCTCACCAACGGCCAATTGCCCTCATTCTGCTGAATCAGCTTGCGCCAGTCACCATTGTTGGCAGCATTGCGCACCGTATAGCGGAACTGGAAGTCGAAGGCGGCACTGGTCTTACCCGTTGCTTCAATCCAGTTCTTGATGGTGTTGGTACCATCCCAGCACTCGCCGACGCTAAACTGAGGTTTCGAGTCCTCGTTATACATCTTGGTATATGAGCCGGCATAGCCCTTTACCATGTCATAACGGAAGCCGGCATAGCCCAGGTCTTCAAGCAGCATCTTCAGATACGCCTTGACATTCGTCTGCACGTTCTCGCTCTTGTGATCCAGGTCGCGCATGCCGTCCCAACCCTCGCCGGTATCGGTATTCGACGAGAGCGAGTAGCCGTTCTGTGCGGCCCACGTCTTGGTCTTGCCACCATCGTCATTAGAGCAGATGTCCGTCGACTTCAGCTCGTAGGTCACACCCTTATACGTCTCCCGTGGAAAGTCCACCCAGTTCGAGACGTTCTTACGGTGGTTGATGACCACGTCGGCTATCGTTCCAACACCTTTGTCCTTAAAGGTCTTAATGAGCGAGCGCAGTTCAGCCTCCGAGCCAAACGAGCTGTCGTAGTGCCCAGGGAACCAGTAGAGGTCGTCATAACCCATCGACGTACCTCCGCAATTGGCACTCTGAGGCAACCATACCAACGAGAAATACTGCGACAGTTCGTCGGCTTGTTTCTCGAGTTTCACCCACTGCGACTGCGAAAACGAGTCCCAATAGAATCCCTGGAGCATTACACCCTCATATTGCGAGGGCCAACCCTGAGCGAGCATAGGCAGCGAGACCAACATCAGTAGCGCTACACTAAATAATAATTTCTTCATAGTTAATTCTTCAATTCTATTCGGTTCCGATGCAAAGATACAAAGAAAACGCTTTACTTGTTCCCCAACCCTGTAGAATACTTTTCAAAGGCATGCGCAATCGGTTGCATTTTCATCTATTTCAAGAAAAACAGAAAAAAACACTTCTCATTTCAAAAACTTTTCGTATATTTGCATCGTTATGTCGGACTACAGAACATGATATCGACGGATAAGCTATGCTGAGAAATAACAGATTGAACGTACAGTTACTATGCGAGGCCCTGCTGTTGCTGGCAATGACGTTGGGCATCCTGGCCTACTTCTCGCACAAAGCCCTGCGGCAAGAGGCGTTGCGCAATGCAGAGCAGACGCTGGAGGGCACCGTTCAAGACATAGACAATATCCTGATAGGTGTGGAACAGTCGACGGGCAACATCTACTATGACCTGCTGCAGCATCTTGACAACCCCGACCGCATGTTCACCTACAGTCGCGAGCTGGTGGCCAGCAACCCTAACATCGCAGGCTGTGCCATTGCCTTCCAACCTGGCTACTACCCCGGTAAGGACTTGTTTATGGCTTGCGCCCACCGCAAGGCATCCGGGATGGACGGCGAGTCGGAGATAGTGATGTCCGAGACCTTTGCCGACCGTCCTTATACCCAGCAGGTATGGTATACCGAACCCATGAAGACGGGACGGACAGGATGGATTGACCCTTTGAAGGGCATCGATACCGAGAGCGAGCCGCTGGTCAGCTTCTGTCTGCCATTCCACGACAAGGACAATCGGCGCATCGGTCTGATTGCCGTGGCCGTGTCCATCAACCGGTTGTCGAAAATCATACTGGCTGCCAAGCCATCGGCCAACGGATACAGCATCCTGCTGGCTCACAACGGTGCGTATATCGTACATCCTGACAAAGAGAAACTGTTGAATCCGACCGTGTTCAGTCAGATGGAACAGGATGCCGATGCCAGTGAAATTGAGGCAGCGAAAGCCATGCTGGCCGGTGAGAGCGGCATGAGGGAATTCCGCCGTGACCACCGCGACTGGTGCGTGTTCTTCAAGCCCTTCCACCGCATCCAATGGAAGGACAGGTCGAGTGGCGACATCGGCTGGAGTGTCGGTGTAGTATGTCCCGAAGAGGACATCTTCGGCACACACAACATCCTGCTCTATTTAGTCGTAGCCATCGCCATCCTCGGTTTGCTGCTGTTCTTCCTGCTGTGCAGCTGGGTCATTCGCCGCCAGTTGAAGCCCCTGAAACGGCTCATTGTTTCCGCCAATTACATTGCCGAGGGCAACTACTACGAAAAGCTGCCCGACACAGACCGCCAGGATGAAATCGGACTGTTGCAGAACCAGTTTGAGCGGATGCAACACTCGTTGCAGAACCAGGTGAGCGAACTGGAAGAAGAGACGGCACAATTGCAGCAGCATGGCAACATGTTGCGCGTAGCGTACGAAAAGGCCATAGAGACCGACGAGCTGAAATCGTCGTTCCTGCTCTACATGACCAACCAGATGTCAGCACCTGCCGAAAGTATCGACAACAGCGTGACGACCCTCTGCAACCACCATCGCGACCTCGGTCAGCAGGAAACAGACTGTCAGGTCGATAACATCCAGCAGCAGACACGAAGGATGGTCGAGTTCCTGAACCACATAGCACATTTCACCAAACCCGATACAGGAAAGGAGGCCGCTTATGCTTAAGCCACCCCGCAAGTTGTCCACCCAGCTCAGTCTTGGCATCATGCTGATGGCCGTCCCCATCTTCCTCTTGTCGTTAGGTTTGCTGTTCATGCAGTCGCGCACCTTGATACACCGGCAAGTAACAGAATGCTCCCACAGCATGCTGAACACCGCCGTGCACCGCGTCCGAATCTATATGGGTACCATCGAGACTGCTGCCAACTCGAACGCATGGATGCTCGAAGAGCACTTCCGTCCAGATTCCATCCAGTCCGTGTCAAACCGTATTGTACGACTGAACACCCCCGTCATCAGCAGTTCCGTGTTTGCCGTACCCGACCAGTTCAAGTCCTACGGTCACAGCTTCTCGGTATACACCGTCAACCAGGGCGATACGGTGACCACATACTGCAAGCCGGAATATAACTACTTCGACAAGGCCTGTTACACCCATCCCGTCAACTCAGGCCATGCCTGTTGGATAGACCCGTTCGTCGACAACGTCGAGGGTGAAGTAGACCATAACGAGGCCATAGCCACCTATTGTCGCCCTCTCAGGCACGACGACGGTCGTATCATGGGCGTGCTGACCACCGACCTGTCGTTCAGCAGGATGGCCAAGATGCTGAACGAGCACAACCGTCCCTATCCCAATGCCTACTACATCCTGCTTGGCGGCGACGGACGTTACCTGATACATCCCGATGCCACGCGGCTGTTCCGCAAGACCATCTTCACCGATGCCGACCCAGGCAAGGACAAGGATATGATTACGTTAGGCTACGAGATGACTGCCGGAAAGCAAGGTACCATCCACCTTCATCTGGACGGACAGCTGTATCACGTCAGCTACCAGCCAGTACCCGGCACCAACTGGAGCCTGGCACTGCTATGTCCTGATGCCGATGCCATGAAGAGCTATTACAGTCTGGGCTATGTCATCATCACCTTGCTCGTCGTCGGACTGCTGATCATCCTCGTGCTCTGCCACCGTGTCGTGCACCGTGCCATCAGCCCTCTCGGCCGGTTGACGGAGATGACGCAGAAGATGGCCGACGGACAATTTGACGAACCCATTCCCACTACCACCCAGAAAGGCATCTTCGGCCACCTGCAGAACAGTTTTGCCCACATGCAGCAGTCGCTGAGCCAGCGTATGGGCAGCCTGCGCCGACAGGCGGCTTCTGACTGGCAGCACAACCAGCAGTTAAGTCGCAGCAAACAGCAGGTAGAGGATGCCGTACAGCGGAAGAACCGTTTCATCTATCATACGACCCAGCAGATCCGAATGCCCCTGAACGTCGTTGCCGGCTTTGCCAACGTGTTAGGCGAGAGCTGCATCGACGAGACCATCGTCAACGACGAGGAGCTGCGTAACATCAAGGACATGATGAACAGCAACGTCACCAACATCAACCGCATGGTCCTCATGCTCATCGATGCCTCCGAGACCGACGTCACCGGCAAGCTGTTGTGTCAGAAACTCGACGAAGTGTCGTGCAACAAGATTTCACAGGAGGCCGTCAACCATGTCCACAGACACTTCCCGCAGACGAGCATACAGTTTGAGACCGCGCTGTCCGATGACATCCATATACTGACCGACCGCGTATTCCTGCTATGCGTCTTGATTGAGCCACTTTACAATGCCGTCAGCCACTCCGACGGAGCACACATCCGGTTGCGCATCAGCCAGACGGCCACAACCGTCATCTTCACCATCCAGGACGTAGGACCAGGCATCCCGGCAGTACGACCGACACCGTCCTACAAGCCGTTCACCGAGATGGACAACCTGTCGATAGGCGTCGGCGTCGGCTTGTCGCTGGCCCGTCGCCATGCCATCGGTCTCGGTGGCAGTCTGACCGTCGACCCCGACTATCACGAAGGCTGTCGCATCGTGATTGAAATGCCCAAATAACATAGTGCCCCTTGCCCCTCATCCCGCAAAAACATGAAAGTAGCAATTATACAACACGTCATCAAAGAGAACGAACTGGAGTGGAACCTGAAACAAATCTCACGACTGCTCGACCGGCAGGCGGGAGCAGACCTCTTTGTACTGTCCGAGACCTTTGCCACAGGATTCCTGGCCGAGGGCAGTACGGCACAGGCCCCGGTGCAGTCGAAACAGACAGTTGCCTGGATGCAGCAAGAGGCCAGACGACTGGACGCAGCCATAGCAGGCAGCGTGGCGACGGTCGACGACGAGGGTATGCTGCGCAACCGTCTTTTCTTCGTGCGCCCCGACGGCAGCTACGACCATTACGACAAGCATCACCTCTTCAGCTATGCCGGTGAAAACAAGGAATACGTGCCGGGCAACAGGCGCGTCGTTGTCGGGTGGCGTGGCGTACGCTTCCTGCTACAAGTATGCTACGACCTGCGTTTCCCCGTCTTTTCGCGCAACCATGACGACTACGATGCCGCCATCTATGTCGCCAACTGGCCCGCAAAGCGTCGCGACTCATGGCAGGTACTGCTGAAAGCCCGTGCCATCGAGAACCAGTGTTTCGTCATCGGCGTAAACATCGTGGGCAGCGACAAGGTGTGTGAGTATGCAGGCGACTCAGCCGTCATCAATGCCTACGGACACGTCATTGCCGCGTGTACCCCCGGCATGGAGGACACTGCGGTCGCCGGACTCGACATGGAAGCCCTGCGCCACTTCCGCGAAAAATTTCCCGTACTGAAGGATACCGACGACGTCCTTTAGTACGGGAACATTAGCAGAACGGGGAGCGCCCCCATGGTTTCTATTTCAAGATGAGATACTGGAAGGGCTCCAACGCAATGGTACTGTCAAGACGGATGTTACCGTCGGTCATCTTGTCTTCCGCGTCACGACCTACCCACGACTGTGGAACCTGAGCCGTCTTGGTCTCGTTACGCACATTGACCAGAACGAGGTAACGCTCATCGTCATCAGTCTTTTCAAACACCAGCACGTCATCATCGGGATAGGCGGTCATCTCACCCTTACGCAGGGCATCACAATCGTTATACAACCCAATCAGCTTCTTGTATTCCTGATAGACCTCAGGTTTGGCGGTCCAGTCAACGGGTACGTATTTGAAGAAGTTGATAGGTTCGGGGTAACCCACCTCCTGAGAGCCATAGACGAGTGCACCGCCATGAGGGAAGATACTGGCTACGTATGCCGACATGGCGCCACGGTCGTTGGTGAACTGCACGCAGGGTTCTGTCTCCGTGGCGTGGTCGTGGTTGGTAGTGAAACGCAGCTTCACATTGCCCGCAGGCAGCCCGTCATACTCAGCCTTGTCGGCCTTGATGAGGTCGGAGGCAGGCGCACCGTTGTACACCTTCACCAATTCGTCCTTATAGTCCCAGCCATAGTTCATGTCGAAGCCACCCACGGTGAAGTTATCCACGTTCTTACCTTCAGCCAGCATCACAATCCTGCGGTCTCCGGCAGCAGTACGTAATTGGTCGATGGCATCCTTCCAGAAGTCGGCAGGCACACCGTCGGCCACATCGCAGCGGAAACCGTCGATACCCACCTCGACAATCCAGAACTTCATGGCATCGATCATGGCCTCGCGCATGTCCTTGTTGTCATAGTTCAGGTCGGCCACGTCTTCCCAATTCCAGGGTTGCGGACAAATAATCGTATCGGCCTTCTCGTCACGGGTATACCAGTCGGGATGCTCTTTCACCCAAGGATGATCCCATGCCGTATGGTTGGCCACCCAGTCAAGAATCAACCCCATACCATGCTCATGACAAGCTTTAGTCAGATTCTTGAAGTCGTCGATGGTACCGAACTCAGGTGCAATGGCCTTATAGTCGCGGATGCAATAGGGAGAGTTCTTACCCTTCACAACACCGATGGGATAGATGGGCATCACCCACATCATGTTAACACCCAAGTCGCGGATGCTGTCAATACGGGCAGCAACGGCATTCAGCGATTTCTCAGGGGCAAACACACGGGGATTCACTTGATACATGGCGATGTCGGCCACTTCAGGCAATTGGAACGCCTCAGTCTTTTTCTCTTGTCCGGGCCTACAACCCACAAGTGCTGCAATGATGCAGACGGATAAAACAAGCTTCTTCATACGTTTTATATAGGTTTCAGATAATAATAACACTGATGTACTGCGAATTTGCTGCAAAGTTACGAAGAAAACCCTAACCTTGTACACCTGTACGCAGAATTGTATTCATACAGACGCGTAATCGGTTGCATTTCCATTCATGTTTAAAACACCTATGTATGCTTTGTTTTTCCCTATGGGCGTAAGACTTTTTGCCTATAGGCGCAAGAGATTTCCCCTATAGGCGCAAGACATTTTGCCTATAGGCACAAGCTCGTTAGGTACGGACTTCGTCCCTGTTACATCCCAGCTCGCACCCGATAAGCTCCCACCTTTTCCCTTTAAATCCGTAGCTTTGCGTCCGAAGCCGTTGCTGCCATCAAACAGTGGCCGGTATCTTTGAGTCATTCCGATAGGCTTTTCGCGTTGTTCGGATAGTCTTAACGTGGTGTTCAGATAATCCCTACGCCACCTCAATCATCTTTGGTAACAGTTCAATCTCCAAGGCATCCTCGATTTTGCAAATAGTTTCGATAGACAGGTTTTCTTGTCCTCGCAATACTTTCGAGACATACTGCTGGCTACAATCCATACGTTCTGCAAGAGCCTTTTGGGTAAGGCCCAACTCGTTCATCTTTTCAAGCATCTTGACGGCAATAATCTGTGAATAGCGAAGCCACGACTTATTCTTCTGTCTCCACTCAGCCTTTTCCCTCCACATTGAAGGAGTCTCAGGTGCATGCTCTCGTAATTTTTCTTGTATTGTACTCAATCGCAAATCGCTGCAAATATATGAAGAATATCTGAAACTTACAACTTTTTGGTTGTATTTTCTGCACATTCTAACTGATTTTGATTACTTCTTATCCAGAATGTCCTTTTCTTCCAGCAATTAAAGAAGTTTTCTATCCTTGACGATGATTTTGTAGTTTTGCGGGTAATAATTATATTTCTATCCCGATTTCTTGTTTATTATAAAAAAAGTTCGTATATTTGTACCCGACTAAGCCAGTCCGTTAGGACAAGGCGGGTCAAAGACATCGATGGAACTGAGGCCGAGGAAGCCATTTGTAAGGACGGTCTCGAAAGGCGTTTACGGACGTTATCATTCTGTGCTATCAAACTTAGCAACTTTGAATCTACACTCAGGAGGTAATTGCAACGTTAAGCGTCTGCGTGGGTAGATTATATCCCTGCTATAGCTATATATTATTAACCCAACTTTTACCCAATTGAATGATTTTGGTTGCTAATCAGCGGTTTAGTCATTTCCGCTATATCTGCTGTGTTCTACAAATTTTGATTCTTCTGAACGGCGTTGTCTTGTATTTCAACATTGAGTAGATGTCTG
>JAEEGL010991772.1_pt1 | contig 13912 bp, 11 predicted proteins | sample 9134231 | NCBI WGS metagenome assembly JAEEGL01 (sample SAMN16246548, study PRJNA631951) | gut metagenome | biome: gut microbiome; feature: rumen; material: fiber-attached | host: Bos | place: Iran: Karaj | collected 2018-10
AGTTAAGAAAGAGAAGCCTGCAAAAGAAGAGCCTGCAAAAGAAGAAAAGGCAGCTAAAGAAGAGAAAGCTGTCAAGGAAGAGAAGCCTGTAAATGAGGGAAAGCCTGCAAACAAGGAAGCTGTAAAGGCACCGGAAAAACAGGAAAAGCCTCAGGCAAAACAGGATAATAATTCCAGACAGGATAATAATCAAAAGCAGGGTAACAATCAAAAGCCCGTAAACGGCGGAGCAAGACCTGACCAAAAGAATGCTCAGAAGCAGGGACAATCAGAACAGCCCAAGAAAAAGAGGATAAGTATCGTACTTAATGATAAGGTTCGCCCCATGAATGGAGGAAGACCGAATCAGCAGCAGGGAGGAAACCGTCAAGGTCAGGGAAATAATTTCGGAAAGCCTCAGCAGATGGGCGGAAGGATCAAGCCTCTTACTCCTCCTTCACCCACACCGAGTGTTCAGATGGTTCCGGACAACAAGAATGTTGTTAAAAAGCCCGCTGTAAATGTTAATGAGAACAAAGCTGATGTGACAAAGACCGCACCTGCAGTTGAGGCACCCGTAAAGGAGGCACCTCAGACTCAGGGAAGTGTAAGAGAAGGTAACGGTAATACCGTGGCAGCCCGTTCTGAGCGTCAGGATCGAGGGGATCGTCAGAATCAGGGACGTCCACAGGGAAACCAGAATCAGTTCCAGGGCAGAGGAGGTGCTGCAGATGGCAAAAATAAAGCAGAAGGCCAGAGGCCTGGCCGCCAAGGGCAAGAAAGGCCTCAAAGGGATAACAGAGGCGGCAATAGCGGTTCAGGTAATAGCCGTGGCTTTAATAATAGTGGTAGAGATAGCCGCTTTAATGAAAGACAGGGAGCTGGATCTGGAGAAGCTCGGACTGGGAAAGGATTCCAAGGCGGGGCAGCTCCTTCAGAAAATTCGCAGGGTAAAGGCGGAAGACGTGACAAAGGAAAAGACAGAGACAGAAGAAGAGATGTAGCCTACGAGGATGAGACAGAGTTAAGGCGCGCAGGAAAGTTCATCAAGCCCGAGAAGAAACAGGAGGTTGTTGAGGAAGTGATCAAGGTTATCTCACTTCCCGATACGATCACTATCAAAGAGCTTGCCGAAAAGATGAAGCAGCGTCCTGCCGATATCGTCAAGAAGCTTTTCCTTGCAGGAAAGATGGTTACTCTTAATGATGAGCTTTCATTTGAAGATGCAGAGACCATTGCAATGGAGTATGAGATACTCTGTGAGCATGAGGTTAAGGTTGATATCATTGAGGAACTGTTGAAGGAGGACGAAGAGGACGCAAACCTTCTCAAAGAGAGACCTCCCGTTGTCTGCGTAATGGGACATGTAGATCACGGTAAAACTTCACTCCTTGACGCTATCAGAAAGACCAGGGTCACTGACCGTGAGGCCGGCGGTATCACACAGGCTATCGGTGCATATACGGTTAATGTTCAGGGCAGAAAGATCACTTTCCTTGATACTCCCGGACATGAAGCTTTCACGGCAATGCGTATGCGTGGTGCTAATTCCACCGATATCGCTATTCTTGTAGTAGCTGCCGATGATGGCGTTATGCCTCAGACAGTTGAGGCTATCAACCATGCAAAGGCTGCCGGAGTAGAGATCATCGTTGCTGTTAACAAGATCGATAAGCCCTCGGCAAATATCGACAGAGTTAAGCAGGAGCTCTCAGAGTATGAACTCATCAGTGAGGACTGGGGAGGAAGCACGGTATTTGCTCCCGTATCCGCTAAGACAGGCGAAGGTATCGACAATCTTCTTGATATGATCCTCCTTACCGCAGATGTTATGGAGCTCAAGGCTAATCCCGACAGGACCGCAAGAGGTCTTGTTATCGAGGCAGAGCTTGACAAGGGACGCGGACCTGTAGCAACCGTACTTGTACAGAAGGGTACTCTTCATGTCGGAGACTTCATCTCCGCAGGTGCCGCATATGGTAAGGTACGTGCGATGATCGATGACAGCGGAGCACGTGTAAAGGAAGCTACTCCTTCCACACCTGTTGAGATCCTCGGTCTTTCCGATGTTCCCGAAGCAGGAGAAGTATTTATCGCTCACGAGAACGACAAGTCTGCAAGACAGTTTGCAGAGACATATAAAGCTGAAAATAAAGCTAAGAAGCTTGAGGAGATCAAGGGCCGCATGAGTCTTGAGGATCTCTTCTCCAAGATCAAGGAAGGCAATCTCAAGGAGCTCAACATCATCGTTAAGGCTGATGTTCAGGGTTCAGTTGAGGCGGTTAAGGAATCGCTTACCAAGCTTTCCAACGATGAAGTTGTTGTTAAATGTATCCACGGCGGCGTAGGTGCGATCAACGAATCCGACGTATCCCTTGCAAGTGCATCTAATGCGATCATCATCGGATTCAATGTTCGTCCCGATGCTACTGCAAAGGCTACCGCTGAGGAAGAAAATGTTGATTTAAGACTCTACGACGTCATTTATAAGGCTATCGAGGATATCGAGCTTGCCATGAAGGGTATGCTTGATCCCGTATTTGAGGAAAAGATCATCGGTCACGCCGAGATCCGTCAGATCTTCAGAGCTTCCGCAATCGGAAACATTTCCGGTTCCTATGTGCTCGACGGTGAGATCAGACGCGGATGTAAGGTGCGTATCACCCGTGAGGGCGAGCAGATATTTGAAGGTGATCTTGCATCGCTTAAGCGCTTCAAGGATGATGTCAAGGAAGTTAAGGCAGGATTTGAATGTGGTCTTGTATTTGACGGATTTGACAAGGTTCAGGAGCTTGACCAGGTAGAGGCTTACATTATGGTAGAGGTACCGAGGTAAAATGCGTAAAAACAGTATTAAGAATACCCGTGTTAACGGGGAGGTCCAGAAGGAACTCTCCGTTATCATAAGGGATGAGATAAAGGATCCCCGTATCAGCCCGTGGACAAGCGTGGTTGATGTTCAGGTCGCACCGGATCTTAAAACCTGCAAGGTATGGATCTCGGTTCTCGGAAGTGAGGAAGACAGGGAGAATACCGGAAAAGGTCTTAAGAGTGCTGCTCCATACATCAGAAGGGAGCTTGCGCACAGACTTAATCTTCGCAATACTCCGGAAATCCTTTTTGTCATGGATCAGTCCATAGAATACGGAGTGAATATGACTCATCTGATCGATGAAGTCATTGCGCATGATGAAAATACGGCCAGAGATCGCGGGGATTTTGATGAAGAGGACAGCGAGTAAAATGGCAGAAAATTTTAATATACTTAAAGAGTGTGAAGGCGCAAAAAAGATCGGGATCAGCGGACATGTGCGCCCTGACGGAGATGCCATCAGTTCATCTCTGGCGCTGAGAAAATATATTCTCAACAGCCTTCCGGAAGCTAAAGTTATCGTAAATCTTGAGTATTGTCCAACGATATTTAACGATCTCGTAGGATATGATGAGATAGTCCATGATTTTGCGGATGATGACGAGCCCTATGATGTATACTTTGCGCTTGACTGCAATTACGAGAGGCTTGGAAGTGCTCAGAAGTATTTTGACAAAGCTCGTAAGACGATCAATATCGATCATCATGTGAGCAATGACGGTATTGCCGATATAAATATCATAGAGCCTGAGATCAGCGCTACCGCGGAGCTTCTCTGCAAATATATGGAGAAGGACAAGATCGATAAGGAGATCGCACAGGCTCTTTATGCAGGCATGGTTACGGATACCGGTGTGTTCCAGTATGAGTGTACTTCTCCTGATACAATGCGCAGGGCAGCAGATCTTATGGAGTTTGGTTTTGATTTTCCCAAGCTTATTAAGAGAGTATTTTTTGAAAAGACATATCTTCAGTCACAGATCATGGGACGCTGCATGATGGAGAGTGTCAGATTCATGGATGAGAGATGTATCGTTAGTCTTGTCGATGCCAAAACTGCTGATTTCTATGGTGTTAAACCGAAGGATTACGAAGGCATTGTAAATCAGCTTGTGAATATCAGAGGTATCGATGTCGCGATATTTATGTATGAGAACGGACCGCAGGAGTTCAAGGTTTCAATGAGATCAAGCGATAAGGTTGATGTGTCCAAGATAGCCGTGAAATTTGGCGGCGGCGGACATACACGTGCAGCAGGATGTACGATGAAGGGCACATTCCATGACTGTGTAAACAATCTTTCGGAGCATATTGCGCAGCAGCTTGACAATACTTATTAAACTGCCTGTGGGGCAGGTGAATAAAGCGGTGTGCAAAACATCGCTTTTTCTAAGGGGACAAACGTGAAACTCAAGAATATGACAAAAAAAGAACTGTTCGACTTCGGAGTGTATCTTTTCTTTTTATTCATTATCGGATGCTTTGTCGGATGGTTTTATGAAGAGATCTTTTACTGGATCACAGAGGGAATGTTGAGGAACAGGGGGATAATGTACGGTCCATGGCTTCCGATCTACGGGACCGGAGCGATAGTGCTTTATATGGCTAAGCCGCTCAAAAAGTGGCCGCCCGTGCTGTTTTTTACCTGTCTTATCGCTACGGGTATCGTTGAGTATGTGATAGGAAGCTGCGCATTATATATTTTTAAGCTGAGGCTTTGGGATTATAGAGGACTTTTCCTTTCGGATCCGCAGGGTATGGTTTGCTTCAGGAGTACAGTTAGTTTTGCCGTTCTCGGTGTGCTGTTTCATTATCTTATCGAGCCGCTGGCTCAGAAGCTGTACAAAAAGCTGCCGAAAAAAGCAGTATATATAACTGCAGCGATCATACTTGGGATATTTGTTATCGACATTGTATTAAGTGCGCTGATGCGTACACCCATTACTTATCCGGACTAAAGTTTTGATAAATGGAAATAATAGCTGATACCACAGAATTTTATATAAACCGGGACACTGCTGTTGCGATAGGAAAATTTGATGGAGTTCATTTGGGACACAGAAGGCTCCTTGAAGAGATCCTTTTGGCAAAAAGCAAAGGTCTGGCGGCCTGTGTTTTTACATTTGACATTCCTCCTGCGTCCCTTTTCGGAGGCGATGGGCGAGTTCTTACGACAAATGCCGAGAAGCATGTGATTTTCGAGAGAATGGGGATCGATTTTCTTATCGAATTTCCAATGAACATAGAAACTGCGGCAACACCGCCCAATGCTTTTATTATGGATTATCTCGTGAGCAGTCTTAATACGAGATTCATTGCGGCCGGTACGGATGTATCCTTTGGCAGAAGAGGTGAGGGAAATTCATCGCTGTTAAAAGCCATGGCATCTTCATGCGGCTATGAATTCAAGCTCGTTGACAAGGTCTGTACTTCCGAAGGAGTTGTTATTTCATCAACTCTCATAAGGGACTGTATCGAGCAGGGGAAGATGGAGACGGCCGCAATTCTTTTGGGAGAGCCTTATTCGATATCGGGCAGAGTCGTAAGCGGTAATCATATAGGGCATTCATTGGGATTTCCCACAATAAATGTTTATCCCGATGAGAACAAGTTTCTTCCGGCGTATGGCGTTTATTCAGGACATACTATTATAGAAGGACGTATATATCGTTCAATCAGCAATGTGGGAGTGAAACCAACGGTCGGGGGTGAGGCAAAGGCGGGAGTAGAGACCTACCTGTACGACTTTGATGGGGACCTTTACGGAGCGGACGTCATCGTGCAGCTTGAGTCATTTATGCGCCCGGAGAGAAAATTTGCATCTCTCGAGGATCTGAAGATACAGCTGGCCGAAGATATTGAGGCATATAAATGATTTATGGGCAACGAGTATAATGGCATAGTAATAGTGTATAAGGAAAAAGGTTTTACCTCCTTCGATGTCGTGGCCAAAATGCGGGGCATTTTCGGTCAGCGGAAGATCGGACATACCGGAACTCTTGATCCGGATGCGACCGGCGTACTTCCGATATGTCTTGGCAATGCAACGAAGGTCGTTGAGCTCCTAATGGATCACGATAAGGAATATGTGGCTGAACTTCTCCTCGGCACAAAGACCGATACACAGGATATTACAGGGGAGATCCTTGAAAAAAATGACACTTCGGGACTGACTGAGACAGAAGCTAAAGATGTGATCTACTCCTTTATCGGTGAATCCGAGCAGATACCTCCAATGTATTCTGCGCTTAAGGTTAATGGGCAGAAGCTCTGTGATCTTGCAAGAAGAGGCGTTGAGATTGAGAGGAAGGCCAGAAAAATAGATATTTACGATATCGAGATACTCGATATGCGGCTCCCGGTGATTAAGATCAGGGTTAATTGCTCAAAGGGTACTTATATTAGGACTCTCTGCAACGATATCGGTGAAAAGCTTCTTTGCGGCGGCTGTATGCAAAGCCTTGAAAGGACAAGAGTTGGAATATTCGGATTAGAAGAAGCCTTCACGCTTTCAAAGATACAGGACATAAAAGAAAATGGAAGCCTTTCTGAAATAGTCAGATCTGTTGACTCGCTTTTCCCGGATTATCCACGAATGACTGTGACAGGGGAAGGCATAAAAAAACTTGAGAACGGAAATATTCTTAATCCCGAGGATATGAACATAAGGGATAATAATACCTTTGATTATGTAAACCAAAACGCAGTAATTCTGCAATCCTGCGTCAGAACATATAGGACTGACGGCAGTTTTGCGGGAATTTACAGATGGGACGACAGTGATAAGGTTTTCAGGCCGGAGAAAATGTTTTTATAGCGGATCAGGAAGATGAAAGCGGTATTTTTTGATATAGACGGAACTATCTGGGACAATAAAATGAGGATACCGGACAGCACGGTAAGTGCTATAGGAAAGCTTCGCGAGAACGGTCATCTTGCTTTCATAAACAGCGGAAGAGCGAAAAGCAATATTCTCGATGAAAAGCTTCTCGGGATCGGTTTTGACGGGATAGTTGCCGCATGCGGAAATTATGTAGAGATCGGAGAAGAGGTTATCTACGAGAAATGCCTTACTGACGAGCAGGTAAGAAAGGTCATAAAGACGGCCGATGAATGCGGTATGCCCATTGTTCTTGAAGGACCGGAATATCATTATATTTCTCCGATAGGATTTGAGCTGGATCCTTACGTGGATTATCTTTTCGAAAAACTTGGCGACAGGGCAAAGCTTACTGCGGAGTATGACGGAACGGAAAGGATCAACAAGTTTTCAGCCGATGTTTTCCCGGATACTGATTTTGCACGGATAAAAAGAGAGCTTTTTGATTTTGTGGATCCCATAAACCATGACGGTATGGTATATGAATTTGTTCCGACGAATTCTTCAAAGGCTATAGGTATCGGTATCGTCTGCGAGAAGCTCGGTATAGCCATTGAAGACACCTATGCCTTCGGTGACAGTAATAATGACATTGATATGCTGAGATTTGTAGGGCATGGGGTATGTATGGGCGGTGGAATGCCTTCGGCACAGGCTGTAAGCGAGTATATCACGGATACGCTATCAAATGACGGACTCGCAAAGGGGCTCGCCCACTACGGACTTATATGATGAATAGGGATTGAGGGATTAGCCTGACAACGAAAAATCTATGGAAAAAATGAGCAGGATCTTTCCCGCTCATCTGTGTTTAAACATATATGTTGATATCCGCTGTTTAATAGCAGCGGCTTTTTTTGTGTTGATCGGAAGCTGGTCGCCATTGTCGATGACGCAGCAGGTCGAATCCACTCCGGTAACATGGGAAAGATTAACAAGTATGCCACGGTTTACCAGAAGGAAATCCTCATGCTCCTCAAGGGGCTCAACAAGTACCGAGAAAGGACCGCGGCACTTTGTGGGCTCGGGACAGTGGATCATGCAGTAATTCGAATCAGAATTGATATACAGGATATCGGAATATTTGATCGAGAGCTCCATCTTTCCGGTAGTAACCTCAAGGAAAGGCTCTTCAACAGGTGAGATTATGGAACGGATATCATTCAGCACCTGGTAAAGCTTGTCAGGGAAGAGCGGTTTGATCAGATAACCGAAGGCGTGTACCGAAAAAGCGTCCGGCATATGGTCGGTGGAAGAGGTAAGGAAGACGAGAACAACATTCCTGTCTATCTTGCGCATATCCATCGCAGTATCGATACCGTTTTTTTTGTCCATGAAGATATCCATGAAAACAATGTCGAAACTGCCGCTTTTGAAGGCGTCAAGAAACTCATCACCGCCATCAAATTCCGTCATTGTAAGCGGGAGATCGTTTTCAGTATGCCATTTATGAAGAAAATGACGAAGACTTATTCGGATCGTTGGATCGTCATCTACAATCGCGATGTTCATAATTCGCTCCGATAAATTATCATTTGTGTGAACTCATATAGAAAAAGTATAAAATATTTTTGTAAAATATTCAACTTTTATCAAAAACAAATTCATTGATCTCTTAACAACTCTGCAAGATACTGGTCGAATAATTTCCGGGTTTCGGGATCGGTGGCTGCTCTGTCCTTGAGAAGACGCTCACAGAGATTCTCGCCGGGGGGAAGGATCGGAGCCTGCGGCTGTGCGTGTTCCGAAGAAGCTACTGAAGCTTCTTTTAAAAGGTTTCTGGTTTCGGTAACGGCCCCCATGATCCCGGCAGTTTCAAGCTTTGTATACTGCTCAACGAAACCGGAAGTTATGATACCGGTGGGAAGAGCTATGACACCGACACCGAGGATCGCTATAAGTATTGCCATCATTTTCCCGACGACTGTTACGGGATAGATATCGCCGTATCCTACAGTAAGTATTGTCGATACGCTCCACCAGAGACCGGAAAAAGCATTTTTAAAGACTTCGGGCTGAGCTTCATGCTCGACCGTATACATACATAGCGAAGAAGCGAGCATAAGCATCAGGATTATAAATACGCAGGAGAGTATCTGTTTTCTTTTTCGGAACAATACCGTTTGAATGACATTGAAGGAGTCATAGGTGGTATTGACCTTGAAAAGATGAAAGATACGAACTACCCGAAGCAGCCTGAAGGCTGACATTCCTGAAAGGAAGGACATTGGCAGTATGGAGAGCAGATCCACTATACCGTCGAAGGATACAAGAAAATGCAGAACAGCGGTAAACTTCCCGTTGGCGGGATAAAGAAGGCTTGCAGTCCAGATTCTCAGGATATACTCAATTAAGAAAAATATGACAGTTACTATCTCGATAATGCCAAGCGTATGGTGAAAAGCTTCACTTATCGAGAAACTGTCGATTATCATAACGGAGATATTCAGCAGGATCACGAGCACAAGGGAATAGTCAAATATTTTGCTGGGAATATCTCCCTTGTTACCGATCTGAATGATCTTAAAAATTCGTTTTTTGAAATACAGATATTTTAACTTGTTCATGTCAATTATCCTGACGGAATACAATTTCTCCGGTTTCAGCGTTCATTGATTCGACAATGGCAAGAGAGTGAAGATCCATTCCCATGCTGCGGATGAGCATGCCGCCGTCCTGAAAGCCTTTTTCAATCGCGATTCCGATTCCTTCAACAGCAGCACCGGAAGTATGGACTATGTCGATCAGGCCCTGAAGAGCACAGCCGTTCGCAAGGAAGTCATCAATGATAAGCACATGGTCATCGGGTGAGAGATATTTTCTTGAAACGATGACCTGATACTCACGCTTGTGAGTGAATGACGTGATCTTTGTTGAAAATACGTCGCCGTCGATATTAATGCTCTGAGCTTTTTTTGCAAATACCACGGGGACATTAAAATACTGTGCCGCTACGCATGCGATACCTATACCGGATGCTTCGATGGTAAGTATCTTTGTGATATTTTTATCCGCAAATATCCTTTTGAATTCTTTTCCCATCTCATTGAAAAGATTGATATCCATCTGGTGATTTAGAAAGCTGTCAACCTTCAGAACATTTCCGGGCTTGACAACTCCTTTTTCTCTGATCATGTCTTCTAAGAGTTTCAAAACTTTTTCCTCCAAAAAATTTATCTTGCTATGGGAGCAGTGCGTATTCTTATTCTCGGAAGGGCGGGTATTTCGGTGTAGTAATTTGTCTGCCAGTCTTTTCCCTGCTTCGGATCATTCTTTCCGCTTGCGGGCGGTGCAAAGATTTTAAGATCAAGCTTTGCTGCACCTTTAATCGGCTTTTCGAAGAATGCGGGCATCATGTCGATACAGGTTACGCCGGGTGCTTTATAGAACCATCTTCCGTTTAATTCAAGCATAAGATTTAAGTCTTTAAGCTCATCTTCGAAATAAGCTTCACAGAAGACGGGTGCTTTTTCAAATTCGAGGGGCACCATAAGACCGTCTGCATCCTCCGAGCCGCCCCAGCGGAGAGTAGCCGGAAAGCTGACTTTCTTTCCCTTCTTCATAGAGGGACTGAAGAAATCGTCATGGATTATCTCTCTGTAGGTATCAAAGATGGGCTGCTTTATTCCAACATTCTTATTGTTCGGATCTTCAATCTCAAGACCGAGACGTCCCTGATCTCTAAACTGGTAGAGAGTAAATGCGTTCAGCCAGTTATCGGGATCGCTTTTGATAAGCTTGCAGAAATCCTTGAGCATTTTTGCCTGACCGTAAGGCCCGGTAACATCGCCGTCGGCATTCAGCTCCGAGAGGACCATGGGCTTTTTAGTGCCGGTTATCTCACAGTATCTTTCATAGCTTTTCTTTGCAAGCCTGTAAATATTTCCGACCTTATAGCGGGCGAAGCTATGTCCGCCGGGCTCTGCCACATCGTAGGGCCAGCCCCAGTGAAGTGCGAGATATCTGTCTACGGAATAAATGTCGGTAGCCTTTATAGCGGGAACGAATTCATCCTCTTTTTCCATTTTTTCGGATTTAAGATCCTTGTAGCCGTCGAGGCAGAGTATGACTTTTACATTCGGAGCTTCTTTATGGAAGATCTTGCATACGCGCACAAAGAAAGCGGATACTTCCTCATAGGTTGCACGTTTGTTGAATGAGAACCAGTTGCCTGTGGCTTCATGGTTGATACGTGCAAGAACGCGGCCGTAAACCGAGAGATCCTTTGCTATGGCTTTTAAGTGCTCATCACCGACATGGGGATCGATCGTAATCGTTATGAGGACATCCTGACCGTGACGGCGGACGTCTTCCATCCAGTTGAAGGGCTCTTTATCCTTCATGCCGATAAGTCCGCCCTTGTAGGTCTCATAATCGTCATAGGGATAATCCCAGGCACCGTGGATTTCCATTCCCGAATAGGCATCATGTGCCCTTTTTGGAAATTCCTTGTCCAAAGGATAGTAGCTTGTCATAAGACTTACGCCGCGGTGAGGACGTCCGAGTGCATTCAGGATGTAATCCTGGTCAACATATTCACCTCTTTCACTGCCGTCTCCGATATCGACTGCACATTTTGCGGGGCCCATGTGTACTGAGTAAGCATTTAATTTTTTAGCCATTTCTTTTCTCCGATTGTTTTAGTTTTTTTACTGAGATGGGATTAATATTCCGAATCCCAGGCGGGTATTTCAGTATAGTGCCAATAGCTGTCTGCCGAGGCGATAAGTGACTGGAAATCAGTATCGTAGTCTGAAACCATATCCACATAGTAGATATAAACAAGATCCTTGCTGTAGCCCCTCTCGGGTTCGTACAGAGCCGCTTCGATACCGGTTTCATACATTTCCTGAGTACAGTCAAGTCCGCCGTCATCCATATAGGATACATTCTTTCCGTTCTTGTCGGAAAACTTCATTCCGAGGGTATAACCGTTAGGGATACTTGTATCTCCGTCGAAGATGAGAGTCATCTTGTTTTCGCGGAGATAGTTATCGTCAGCGGGAATCTCAAGAGTGGGAATGATATAAGTGTAGGTATCTTTGTAGGTAAGGCCTTCATCATAGCTGAAGCTGTTCCAGTAGCAGGTAATGTAATTTTCTGAAGCTGTAAGAAGGTCATGCTCCCAGCCGCCGAGCTCGCCATTAGGGCTGTCGTCCCAATAGTAGGAAGGCTCATAGTCAAGCTTTATCAGTTCGTCGTAATCCGCGCCGATCTCATAGAAACGGTTGCGGCAGAAGTTCTCGTTGACGGAATTTGTGATTCTTTCGGATCGGATAAGCTCGAAGCGGCCGTTTCTGTTTAAGTCAGCCACGGCATAATGAACTTCGTTACCGGCTTCGACATCATTCTCGGGTATGAGCCACATATTTGAGTTGTCAAGAATGAGCTTTGCCTGAGCTTCCTTTGATACCTTATCTTCGAAATCAAAGGCGGTCCATTCGGGCTCGCCGCCGTTTTTGATCTCATCGCTGACGCCGAAGAGAGCACAGCGCTCATCTAAAAGAGACAGCATCTCGCTTTCGGTTAAGATGATAAGCCCGGCATCCTTACATTTCTGTACATAGTCATCATCGGGCATCGTCGATTTATCGGTACCTGTGTAGAAGGTGTAGTATCTTGATTTCGCAAGATCCTCATAATACTGATCGTAGTTGTCCTGATATGCATAAATATCGAGATCGTCAAAGGTGTAGGCCTGACAGTAATAATCGTCTCCGAGGGCTATGCCGTCCGGTGCCGCGATCTGTGAAAGAGAATCCGGGAGGATATCAGGGGATATCTGAGGCTCCGAAAGACCGAATATTGTCTGGCAATCATACAGCTTAAGGTATTCACCGTCAGAGGATACGAAATATCTGTTGTCAAAGCTTGAGGAGTATCCGCCGCTTCCGCCGATGGAGAAGAAGCCGTACTTGTTCATCTCGGCAAATACGCGGTTGTATGCGACCTGACTTGTTATAAGAGTAAGCCGGCCCATTATCGGCCTGATAACAAGATAGTAGGTTGAACTGTCGCCAATGCTGTAATTCCTGCTGTAGACTAATTTGAGTCCGAGCTCGGGCTCGCCGTCGTTTCCGCAGTCGATATAGGAATAGTAGCAGTCCTGTATCACATCGGGCATACCGTTTGAGACAAGGCAGAGGGAATGACCGTTTATGAGCTCCTCTAAAGTCTGTTCGCCGTCCTTATAGTCGTATACGTCGTTGGAGTAAACCTTGGCTTCCCCGGAGAGGAAGTCTTCGTAGAGCTTAACGGTTTTCTTGGCGGATTCGGTCTTCCAGGGGCTGTTATCATCCTCGGAAGTTGTGACGGCATCAGAGCCTGTATCTGTGCCTGATGCAGTATCTGTGCCTGATGTATTATCTGAGCCGATCGCGGCATCATCAGTATTATCCGATCCGGATTGATCGGCACCGGTTTCTTCAGTATCATTTCCGGATGCATTACTTCCGGATTCTTGATTGCTATTGTTTGAATGACCGGCGTTAACGGGACCGGATACGTTTCCGCCCGCGCAGCCCGCAAGAAGAGCGGCAGTAATTATAGCCGAAATTATGATCGATATTTTCTTTCTCATAAGGCCTCCTTTTAAATTCTAAACCCTACCTTATATATTAATTTTTTGGCAATTGTATGTCAATCACACAATTGCGGATAGATAGTTTTTTGTGGTATTATTATTCTGATATTTTATGAAATTTCACTGTTCGGTTTTGAATGGTGATCACTGTTATTTAATTGGATCCGGTAAATGCTTATGAAAAAGATAAAGGGAAAGAAAAATAATATCAGAAAAATCTGGGCAGGAATTCTCTCTGCCATGCTGGTAATTACCGGCCTTGGAATTACCCCGGGATCTGTTTATGCTTCTGAAAATTCTGCTCCCGAAACTGTAAACGGTCACGGACTCGGAATGATACTTCCGGATTACAGTTATGAGGTTCCGATAGTCGGTGCTTATAAGACTGAAAGCAAGTATCCGCTTCTTGGAGCAGCCTCGAGCTATAATTCCTATGAGCTCGGAAAGCTTCCGACACTGAGGAATCAGGGCAGTGAGGGAGCCTGCTGGGCATTTGCTTCACTGGGCGCAATAGAATCCGACCTGATCCATGACGGATATTCTACCGATATCGATCTGTCAGAGCTTCAGATCGCATATTTTACAAGTCATAAATATA
>JAEEGL011221619.1_pt1 | contig 13912 bp, 12 predicted proteins | sample 9134231 | NCBI WGS metagenome assembly JAEEGL01 (sample SAMN16246548, study PRJNA631951) | gut metagenome | biome: gut microbiome; feature: rumen; material: fiber-attached | host: Bos | place: Iran: Karaj | collected 2018-10
CTGGCTCAAGCCCCCTTGGGTGTTCCAGTAAGTCTTCATTGTGCTAATCCTTTTTAATTCTCGCGCAGAGGCGCAGAGTTTCGCTGAGAAAACATTTTTAGCGGCAAGAGGATTAGCGGTCTTACCTGCTATCCTCCGGCCTAAAACTTGTTACTATTCGCCGGATAATCGTCCATAATTTTGTTACTAATTTAATTAAATCGCTGCAAAGGTAAGAAAAAAGTGCAGATTTGCCAAAAAAATCTGCACTTTTTCTATTTACCTTTTCACTTTTTTATTTCTCAGGCACGTCCTCGAGAGTCTTCTTCAGGAGTTCCCAGAACGGTGCGACAGTCTCAATGAGGGCACGCTCCGTCGTAGTATGTGGCGATTTCATCGTAGGACCGAGGCTGACGACATCGAGCCAAGGATACTTGCCGAGAATGACGGAGCACTCCAAACCAGCATGGTCTACCTGAATGATACCGTCCTTGCCGAACAGTTCCTTATATTCTTTTAATAAGAGGTGTAGGATTTCGCTGTCTGGGTTGGGATCCCAGCCACCATAGCTGCCGCTCGTCTCCACCTTCATGCCAGCCATCGAGAAACAGCTCTCCAGCATCGTGGTCACATACATCTTCATGTCCTCACGGCTTGAACGCGCCAGGATCTTGATAGCAGCCTTGCCCTCACCGATATTGATGATGGCCAGGTTCGATGAGGTCTCCACGACACTAGGATAGGCAGGAATGAAGCGGATGACACCATCGTGACAGGCGTAGATAGCGTCGACGAGGTTGTCCTGGATCTCCACCGGCACCTCTTTGGCAGGGGTTGCCACATCCTCTACGACGACCTCGATACCCTGCGGTTCGATGAGTTTGAACTCGTCGTTGAAGGTCTCCTGCCAGTCAGCAGCCATCTCCTTCAGTGCTTCGACGTTCTCTTTGGGCAATGTCAACACGGCTTCGGCCTTGAAGGGGATGGCATTGCGCATGTTACCGCCATTCCACGAAGCCAGACGGGCCTCTGTACTAGCAATGGCATCACGGACAATCTGCACCAGTAACTTGGTGGCATTGCCGCGACCTTCGTTGATTTCCAAACCAGAGTGTCCACCACGTAGGTTCTTTACCGTCACGCAAACGGCAGCATCCTCAGCGTCGGTGTCTACCTCTTGATAGTCCAGCGTAGCGGTAATATCGATACCACCGGCACTGCCAATCACAAACTTGCCCCAGTGCTCTGAGTCCAGATTCATGAGAATATCGCCCTGCAGCTCACCCTCAGGCAGTTCGTTGGCACCATACATACCCGTCTCCTCGTCACGCGTGATGAGGGCATCGATAGGACCGTGCTTCAACGTCTTGTCTTCCATGATGGCCATGATGGCAGCAACACCTAAGCCATTGTCGGCCCCCAGCGTCGTACCCTTGGCCTTCACCCACTCACCGTCAATCCACGGTTCGATGGGGTCGGTCTCGAAGTTATGCGTTGACTCGGGCGTCTTCTGCGGCACCATGTCCATGTGAGCCTGTAGGATGACGCCCTTCTTGTTCTCATAGCCTGGTGTGGCGGCCTTGCGGAATACAATATTTCCTGCGGGATCCTTAAAGGCCTCTACCCCAGCCTGCTTACCGAAGTCAAGCAGGAACTGCTGAATTTTCTCTAAATGTCCGCTCGGACGCGGTACCTGTGTCAGTGCGTAGAAGTTCTTCCAGATGCACTGTGGGTTCAGATTTTGGATTTCGTTCATATTCTTTTGAGTTATTAGAGTGAATATTTATCTTTTCTCGCGCAGAGCCGCTGAGTACGCAGAGGATACGCTGAGTAATACTAAAAGTTATTAACTACCCGTTCTATACCATCTCTTAATGAGTATTCGTTGAAATTGATGACATATCCAAGTTTTATACCAGTCAGTCGCATATATGTCAGTAGTTGCTTAATATGAACAGGCTGTAATTCAGAAACTGATTTTAACTCTAAAATGACGCTATTGTCGACAATGACATCCAAACGGAGATCTATATCCAGCTCCACATCTTTATAATTCACCTTAACGGGTACTTGATGACGGATCTCAAACCCCTGCGATTCGAGTTCATGACACAAAGCAGCTTCATAAACGCTTTCCATTAACCCTGGTCCTAATGCAGAATGTACTTCGTATGCGCATCCTAACAATTTATGCGTATAATCTTTGTCTATTACAACTCCCATAACTCCATGAATTTATATATTACTCTGCGCAGACCTCTGTGTACTCTGCGGCTCTGCGTGAGGATAAAAACTATCTGCGCGAGAGGTAAAATTCAGCGCCAGCCACGCATAAACTCCGAGGGCAATGACGAGCATAGTCTGCACGGTGTGGACAATCAGCACAAAGTAGAGTGCCTTCTCGTCTGCCACGCCATAGAGGATGAGCATCGTCTTCACAGCAAAGTGCCAGGGACCTGCACCGTTAGGCGTGGGTACGATGACAGCGATGGAGCCGACGATGAAGGTGACCAGGGCACACCCTAAACCGAGGTCGGCGGTAAAGTCGAAGCAGAAGAACGTCAGATAGTAGTGCAGGAAATAACTGACCCAGATGCCCAAGGTGAAGAACACGAACAAAGGGATGTTACGCACGTCCTTCAGCGAGATGACACCCTGCCAGATACCGGTCAGTGTCGCGCGTACCTTATTATATATTGAGAGCTTGTGCAACAGGAAATGCAGCAGAATAAGAATGGCTATCAGGCAAAGGGCTACCACCAGATAGCCTGCCCACGAGAAACTGTTAAGGATGGACTGCAGATTGGTACCCGTCTTACGGAAGAACATACCGAAGGTACTCATCTCCAACAACAGCACCAATCCTGTGATACCCATCAACAACAGCGAGTCGATGGCACGCTCCGTGACCACCGTACCTAATGCCTTCGGAAACGACACACCGTCGTAGCGGTTCAAGACACCACAACGGGTGAACTCCCCTACCCTCGGTATCACCAATGAGGCTGCATACGACACGAAGATGCTGTGGACTAATACTGAATTTCGAGGAACGAGGAGCGAGGAGCGAGGAGCGGGGTTCAAAACCGGCTCCAGCGTCTGCCGCCAGCGCCAGCCACGGAACATCTGAGCCAAGATGCCAAAGGGGAACGACAGCAACATCCATGTCCAGTCCATCTCATCGGTCATCACGTGCCAGATGGTCTGCCAGTCCTCGCCACGATACATCCAGTAGAGGATGCCCGCGCCAAGTATCAGCGGCATCAGGATCTTCAATATCACATTGCTTATCTTCATTGCGACTGCAAAGATACGAATAAGTGAGGAAAATGCAAAATTTTTTTTGCATTTTCGAGCGAGAGTGTCTTCTCGCGAAGCGAAAAGATACAACAATAAAGTGAAAAGTGAAGAGTGAAAAGTGAAAAAAAGCAGCAATAAGCGAAAATTATTCCTAATTCCTAATTCCTAATTCCTAATTTATTCTTACCTTTGCAGCCACAAAACGCAAAAACGCTGAAAATAAATATTGCCTTATTTGTGTCGGACCGCGGCACCACCTGTGTGAATATCATTCGTTACTTCAACGGTAGCGAATACATCAACTGTGAACTCGTCATCAGCAATAAGGCTGATGCCTATGCACTGGTCAGGGCTCAGAATCTGGGCGTGGCAACAGCTGTCGTCCCCAAGGCACAGCTCAATGACGAGGCCTTAATGCGCCAACTGCTCAACGAACACCAGATAGCGTTCATCGTGCTGGCAGGTTTCTTGCCGCTGATACCCACCTTCCTCATTGAGGCCTTTCCACATCGTATTATCAACCTCCATCCTGCTCTGTTGCCCAAATATGGCGGCAAAGGCATGTGGGGACACCACGTACACGAAGCAGTAAAGGCTGCCGGCGAGACTGAGACGGGTATGACGGTACACTATGTGACACCAGTCTGCGACTCCGGTGAAATCATCGCACAATATCGTGTATCACTGAGTCCTGATGACACCGTCGATGATATTGCTGAGAAGGAACACCAGTTGGAAATGAAGTTCTTCCCAGAAATCGTGGAAAAAGTGGTACGCAGTCAAGTTATTCGCAACAACGACCTTTAACCTTTCGCCAACTCCTCACCAACCATGTTGGTCAGATCAACGAATTGCGGAATAGACAGTTGTTCAGGACGACGTGTCATGATGTCGTTTTGAAAGAAGCCATCATTGGCAGGATGCTGAGCATCGAATATTTGTCGCAGCGATACACGTAACATCTTCCGACGCTGGTTGAATACCGTCTTCACGACACGTTTAAAGAGCTGTTCGTCACATCCTAAATGCTGCACGTCATTGCGCGTCATACGGATGACAGCACTCATCACCTTGGGAGGCGGATTGAATACGGTCGGTTCAACGGCAAACAAGTACTCTACATTGTACCACGCCTGAATGAGTACCGACAGGATGCCATATTGTTTGTTACCTGGTTGTGAGGCCATACGAACAGCCACCTCATGCTGTATCATACCCGTACAACATGGGATGAGGTCGCGGTTGTCGAGCATCTTGAAGAATATCTGCGACGAGATGTCGTAAGGATAGTTGCCAGTCAGCACAAACTGCTGACCGCCAAAGACTTCACGCAAATCCATGCGAAGAAAGTCGCCCTCAATAATTGAGAATTGAGAATTGAGAATTGAGAATTGAGAATTTGCCTTTAGATATGCGACAGACTCACGGTCAATCTCCACCACCTTGAAAGGACGAGGCTTCTCTACCAGATACTGCGTCATGACACCCATGCCCGGCCCTACCTCCAGGACGGGCAGGTCGGGACAGGCATCCACCGTATCGGCAATGCGCTTGGCTATCGTCAAATCGGTCAGGAAGTGCTGTCCGAGGTTCTTCTTTGGTCGTACTTGTTTCATATCAAGTGTATATTGGGGTTGCAAAATGACGTACGAATCAGGCGCGGTAACGAGCACCAGCACAATGGGGACAGAGCCCTTTGACCATGTAGTTCACCGATGACATGACGAAACCCTCGGGCAGGTCGACAGCTGGCACGGGGATATGATCGAGACAATAGGTCTGCTGACACCGTTCACAATAGAAATGTACATGCAGGTCATCGTCCACCCCATCGTGACGGCTATGGCACAACTCATAACGCACCCCGTCACCACCATCCTCAATCACGTGTACCAAGTGCTGTTCGCGGAACAGCGACAGTGTACGAAAGATACCCGACTTGTCAATCGTCAGGATTTTATATTCGAGCTCACTCAATGACATAGGACGTCCCGCACCATCCAAAGTCCGAAGGACTATCAAGCGGTTGGCGGTAGGCTTGATGTCGTGCTCCTCAAGCAGTGTCGTATATCTGTTTTCGTCCATATCTATTCACATAGCGCCATGCAGACGCGGTCTTGGAAGTCTTTGCCGTCTTTGTTGCGCATCACACCCTGGTTGATGATGGCGAAACACAATTGCCGGCCACTGGCTGTCGTCAGATAGCCTGCCAACGAGGAAATACCCGTCAGCGTCCCCGTCTTAGCCATCACATTACCACAGGCATTCCCGTCAATCATACGCTTCTTCAACGTACCATCCACACCAGCTATCGGCAAGGCCGGCAACAAGTGTTCGATAATCTCCGTCTTGCTATTGGCATAGCGCAACAGGCGTACCAAGAGTTCTGCAGAGATATAGTTATAGAGTGATAGTCCGGAGCCGTCGGCAATCTTATAGGGATTGCCACCCAGTCCTAAGCGCTTGATAAACTGTTTGGTCAGTGTACGGGCATCGGAAGCCGTAGCCGGACGGTGACCACTGGACGCTGCCGTCTGATAGAACATCGACTCGGCATAGAAGTTGTCGCTATCCTTCAGCATACGGTTCAGGATGACGTCGATACTATGACGATAGGTACTCAGATGACGCGCCCCACTAGGCATCGTGCCATTGCCAGCCAAGCGTGCATCGGCGACATCGACGCCCTGACGTTCCAACTCTTTACGTAGCGTTGTCAGGAAGATGTCCTTACGACCAATGGACAAGGGTATCAGCATGGGATTGTCATCGTCCCAGCACCAGCCTTCACCATAGTCCAGCACCTCTTTCATCTGCTTGTCGGCAATGATATTACCAACGACCTTGGTAACACCTGCCTGACGGATGCTCTCGGCTATCACCGACACGTCGTCCTGTGTCAGCGAGGGATCGAAGCCACCCACACAATACAGGTTACCCGTCAGCACGGAGTCAGCAATCGTACCAGTATAGTATATGCGAGTCTGATATTCATACGCCCCACCCAACCGGTCGAGAGCCGTGATAGCCGTCACCAGTTTCATGGTCGACGCAGGGCGCATCAACTGACGGGCCTGATACTGGTAAAGCACGGTGTCGGCATCGAGATCGTAAACCATGACGCCTACCTGCGTGGTTTCAAACAGCGGGTCGCGCAACAACGAATCAAGTTTGATGCGCAAACTGTCTTCCTGTGCCCTTGAAGACACATAAAGACAACATATCAGGGCTAAAAATAGTATTTTCTTCATAATCGTTTGCAAAATTACAAAGAAATTCGTACTTTTGCAACGTTCAAGGGAAAAAACATGGTATATAAGTACGATTTCTTGATTATTGGTGCTGGCGTGGCCGGCATGAGTTACGCCCTGAAGGTGGCTCAAGCCAACAAGGGCAAGGTATGCATGATTTGCAAGGCGGGTCTTGACGAGGCCAACACGTCGTTTGCACAGGGTGGCGTGGCCAGTGTGACCAATATGAAGGTCGACACCTTCGACAAGCATATTGCCGACACCATCATTGCTGGTGATTACATCTCTGACCGTCAGGCCGTAGAACAGGTGGTACGCCAGGCACCGTCACAGATAGAGGAGCTCGTGAAATGGGGTGTCAACTTTGACCGTAAGGATGACGGACAGTTTGACCTGCACCGTGAAGGTGGGCATTCTGAGTTCCGCATCCTGCACCATGCCGACGACACAGGTGCCGAGATACAGCGTGGACTGATGGAGGCAGTGCGTAACCATCCCAATATCGACGTCAAGGAGAACCATTTTGCCGTAGAGATTATCACCCAGCACCATCTAGGCGTTCGTGTCACCCGCCGTTCGCCCAACATCCAGTGTTATGGAGCCTACGTGCTGAATCCCAAGACACAGAAAGTCGATACTTATTTGGCTAAGATCACCGTGATGTGTACGGGTGGCTGCGGTGCCGTCTACATGACGACATCGAACCCTGTTATTGCTACAGGCGACGGTATTGCCATGGTCTATCGCGCCAAGGGAACGGTGGCAGACATGGAGTTCGTACAGTTCCACCCCACCGTGCTCCATAATCCCAAAGAGACGCATCCAGCTTACCTCATCACCGAGGCTATGCGCGGCTATGGCGGTATTCTGAAACTGCCCAATGGCGAGACGTTTATGGAGAAATACGATGAGCGACTGTCGTTAGCACCACGTGACATTGTGGCACGTGCCATTGATAAGGAGATGAAAATTCACGGCTTGGACCACGTCTGTCTTGACGTGACGCACAAAGACCCTGCCGAGACGAAGAAACACTTCCCCAACATCTATCAGAAGTGCCTCTCAATCGGTATCGACATCACCACAGACTACATCCCCGTTCGGCCGGCAGCCCACTATATGTGCGGTGGTATCAAGGTCGATCTCAACGGACAGTCCAGCATTGAGCGCCTTTACGCCCTCGGCGAGTGCTCGTGTACGGGTCTGCACGGCGGCAACCGTCTGGCCTCGAACTCACTCATCGAGGCTGTTGTCTATGCAGACGCTGCTGCCAAGGATTCGCTGAAGCATATTGACCTCTACGACTACAATGAAAAAGTACCTCAGTGGAACGACGAAGGTACGATGACCAACGAGGAAAAAGTGCTCATCACACAATCGGTACGCGAGGTCAACCAGATTATGTCCAACTATGTGGGCATCGTCCGCTCAGACTTGCGCCTGCATCGTGCCTGGGACCGTCTGGATATGCTCTACGAAGAGACCGAGCGTCTTTTCAAGCGTGTCAAGGCCTCACGCGACATCTGTGAACTGCGTAACATGATCAATGTGGGCTACCTCATCACCCGTTGGGCGTTGGAACGCAAAGAGTGCCGTGGTCTGCACTTCACCACGGACTATCCGCTACACGCCTACGACAAGAAGTAATCAGTTTGAAAACGGTATCTTGTAACCAAGAGTGAACTGGAAGACGCTATTGCGCATCGTTTCGTCAATACCCTTTACGATACCAATCAGTCCGAGGTTATAACGGGCATCAAGGACAAAGTGCGCATACTCGTAGGAGATGCCCAGAGGAATGGCAACATCGAACTTGCGGAACTGAGCCTCTGCACCAAAACCTGCTTCCAACAAGTCAATGTCGTATTTCACGCCACCCACTTTCGCCTTCTTGCTGGTCAGGAAACCCAGTTGTACACCGGCCTTAAGGGCCAGTCCTTTCACGGGGTAGAACTGCACCAACAAAGGCACATTGGTATAGCCGAACATAATCTTCGTATCATGCACATCGTCCTTCTCGCCCTGCAAAGAATATTGCAGACCAGCCACCAGACCGATATTGTCCGTTAAACCATACTCCACTTCGAAGCCACCCATATAGCCACTCATCCACTTGGCATCAGGATCGCCTGCCCATGTGCACAAATTCCAACCAGCCTTAGGCATAAAAGACCATGTCTGCTCTTCGTTCTGAGCATTCACACCTAATGTCGTCATCAGAGCGACCGCTGTCATCAACAAGTACTTTTTCATTATCGTCGTTTCTTTATTATTGTTATTGTCAATCGTCATAATACGGCAAAAGCGTCGTTCTGTTGGGCCTTCACTGCCATACACTCCATCTCTACCAACCAACCGGGGCGGCAGACGGGTGCAAGTACAATGACATAAGGTTTGTCAGGGAAACGCTCCTCATACAGTTTGCTGACAACAGCATAGTCGGACGGATCACGCAGGTAGACCACCATCTCGACCACCTCGTCGTAGCTGCAGCCGGCCTCAGTGAGCAAGGCCTCCACATTCTCCCACATCCGATGGGTCTGTTTCACCACATCTTTCGGATATACAATCCGTCCCTTATTGTCTATACTGGCAGTACCCGATATAAATACGTGTCGGCGATCCCCATAATCAACATAGGTACCGCGTTCGAAGCTGACACCATAGTCACTGGTACGATTCAGATGTGTCGATGCATACAGATGGTGAACCTGTTCGCGACTAATACCCTTGACGGCATAGTTGTCCATCTGAGCCAATACATTCGGATCTTGCTGTCGCCCTCCGATACCCGTCGAGGCTATGAAGTGCGTATTCGGCGTCAATCCCTGGGTAAAGAACACCTGATTGCGGGCACGCACCACCCCACCGTAGTTCAGGTCGATGTCGTTGACAAACAGCCAGGTACGGATGCAGTTATCGGCCAGTGTACACTCCTCGTGAGCCAACTGCATGACATACTCATTGAAAAGCAAACGCATCTGGTGTTCAGAATTGGCGGCGAGGTTAAATGCCGAACCGTTCCACAAGTGACGGTAGCTGCCGTGAGCGGCCTCAAACAGGCCACTGTCTATCTGACGCGTAGTCACACCTGTCATCAGATAGACCCACAAAGCTATCTTCGTACCATCCAATGGTGCCTGTTCTATAATGCTCTTGGCACAGTCGCTCATGTCGTTGGCTATCACGTCGTCGGCCTGATTGGCGGCATCGCTTAGGAAGTAACGTTTGAAGACGGCTACTGCACCCTTCAACTCTTCTGACTTCAGGTGGTGATAGGCATCGAGCACGGCATTCAACTGCTGCGGATACGGAGCAAAGCAATCCTCAGCATGTATCATCACATGATATTCACTGACACCACCTGTACCGGTAAACTCAGAGAAGCAGGCACGGGCACCTGCCATATGAATTATCTTGTTTGTCATTGTTCATATCATAAAAATGGCAGTTGCAAAGATACGACATTATTCTGACAAAACAAAAGAAAAATACAAAATCTCTTGGTTTTTCGCTCAAATTGATGTAATTTTGCACCCGATTAAGCGAAAAGTTTACTTTTCAAGGGGTGCTCACTGGTGTGGGCTGAGATGATACCCTCGGAACCTGATACGGATAATGCCGACGCAGGGATGATAAGGTATAATTACACACAATCCCCCTTTTTATTAAACATCAAAAATTAAACATTAAAAGGGTAAAAAGATGAAAAAGAAATTGTTTTTTGTGATGACTGCTGTCGCACTGATGATGACAGTAAATGTAAATGCACAAAACAAGAAGGCACTGTACGACTCGACACAGGTAGAGCAGTTACAGGAAGTTGTAGTCAAAGGCGTGCGAGCACAGAAGAATGCACCGTATGCTATCAGCAACATCAAGAAGGCAGAACTGAATGCCTTCTCGAAGACTGGACAGGAATTGCCCATGCTGTTCTCACAGACACCTGGTGTGATGGCGTGGGGCGAGAGCGGACTGGGTATCGGAACAACCCACATGCGCATTCGCGGAGCTGGCGACTCACGTATCAACGTGACCCTGGACGGTGTACCCTTGAATTCACCAGAAGACCAGTGTGTGTTCTGGGCCAACATGAACTCCTACGCATCGCTGCTGGGCTCTGCACAGATACAGCGCGGCGTGGGTTCGTCAACCAATGGCGACGGAGCTTTCGGTGGTACCGTAGCACTGGCCAGTGCCACACCTTCACAGACGCCCACACTGGAGCTGTCGGCATCATACGGTTCGCTGAACACCTACAACGTGGGTGGCAAGTTCTCGACAGGACTGCTGTGGAAGCACCTCATCCTGGATGGTGCCTACCACACGACAAGCACTGACGGCTATCTGAACGGCACCAGTGCTCGCAGTGGTTCGTACTACGGAGGACTTACCTATCTTGTATCTGACAATATGGTGGTCCGATACAAGAACATCGGCAACTTCGAGCGTACAGGTCAGGCGTGGAACGGTGTGACGGCAGGTAACAACGACTACAGTCTGATGGACGGCTGCTACGACAACGGCTCGTGGACGTACAGCACTGCAACGGGCATCAAGGACTACGACGACCTGCGTAATGTTGGTCTGGGCAAGTACAACTCACTCTATGAGCGTCTGGTTACTGACGAGAACGGTCTCTTCGTACAAAATCCTGACGGCAGCTACCAGACAGAGCGCTACACGTTGGCTGACGGCTCGCTGTGGGACAAGACCACCGACAACTTCTGGCAGAATCACAACATCCTGTCGATGGCTTGGGACATCAACGAGCACTGGTCAACAACAGCCTCGCTGCACTACACCTACGGTTACGGCTACTACGAGGAGTTCCGCTACAAGAACAAGTTGGCGAAATACGGACTGGAGAACTACATCGACAGCAACGGCAAGAAGCATAAGAAGATGGACTTCGTCCGCAAAAAAGGACTGGAACAACACACCTATGGTCTGGTATGGAACGCCAACTACAAGGACGACAGCTGGGATATCATCGGCGGACTGTCTATGCAGAACTACGACGGCTACCATTTTGGATACCTGACATACATTGAGAACAGCGAATTAAGCAACCTGCTTCTGCAGGACGGCAGATACAAGTACTACGATTCGCCAGCCCATAAACAGGATGGTAACATCTTCCTGAAGGCCGCCTATAATATTAACAAGGAGTGGACGGTCTTTGCCGACGTGCAGTACCGTCACGTAGGTTTCCAGACCAGCGGCTACAATGATAAGTACTATACCGACGACAACGGCGTTATCCAGAAGCACATGCTTGACATTGACAAGCACTACCACTTCTTCAATCCCAAGGCAGGTTTCTCGTGGCATAGTGGTCCCCACCGTGTCTATGGTTCCGTAGCCATCAGCCATCGTGAGCCGGAGCGTAACAACTTCACTGACAACTTCAACTACCCTGCCCCCAATGCCGAGAAACTGACGGACTATGAGTTAGGATACACGCTGAACACTAGCAAATGGCGTTTTGGCATCAATGGCTACTTCATGAACTACACCGACCAGTTCGTACAGACGGGTGAGGTAACGGAAATCGGCGAGAACCTGACCACTAACATCAAGGACTCCTACCGTCTGGGCGTAGAGTTGCAAGCTGGTGTTGATGTGACCAAGTGGCTCACCATCGAGGGTAACGCAGCCTTCAGCAAGAACCGCATCAAGGATTTCGACGAGAAGGTGCAGGTAGACTGGGGCGACTTCGAGACCATCCATTACGACAACTCGACGCTGGCCTTCTCGCCATCGGCATTGCTCAACGGTTTCGTCAACTTCCACTGGCATGGCATTCAGGCCACGTGGCACACTAACTTCGTCTCACGCCAGTATCTTGACAATACAGAGCGCAAGGACCGCTCACTGCCCTCATTCAGCGTTTCGAACGTGAACATCAGCTACACTCTGAAGCCCAAACACTACCTGAAAGAGGCTGTCTTCGGATTATCGTTGAACAACGTCTTTAACCGTCACTATGCCGCAGGCGGTTGGGTTTACTCAGCCATTCTCAGCAGTTCACACCCCAACGACAATCGCTATTACCAGATTGGATACATGCCGTCAGCAGGTTTCACCATGATGGGCAACATTACGCTACGCTTTTGACATTTGAAGTTTGAAATTTAAAGTTTATGATTAGCTTTCTTGCGGAGCACGGGCTCGATATATTTACCACGATACTCGGACTATTATATATATGGTTCGAGTATCGTGCCCATATCGCCGTATGGGTGATAGGCATCATCATGCCGGCACTCGACGTCTACCTCTATTGGAGCCACGGACTCTATGGCGACTCGGGCATGGCGTGCTACTATACACTGGCCGCCCTTTACGGCTTCTATATTTGGAAATTCAAGAAGACCCGCAAGAAGAAGGAGCCGCTGCCCATCATCTTCATGCCACGCAACCAATATCTGCCCACCACCCTATTCTTCTTCGCAGCATGGGGGGCCGTCTATTATATATTAATAAGGTGGACTAACTCCACTGTACCCGTTCTCGACTCCTTCACCAATGCCCTCTCCTTTGTAGGGCTGTGGGCCCTGGCTCGCAAATATGTGGAGCAATGGCTGTTCTGGATAGCTGTCGATGCGGTCTGCACTTTCCTTTATATCCAGAAGGGCATTCCCTTCAAGGCCATCCTCTACGGTCTCTACGTTGTCATAGCCATTGCTGGCTTCTACAAGTGGAAGTCACAAGCCAAAACCGTGAAACGTGACCAGAAATAGAAGGAGAGACAGTGACAATGATGTGAGACAAAAAAATATTCTCACTAGAGATTTTACAAAACACTATTCATCTATTCATTATTATAGATAACAACCTTATAATCAAATGGTTAAAGAATGAATAGTGCATTCATTATTTTGAGCCACTATTCATTATTAAGTATTAATAGGCGGTTAGTGCGTCTTCATTATCATATATATTCCTAAATATAAGTTATATCGACAATCAGAGCGACCCTCATAACAATAGATACTTTAGGGTCGTCCGAGACGTTTCTTCCACCTGTTCCGAAGTCATCTACCACCCGTTCCGAAGTCACTTTACCACCCTAAACTGACGTCGGAACGACCGATAGATGAGTCACCTTCTGGTAAAAGGAACGTCACGAATGCCCCCCAAAGTGATATACCCTTTAAAAAGCCCGCCTCCAAAACGGAAGCGGGCTTTTGTGTTATAACTAATTGCCAACGGCTAAAAGCTAAAAGCCTTTATGCCTGAGCTACATCTTCTTTATCTTCGCGGATGGTACGACCCATCACGAGGAAGGCCGTAGGAGCAGCGATGAACAGTGACGACAGGGTACCGATGATAACACCCAGAATCATAGCGAACGAGAAGCTGCGGATAGAGTCACC
>JAEEGL011906529.1_pt1 | contig 13912 bp, 11 predicted proteins | sample 9134231 | NCBI WGS metagenome assembly JAEEGL01 (sample SAMN16246548, study PRJNA631951) | gut metagenome | biome: gut microbiome; feature: rumen; material: fiber-attached | host: Bos | place: Iran: Karaj | collected 2018-10
GCATTGGATATCATGTACTGCGGCAACTTGGTCGCAATGTTGATGTTCTTGCGGATGCCGTTTCTTTCCAAGATCTGGCCTAAGGCATCCTCACTGCCGCTGTATACGTATGCCGTATCGTAGTAGTTTACTCCGGCGTTGTATGCGGCCATGATCTCCTTTTCGGCCTTATCGATGTCGATCTTTCCGCTTTTTGTCGTAAAGCGCATGCAGCCATAGCCCAGCTGGCTGAGCTTGTTACCGTGTTTATCCTTTCTGTATAACATATGTCTTTAGTCCTGTCCGCTTTCAAAGTGTTCAGCTACGTTTCTGAGGAATTCAATTATGGTCAGATGCTGAGGGCAGACGCCTTCACACTGTCCGCACTGGATGCAGTCGCTGGCCTTGCCATGGTTTTCAGTTAACATCTCATAATTGGTAAAGCTGATCGTCCAGCCCTTTTCCTCCAGGTTTTCCCTCATGTCCTCATTGTAGAGGGAGAAGTATTCCGGTATGCATATCTGCATCGGACAGCCATCCGTGCAGTAATGACAGGCAGTACATGGTACGGCTGTCTGATTGTTTATGATGTCAGCTGCCCTGAAGCACAGCTGTCTTTCTTCCTCAGTCAATGGTACGAAATCCTGCATGTAGCCCGTGTTGTCTTCCATCTGTTCCAGGCTGCTCATGCCTGACAGTACCACCATCACATTCGGCAGACTGGCAACGAATCTGATTGCCCAGCTTGGAATGGATCTTGATTCATCATAGTTCCTGAACAGTTCAGTTACTCTTTCAGGCACGTTTGCCAGAGTTCCTCCCTTTACAGGCTCCATGACAATGACCGGCTTGCCGTGCTTAGTAGCAACTTCGTAACAGCCTCTGGACTGTATCCACTGGCTTTCCCAGTCGAGATAGTTGATCTGCAGCTGGACGAATTCCATTTCCGGATGTCTGGTGAGTATCTCATCCAGCAGTTCCGGCGTGTCATGATATGACAGGCCAACATGTCTGACCAGACCCTGTTTCTTCTTTTCCAGAATCCAGTTAAAGCAGTCGTACTTCTCATACTTCGGCAACATCCTGCCTTCAACCCCATGAAGCAGGTAATAGTCAAAATACCCTGCTCCGGTCTTTCTTAGCTGTTCATTGAATATTCGGTCTCTATCTTCAAATGTCTCGAAGAATTCAGCGTGCAGCTTGGTTGCCAGGGTAAAACTTTCCCTGGGGTAACGGCTGGTCAGTATTTCCTTAGCAGCGCTTTCACTGGCAAAGCTGTGGTACATCCAGGCCGTATCAAAATAGGTAAAACCTCTTTCAATGAACAGGTCCACCATCTTCTTAGCCTGCTCAAGATCGATGCTCGTTGAATCCGTCTTATCAAGCAGGGGCAGTCTCATCAGACCAAATCCTAATTTCTTCTCAGGTTTGAATTGCATAATTATGATTTCCTTATCTATGCCATCATTATACTATGAATTTACCTGTTCCTGTTTCTGTTCCAGTACTTTTCTGAGGTCTTCTTCCGTCCAGGTTGATTTCCACTTATATCCCGGCACGGTTTTAACCAGATATTCACCCATTTCCTCAATGAGTTCGATCATGGTCATGCAGAAGGAATGTCCCTGACGGGCAAACATCTTCGAATACCCCTGATAGTCGTACTTCTCCAGTATGTCAGTAAGAATGTAATGTCCGAGGTTAAGATAGAAGTTATCCATGTCCCCGTCTCTTAAGTGGATCTTGCCTCTGATCTTGGGCATCAGCCACTCGTGATTTCTTTCAACATAGGCGCCCAGATCATAGTTCTGTTCCCAGTATTCCACCACATCTCTGTTTATCTTTCCCGTTAACGGATCATAGGAATAAACCGGATAACCGTCTTCACCACACGGTGAATAGCAGGCCTGGAAGATGCCCATCTGTCCCATGCCATGTGCCAGATCCCCGCCAAGCGCCAGTTCATATCTGTTTTCCTCACGCATCGTCCAGATGACATTGCCCTTGACGTCTCTCATGCCCGGTCTTTCGGCATGACGCCAGTTATGGCTGATCTCATAGACGTTTTCATCATTGTACATGTCAACAAGCTGAAAGGCATGGAAATCCATCCCGTCGCAGCAGGCCGGCCAGGCTCCTCCGAATACATCCGGATAGAACAGCTGCAGGGCAATTGATTCCCAGCCACCGGTAGATCCGCCAGCCAACAGTCTTCCCTCGGTCGTTCCCAGGCCGCCAAATTCCTTCTCAATAGCCGGAATGAATTCCTGAGTCAGTGCATCGCCATATGGACCCAGATTGGCTGAGTTGACCCTGTATGAATCGTCATAGTACATGTTAGCATCACGGATGTTAACGGCTATGAACTGCGGCGCCTTGCCGCTGTCCCAGTAAGCCGTCACACCCTGTTCCGCCTCCCTTAACTCCAGCCCATAGCGGAATGCCGGTGTATCCTTTGGCCAGTGTCCCTGCCAGTATAAGACAGGATACTTCTTCTCTGGATCGTAGTTTGCCGGTAACAGAACGTTGGCACCAATGTAGGTATCCTCACCCCAGAACTGGGACAAAAGCTCACTTCTCATCTTGAAGTAACGCAGTAATCCCTTATCGTCATAGTTGTTCTGGGAAAGCACTTCTCCTTCATTAAGCTTTCTTTCCGGCTTTATTTCATATTTCAGGTCCATGGTAATGTCTTCATTACCCCAGTCTACCGTGTATACCTTTGAATACAGATTGTACGGTGTAACTGCATAGTTACAGCCGCCGCCGTTATCCTGCATGCCCCAGATCGTGTGGCCGTCTCCTCTTACGTACTTATGATATCTGATGAAGAAGGCCTGAACATTCAGCTTTCCCTTAGGTATGTCCTTGAAGTCAAAGGGGAAACCGATGATGTTGTTTTCCTGTTCTTCAAGTATTATTTCATCTCCAGCCTGTAAGCCATAGAAGGTAACACCAAATACCGGTGACCCGTCCAGTCCCCTTCTGGCATACAGATTCTTCTCTTCACTTTCAGCATCCGGCCTGTCAATGAAGAAAAGCAGTCTGCCGTTAAGCTCGCCCTTGAGCGTCTTTCTGATTCTTATTGTCGTTGTCATGTGGATTACCTCTGATTACAAACAGTTTTACACAAAATCATAGCCCTGAAAAGCGGTTTGCCTAAACAAAAACCATCTGACAATTCAGATGGTTAACTGTTCTAATATGTCTGCTGATCTCTGTCGCGGTCGTAGATCTTTCTGCCCTGCACGAACTTGGCCATGATGGTTCTGGCGTGATGATTCCACAGGATTCTCTGGAATCTGTCACTTACCGGACGGTCAATGAAGTCCTTCAGGTCTTCATCATCAAGTACTACGGCATCAAATTCATAACCCTTTTCGAAGCAGCCGACCTTGCCGAAGAACTGTCCGCCGCCCATGGTTGCCAGATACATGGCATTGGCTATGCTCAGGAAATGTTTCTTGGCAAACGGTTCACCGTTTCTTTCGGTATATACCCATCTCAGCTTGCTGGCCTGGATGGCATCAGTCATGGCTCTCATGACGCTGAGGTTGCATGATCCGGCAACATCTGTGCCAAGACCGACCTTTATTCCGTCTCTTACCATGTCAAGAACACGGCATACACCGCCGGCGGCGTTCATGTTTGAAGCCGGGCAGTGAGCAACGGTAACGTTTCTCTTCTTCAGAAGTTCATATTCAACATCCGTAGGATGAACAACGTGAGCCATGATGGCCGGTACGGTCGTGCCCAGCATGTCATACATGTCATAGGCATCGCCATAACAGGTGATCTCCGGTTTCAGGGACTTAACCCATTCAATTTCATCAAGTCCCTCAGAAAGATGTGACATGACAGGAACATTGTACTTTGCGGCCATCTTGCCCAGAGCCTCCATGCTTTCATCAGTACATGTAGGCGTATATCTTGGGGTAATGATCGGCTTTACGGAACCGTATCCTTCACTTGTTTCCTGGATCCATCTTTCCGTTTCCCTGATGGTCTCTTCGGTAGTTTCAAGATATCCGTAGAAGGAATTTCTGTCCATGTTGAGCTTGCCAACATAACCTGCCATTCCGGCATCGGCAAGCTTTCTCATCAGCAGTTCCGTTGCCTCACGGTGAATGGTGGCAAAGATGGCTCCTCTGGTCGTAGTCGTGGTCTTGACGAGGTCATTGACGAAACGCCCATAAGCCTTGTTGGCATATTCCAGATCACAGAATCTGGACTCTTCAGGGAATGAATATCTTTCAAACCAGGTTTCCCATTCAGAATCGCCATCCAGCAGCATGCCCATGCCGCGGAAGCCATACTGAGGTGCATGAACGTGAATGTCGCTCATTCCGGGTATTACGAACTTATCAGTGCAGTCATATACCTTTATGTCTTTATATTCCTCAGGCAGTTCCTTGAATATGCCCATTGAAACACCGTTCTCACAGATAACATATTCATTTTCATGATACTCTATGGTATTAAACTCAGGGGTCTGAACGATGATTCCCCTTATAGCATAAATGTTTTCAAACATGTCTTATTCCTTTCCTGAATCAATTATTTCATACATATCTTCCAGCGTGATCGGATACTCATGGCGGCCCCACTTCCGGTATTCCTCATCTATGACGCCGGCAAGCGAAGTAACCGTTGGTATGAACATTCTTATCTGTTCAAATACATCCTTATGGCTGAATACTTCTCTGGGCGTACCGTCCAATACTATTCTGCCGTTGTCCATGACAACGAAGCGGTCGACGTACTTAGCCATTAACTCAACTTCATGCTCGACCAGTATGACCGTCATGTTCATTTCCCTGTTCAGACGGCAGATGATCTCAAAGATCTCTTCCGTGGAAAGCGGGTCAAGATTGCTGGTGGGTTCATCCAGTACAAGTATTTCCGGATTCATTGTCAGCACGGAAGCGATGGCTACGCGCTGCTGCTCCCCGCCGGACAGTGAAAACGGTGAACGGTCGCGGAAGGTTTCAAGTCTGATGAGCTTCAGGATCCTTTCAGCCCTGGCCTCGATCTCCTCACGTGGAAGTTCGAGATTTGAAGGACCGAAGGTCAGTTCATCATATACGGTAAGCTGACTGAGCTGAGCTTCAGGGTCAGGCAGAACAAGGCCGACTTCCTGAGACATTCTGGCTGTAGAATAGTCCTTTATGTCGTGGCCGTTTACTTTGACCGTACCTGAGAATTCTCCGTCAATGCTCTTGGGTATCAGTCCGTTGCATAGCGCACATATCGTGCTCTTTCCGGAGTTGTTGGATCCGATGATGCCGACGAATTCTCCCTTTCTGACGTTCAGGCTGATGTTTTTCAGAGCAGGTTCCTCTATTGAAGGAGCATTGTCATACTTGAAGTTGACGTCCTTCAGTTCCAGTACATATTCACTCATGCGATCACCTGATTCCAAGTCTGAAGCAGTCAGACCAGCTGTTAAGATAATCCGTCACGTTCAGACTGCCATAACGTATCCTTAAGACTATGCTGGCAACAAGCAGCAGTACGCTTACTGCCACTAATGCAATGTCGCTCTTTCTTATGACGATGTCGGACATGTTGGTTGGATTATTCGTATTGCCAAATCCACGGCATTCAAGAGCCATGGATGTTTTCTCCATTCTTTCCAGTGAACTTACGACAAGAGGTACGAACATTGGAAGCAATCCCCTGAAGCGGTCAATGATGCTCTTTTCAGGCAGACCGCGGGCTCTCTGGGCTGAATTTATGATGGTCGCTTCTCTGACGCTGATCGGTATCAGCTGCAGGGACATGGACACCATGAAACAGAAGTTATACGGAACGCCCAGCTTATGCAGACCGTTGATCAGATCTGATGGCGAAGTCGTCGAAACAAACAGCTCAGCCATCAGAATGATGCTGGAAAGTCTCAGCCAGAATACAAGACCGATGTAAAAGCCTTCAAGGGTATAGGCACCGAAAAACGGAAGTGAAATAACCTTGCCGAAAAACAGTGCCGGTGTTTCTCCTCTGGGATTGACAAAGCCGTGAAGAATGATCAGAAAGAACATCATGATGATGACCATCTTCGTAAGCATGTGTCTGAACATTCTGCTGCCTAACGCCATGTAGTTGAAAACGACGCCAGTCAGAAACAGAAAGCCGCAGACATACGGTGAGTGAAACAGAAATGCCATGATTGACACGATGACCAGAAGCAGCATCTTTACCCTGCTGTCACACTTATGGAAAAATGAATTCCCGGGAATGTACATTGATATGTTGGTCATACGCAGTAATCTCCTTCTGCCAGTATTCTGGAAAGATCCATTACTGACAGTCTCTTTTCCTCGGAAACCACGTTGATGTGGTTGCCGATGGCATAGATCTGTGGTGGCATGATGTGTGCCGTTCTCATTACTTCCTCATTGGAAAAGACAGCTGCAGGAGTGCCGTCAAGAATGATCCTGCTTTCGTTCATGACTATGACTCTGTCGGCATATTCAGCGACAAAATCCATGTCATGAGAAATGATAATGACTGTCTTCCCCTGCTCCTTCATCTTCCGGCTCAGTAAGCCAAGCCTTGTCTTTCCATACTGATCCTGTCCCGTTGTCGGTTCGTCAAGGAACAGTATTTCCGGATCCATGGCATAAACAGATGCCAGAGCAACGATTTTCTTTGATCCGCTGCTCAGGGTAACAGGCTGTTTCTTCAGCATTCCCTTCAGGTCAAATTCATTAATGACCTCACGGGTCCTGGCCTTGATGTCTTCATCAGACAGCCTGAGGTTTTTTAAACCGAACTGTATCTCCTCAAGCACCGTCGGGCAGAACAGCTGATAATTGGGGTTCTGAAAGACATAGCCCACTTCTCTGGCCATTTCACTGACTCTTCTGAGGGCTACGTCCCTGCCGTTAACATATATTCTGCCTGCAGTCGGTCGCAAAAGACCGTTGAAATGCTTGGACAGCGTCGTCTTGCCGCTGCCGTTCTGTCCGATGATGGCAGTTATTTCCTTCTTGTAAATATCAAGATTAATGTCGATCAGCGCCTTGTGACCATTCAGGTAGATGTGCTCCAGATTCTCAATGTGAGCAACAACTTCCCTATTCATATTCTTCTTCAGCTACTTTACTTCCACTGAAAGGTGTGGTTACTCTGTACTTTTCCGGTAAGGCACGGAAGATCAGCATCAATACTATCGTCAGAACGAATTTGTCAAGGAAGCCGGTAACCAGTTCACTGATGAATGAGCTGGCAAAGATGCTGGATGTTGCCTGCATGAATACTGCATGCATGATGTCCAGACCGCCGCCTGAGAATCCGCCGTAAATGTATGTGTAAATGTATGCGCTGGCAACACAGGCAAATGGCTGCTCAACGATAAGAGTCAGGATCAGTCCAAGCCAGGTTCTTGTATATCCCTTCTTGGCGCTGAAGCCAACGATCAGGGCAATGATACCTGTAGGAATAACCGTAAGAAGCTGTAAAGGTCCAAGAGTGATGGCCATTACAACTGCATTAAGTGCTGCACACAGTAATCCTACCCATGGTCCGGCAATGAACGTTGCCAGCAGTGTTCCGCCTGTATCCAGAAACAGCGGGACGTTAAGCATCTGTCTGATCATGCCACCGGCATAATTCAGTGCTACGCATGTTGGCAGCAATGCTGCAAGATTTGCAGGCTTCAGTTTTGGAAATTCTACTTCTTTCATGATTTACTCCTCCTCTATCCTAATAATATGAATATGAAGTTCTGTTAGCAGAACTCTATTCCCTTTTCAGCATCCATGCTTTCGACACGGGCAAGTGCCTCTACCCTTATGCCTTTTTCGCGCAGCATTTCGCCGCCCTTCTGCATGGCCTTTTCAATAACTACACCGCAGCCGACCAGTTCACATCCTGCCTGTTCACAGATTTTGATCAGTGCATTCAGTGCATCGCCGTTTGCCAGAAAGTCATCAATGATCAGTACCTTGTCGTTTTTATTCAGGTACTTCTTTGATACATAAACCTCATAATCTGCCCTTCTTGTATAAGAATACAGAGAGGCATGATAGACATCAGGGCCCATGTTGCTGGCAGCGCCCTTCTTGGCAAATACGACCGGACAGAAATCAAAAGACTGTGATGTCGCAAAACTGACAGCAATCCCTGATGCTTCTATTGTCAGTATTTTGTTGATATCACAGTCTGAAAAAATCTTCTTGAATTCCCTGCCGATTTCCAGCACAAAGCCGGTGTCTATGCGGTGGTTAAGAAAGCTGTCTACCTTCAGAGTATTCCCTGAGAGTACTTCGCCATCAGCAATGATCCGCTCTTTTAATGAGTTCATAACGGTGTCCTCCTAAAAAAACATACTCCTAATTTATACTATTCGTATATACATTTCAAGCCTTTTGAATAAAACTTGTATTGGATTTTTTATTATTCTTTCTGTTCTCCTCAGACCCTTCTTACTGCCATATCTGATGGCTTCAGACTCTCATCCATGATATAATTATTGGTGCGAGGATCTTATTATGAGCAAGGGTTTATTCATTACTTTTGAAGGCGGTGAGGGAAGCGGCAAGACCACCGTCTGCAAGTACATATATCACAGACTTCTGGAAGAAGGCATCGATGCCATCTACTCCCGTGAACCGGGTGGAGTTGACATTGCCGAGCAGATCAGGAACGTCATTCTGAGTGTCAAGAACACGGCCATGGATGTCAGAACGGAAGCTCTTCTGTATGCGGCCAGCCGCCGTCAGCATCTCGTTGAAGTCATATTACCGGCCTTAAACGCCGGCAAGGTCGTCATCTGCGACCGCTTCATCGACTCATCACTGGCCTATCAGGGCCATGCCCGTGACATCGGCATAGACGAAGTAATGGAAATAAACAGATTCGCCATCGACAACTGCATGCCTGATCTTACTCTGTTCTTCGACGTTGACGTTGAGACAGGTCTTAGAAGGATCACCGGACGCGGTGAAAAGCTGGACCGTCTGGACAGGGAAAACCTGGCCTTCCACCACAAGGTCCATGAAGGATACATGATGGTATGCGAAAGATACCCGGAAAGAATAAAGATAATAGATGCCTCACAGAGCGTTGAAAAGGTCGAAAAGGACGCCTATAAACTGGTAATTGAACGGATAAGAAAGAATGTTTAGGGAAACACTAGCCTTACAGCAGCCGGTAGTCTATCAGATACTGGATAATGCCTTGAAGAAAGAAAGCCTTTCACACTGTTACCTGTTTGCCGGTCCCCGGGGGACGCTGAAACAGGAAACGGCTTTTCTATTGGCACAGAGCGTGATCTGTTCCCATAAGAAAGACGGCTGGGCTTGCGAGGAGTGTCTGGAATGCATCAGAGTTAAGGATAATAACTACGTTGACCTGATCTATCTTGACGGATCAAAAGGACTGCTGAAGATCGAACACATCAACACCATTCAGAACCAGTTCTCCCAGACTGCCGTTGAGGCAGCCGGCAAGAAGGTCTTCATCATAAACGACTGCGAAAACATGACACTGAAGGCTGCCAACAGTCTGTTGAAGTTCATTGAGGAACCAAGCGACAACGTAACAGGCATATTCATAACTTCCCAGATCGACCGTCTGTTGCCGACGATCGTATCAAGATGTCAGAAGGTCAGCTTCAAGCCGCTGCCCAAGACCATGTACTATGACTTTGCCATTGAAAACGGCATTGATGAACTGAATGCCCATCTGCTCTCTCAGATGGTACAGGACAGAGATCAGTTGCTGGAGATAAGTCAGCAGGAATCCTACCAGAATGCGGTAAGGACCTTCGTTGAATTCATGAACTACTTCTTCCGCAATAAGAAGACAGCCATAACCTATCTCGAGAACAATGCCTTCAGTTCAGGTCAGTCTGACCGTAAGAACGACAGGGATTCATTCCAGTATTTTCTGAATATTGCCAATATCTTTACGGATGATTATCATAATAATAAGTCAGTTGACGATGACAGCTGGACGGATCTGCTGGATAAAGCCCATGACAGTGACTTTGATTCGGTAAGATTCCTTACCGCCGTAAGTCAGGCCAGGGATGCCCTGATCAGATCAGCCAACCTGTCACTGGTCATTGACCAGCTGCTCTACAGAATATCAGGAGGTGACAATTAATGAGTGAAATTGAAAACAAAGAAATGACTCCTTCATATAAATACATAGTTTCAGTTAAATTCGCCAATTCCAAGAAAGCATATAACTTCGGCACCAATGACGAGACCATCGTCTACGGTGACAAGGTCGTTGTTGAGACCGTCAGAGGCATGGAGATCGGAGAGATCATCAGTGACCTGCGTGACTTTGCCTCAGTCAACACCACCATGGAAGTCAAGCCGGTATTGCGCAAGGCTACCGAAAAGGACATGGCAGCCAATGAGCGTAACAAGGCTGACAGCCCGGAAGCCATGAAAAAGTGCCAGCAGTGCGTTGAGAAACTGGGTCTGGAAATGTATCTGATCTCAGCCGAGTATACTCTGGACAGATCAAAGGTCATATTCTCATACGTAGCTGATGACAGAATCGACTTCCGTGAACTGCTGAAGCAGTTGGCAGCCATCTTCAGATGCAGGATCGAACTGCGTCAGATCGGTTCAAGGGACAAGGCGAAGATCATCGGCGGACTTGGAACCTGCGGCATGGAGACCTGCTGTTCCAGATTCCTGGATGACTTTGACATCGTATCCATCAACATGGCCAAGAACCAATTGCTGGCTCTTAATACCCAGAAGCTTTCAGGTCAGTGCGGTAAGCTGATGTGCTGTCTGAAATATGAGGATGACAACTACAAGAGCATGCGCAAGGGCCTGCCGAAGCTCAATGCCCTGGTTGAATACGAAGGAGAGAAGTTCCGCATTACCAGCATGAACCTGCTTAACGGTTCAGTACGTCTGTCCAACCGCAACAATGCCATTGACATGACGCTGGCAGATCTTAAGAAGCATCTTCAGATTGAAGACGCTGATGATGAAACAGAAGACAATTGATCTTTCAATTGCCTTTTTTTATAGGAGTTTGTTATGAAAAAGAATACCAGAATGTGGATAACCCTGTTGGTCATCGGTTTCATGGGACAGCTGGCCTGGACCATCGAAAACATGTACTTCAACGTATTTGTCTATAATACCATTACGACCAACGTTGAAGTCATTGCCCGCATGGTAGCCTTGAGCGCCATTACGGCTACGGCAACTACCCTGTTAATGGGTTCTCTTTCCGATAAGGTCGGCAAGAGAAAGATCTTCATCTGCCTTGGCTATGTGATCTGGGGCATTTCATTACTGGCCTTTGCCTTCCTAAAAACAGAGACAATTGCCAAAATGTTCCCGGCTGCCAATGCCGTTGCCTTAGGCGGATGGATGGCCGTCATCATGGACTGTGTAATGACCTTCTTCGGCTCCACAGCCAATGATGCCTGCTTTAATGCCTGGGTAACAGATTCAACTGACAAGTCAACCAGAGCCAAGACTGAAGGCGTGCTGGCTGCCCTGCCATTATTATCCATGCTGGTGGTATTCGGTCTGCTCGATGGCATGACCCAGCAGGGCAAGTGGAGTCAGTTCTTCATTACCGTCGGTTCTCTGGTATCCCTGGGCGGCCTCATCGGCTTTGCGGTGATGGATGAACCGCAGAACATCAGGGTGGAAAAGTCAGCCCGACTAACCGACCTTCTCAATAGGGAAACCATAGTCAGGAATAAGGAACTCTATCTGTCATTACTGTGCTTACTGGCATTATCAGTAGCCACGCAGATATTCATGCCATACATGATCATCTACATTACCAACTACCTTGGCATTAATGACTATGCCATCATCCTTGGTGTCGTCTTATTAGGCGCCAGCGTCATAAGCGTTCTGGCCGGCAGGATCATTTCAATACTGGGAAGCGATACTTTCTACATCCCTTCAGTGCTGTTATTTGTGATCGGACTGGTAATGATGTTCTTTGCCAGATCTGCCGCCATGGTAATGGTATCCGGATTGGTCATGATGTCAGGTAACCTGATCGTTACCTCCGTGGTAAACGCCTCAATAAGAAACTTTACCCCGCATAACCAGGCCGGACAGTATCAGGGTGTCAGAATGGTCTTCGCCGTAATGTTGCCGATGATCATCGGACCATACATCGGCGCCTGGGTAATAAAGGGCTCAAATTCAACCTATGAGGACCTGGGAGTCATCAAGCAGGTACCTACTCCGGGAATCTGGCTGGCCAGTGCCGTAGCAGCCCTGCTGATACTGATTCCCTATCATTTCATTAAAAAAAATGAAGAGGAAAAGAAGAAATTCCATCGTGATCTGAACACGGTATTCTCTGAAAGAATGGATAAGAATCATCCGTTACCGGAATACCCCAGACCGCAGATGGTAAGAGACAGTTACATTAATCTGAACGGTTACTGGGACTATGCCATAACAAAGGGAACAAAGCCTGAATCATATCAGGGCAGGATCCTGGTGCCGTTTTCTCCAGAGACAATTCTTTCAGAAGTAAACCACATATTACAGCCTGATGAGGTGCTGTATTATCACAGAACCCTTACCCTTCCAGAAGGATTCAACAGGGGTCTGGTTCATCTGCACTTCGGGGCAGTTGACCAGATGTGCAAGGTCTACATTAACGGTGAACTCGTCAAGGAACACCTTGGCGGCTATCTGCCGTTTGAAGTGGAAATCAGTAAGTTCCTAAAGGAAGAAAACGAGCTTGTCGTTGAAGTCAGGGACGTTACCGACACTTCATATTATTCCCACGGTAAGCAGACCTTCAACCGGGGCGGCATCTGGTACACCCCACAGTCAGGCATCTGGCAGACGGTATGGCTGGAATCAACACCTGAAAACTACATAGAAAGCATCAGGATAACTCCTGACTGCGATTCTTCAAGCGTAAGAATTCAGGTTACCGGAAACGAGAACAGCTACAGATACATCGTAAAAGATAAGGACAATATAATAGCCGAAGTAACAGGTTCAGATGATGTCACCATACCGGTGAAGAATTTCCGTTACTGGTCACCGGAAGATCCGTTCCTCTATGACCTGGAAATCTCAGGAAAAGATGATACCGTAAGATCCTACTTCGGCATGCGCAAGGTTGAGATAAGGAAGGATGAACAGGGCAAGCCGAGAATCTTCCTCAACGGCAGTACTTACTTCATGAAGGGCGTTCTTGACCAGGGCTACTGGCCGGACGGTCTGTATACGGCTGCCAGTGACGAAGCTCTGATCCATGACATTGAAACCGTCAAGTCCATGGGCTTCAACACCCTCAGAAAGCACATCAAGATCGAACCGTTAAGATGGTATTACCATTGCGACAGACTGGGCATGATCGTATGGCAGGACATGGTATCCGGAGGAACCGCATACTCTTTCCTGACCATCGCCGGTCTGCCGTTCATAAATGTAAAACTTAAGGACAGCGAGTATAAGAAGTTTGCCCGAGACTCAGAGGAATCAAGAAATGATTACTACAGAGAACTCAGGGAAACCGTTAAGCTCCTTTACAACGTTCCTTCCCTGTTACTATGGGTGCCGTTCAATGAAGGCTGGGGGCAGTTTGATTCAGCCAAGGCCTGCGAAATGATCAGAAGCATGGATAATACCAGGATCATAGACCACGCCAGCGGCTGGCATGATCAGGGCATAGGCGACCTCAACAGCCAGCACATCTACTTCAACAAGATAAAGTTCAAACAGGATGAAAGACCATCAGCATTAACTGAATACGGCGGATACAGCTGGCTCATCAACGAACACAGCTACAACGATGCCGGTTACGGATACAAGCTGTTTGAAAACAGGGAAGACCTGCAGGAAGCCTTCAGAAACCTGCATGAAAATGAAATACTTCCTGAATATGAAAAAGGTCTGGCCGCCATCATCTATACGCAGGTATCTGACGTGGAAGATGAAGTAAATGGATTAATGACCTA
>JAEEGL014588861.1_pt1 | contig 13912 bp, 14 predicted proteins | sample 9134231 | NCBI WGS metagenome assembly JAEEGL01 (sample SAMN16246548, study PRJNA631951) | gut metagenome | biome: gut microbiome; feature: rumen; material: fiber-attached | host: Bos | place: Iran: Karaj | collected 2018-10
ATAGTAAAAAAATGTTAGAAAAAGCAAAAAAGGAAAAATATGCGGTTGCTCAATTTAATATTAATAATTTGGAGTGGACTAGATATATTTTAGAAAAATGTAATGAAATGAAAGTTCCTGTAATTCTTGGAGTTAGTGAAGGAGATATAAAGTATATGGGAGGGTATGATGTTGTAGTCTCTTTAGTGCAATCATTGGTTAAAGATTTAGAAATTGATATTGATGTTTGTATTCATTTAGATCATGGCTCTTCTGTAGATGTATGTAAAGCAGCAATTGATGCTGGATTTACTTCTGTTATGATAGATGCATCAAGAAATGAGCTTCAAAAAAATATAGAAATCACAAAAGAAGTAGTGGATTATGCTCATGATAGAAATATTACAGTGGAAGCTGAGGTTGGTCACATAGATGGAAATTCAGCTAGTTCTTCATCTCGTGAATTTAATGCAACGTTAGGAGATTGTGAAGAAATAGTTAAGAATACAGGTATTGATTCTTTAGCTCCTGCACTTGGTAGTGTTCATGGTTTATATAAGGGTGATCCTGATTTAGATTTTGATACGATGCAAAGTGTTAGTGAAACTTTAGATATTCCATTAGTGTTACATGGTGGTAGTGGAATAGGTGATGCAGATATTAAAAAAGCTATATCATGTGGAATATGTAAAATTAATATTAATACAGAACTTCAAACTGCTTGGCATGATGCGGTTGTTAAGTTTGTGGTTGATAATAAAGATGTTTATGATCCTAGGAAAGTTATATCGTCTGGTAAGGATGCAATTTATAAAATGATTGAATCAAAAATAAATTTGTTTTATAATAAGTAGGTACGTAAACTATGAATAAAAATACAATATACTGTAGTGGAGGTTTTGTATGGAAGTAATGGAAATAAGCGGAGGTAGGACTTTAACTGGTTCTATTAGAATTAGTGGGGCTAAGAATAGTTCTGTTGCGTTGATCCCCGCAGCAATTTTATCAGACGGAGAAGTTACAATATGCAATGTTCCAGAGATTACTGATACAGATGCGTTAACTGATATTTTAGATTTTTTGGGTGCAAAAGTGCATCGTGCTAGTGAAAGTATTGTCGTGGATTCTAAGTCAATAGAAAATAAGTTGATTCCTGAGGATATTTCTTCTAAACTTAGGGCTTCGTATTATTTTATGGGGGCTTTGTTGGGTAAGTATCATCATGTAGAAATGTATTTTCCTGGTGGTTGTTCCATTGGGCAAAGACCAATTAATTTACATTTAAAAGGATTTGAAGCACTAGGTGCTACAGTTAATGAAGATGGAAATAGGTATATAATAGATGCAGAAAGATTACATGGAGCAAATATTTATTTGGATTTTGCGTCTGTTGGGGCAACGATTAATATTATGTTGGCGGCTGTTAGAGCAGATGGAATTACTATGATTGAAAATGCTGCTAAAGAGCCAGAAATTGTAAATGTAGCTACTTTTTTGAACAATATGGGAGCCCGAATTAGTGGAGCTGGTACAAGTGTGATTAGAATCGAAGGGGTAGATACTTTAAATGGTTGCTTTCATGAGGTTATACCTGATAGGATTGAAGCAGGTACATATACTATTATGGCAGCCTTGGTAGGAAAACAATTAAAAATAGATAATATTATACCGGAACATTTAGAGGCTCTTACGTCGAAGCTTGTTGAAATGGGTGTTAAGATAGAAATAGGATCGGATTATTTTATTATAACTAAGCCTGATTCATATAAGTGTGTTAATTTAAAAACACAAGTATTTCCTGGTTTCCCGACTGATCTTCAACAACCATTTACGGTCTTATTAACCCAATGTAAAGGGACATCACATTTAGAAGAAACTATTTGGGAAAATAGATTTATGCATATTCCAGAACTTGAAAAAATGGGAGCCAAGATTAACTTAATAGATAATCATAATATAGAAGTAACTGGTCCTACTAAGTTGATTGCTTCAACCGTTAAAGCAACGGATTTAAGAGCCGGTGCGGCAATGGTGCTGGCGGCATTAATAGCTGAAGGTCAAACAACTATTTGTGATATAAGTCATATTTTAAGGGGATATGAAGGTATAATAGAAAAATTAAGTGCAGTAGGTGCTAAAATAAAAATAAAAGAAATATAATATATAGATATTTCTTTTTTTGTGGAGGATTTTATGCACAAATGTATAAAGTTGTTTTTATTGATGTTATCTATTGTAGGTGTATTTTTAATTTATAAATTTGTTTATAAAAAAGGGTATAATTATGTAGTGATTGGAAATGATTATACGTCTTCTATGGTCAAAGGTATGCATTATAATGATTATGTGAAAGAATATTTGATTGAACACGATTTGCTAAAATCTTATTCAGATGATTTTTCTGGTAGAAATTATCAAATTTCTGAGTTGTTGAAGGATATAAAAAATAATGAATTTATCACAAAAGATGGTTACAGTGTCAGTATAAAAAAGACGCTTAGGGAATCTGATGTGGTAGTTTTATCTTTGGAAATTAAGAATTTTTTAGATATAAATAGGAATTTGAAAATAGACAAAATAAAATGTTTTAAGCAAATTGATTTACGAATGATAGAAATAAATAAATTGTTAAAGGAAATAAAGAAATATGCCAAAAAAAATTTGATTTTGATTGGTGTTATATATAAAGATGGGATAGTTAATGAACTAGATGATATTATTAAATATATTAATTATAATTTAGAAGATCTTACAGATAATTTGGATATTAATTTTATAAATCCTAATGATATGTTATTTGATTTGAGTAAATCTCTTACAGATAAAGAGTGCCAGTATTTAGCTAAGCTTATTATCAATTATTTATAGTGGTTATTATGTTGGTTCTTAATTTTTGTATAAAAAATGATTGTGAAAAAAACTTGCATTTTTATGATTTATTTGTTATATTAGATTGGCAATTAGTTACTATGACTAAAAATTAGTCATGGCGAAAGGAGAGATTATATGAAAGCTGGAATACATCCTACTTATAAAGATAGTAAGGTTATTTGTGCTTGTGGTGAGGAATTTACTGTACAATCAATCAATGATGAAATTCATGTTGAAGTATGTTCAAAGTGTCATCCTTTTTATACTGGAAAACAAGGTGGTAAAAAACATACTGGTAAGGTTGAAGAATTCAACAAAAAATATGGATATAGTATGGATAATGAAAAGGAAGCTTAATGGCTTCTTTTTTTTTGACAATTAAATGTAAAAAAGGGTAAAAAAAGTCTATTAAAAATTGTATGTTAATTATAAAAATAATATAATAAAGTTAGAGGTGGATGTTTTGAAAAAAATAATAGAAAAACTCAAAAACAACCTTGTTTTTATTATATTAATACTAATGGTCTTTTTTGGTGTAACTCTTTATTATAGAGTTTTTTCAAAACATTCAATTATTAACAGAGATTTATATATTACGAGTGTGGTAGAGCTTAGGTGTAAGGATTTAGATTCACATAAAAAAATAGTTGTTGATTCTAATGAGTCTAAAGTAATTAAGTTAACTGTTAAGAATAATTTTAATTCTAGTAAAAAATTTTATGTGTGGTATAAATCAGATGACGATTTGTTAAAAATAGGATCTCTTAATAGTTCTAGATTTATATTAAGTACTGATGGTAATGTTATAGATAAGCAAAAGACTTTAGATATTGAAATTGGTATTATTAATACATCAGTTAATTCGGTTACTGTGGAATTTGGTATTGTTTATGGAGCTAATAATGAAAAATTAGATACGCCTTCTGACACTAAAATTATTACGGATACTATAAATGTTGGTAAGCAAAGAGAATATGTTGTTGGTGATAAGGTTAATTTGCTTGGTAATACTAAGTGGTATGTTATAAAAGAAAGTTCAGATACTGATGATTATGTTACATTATTGAGTGATGATATAATTAACATTTTGAATCAAAATACAGCAATGGATAATATCAATAATTTAGTTTTAATACAAAATGATGAGGATAATATTAAATATTATTTAGAGAATATTTATTCAAAAGAGCTTGAAGATAAAGGAATAAATTTAGGGGAAAATGGTGAAATTAGGTTAATTCATTTGAATGAATTGTTGTCTTTTTCTAATTATAATTATAAGGATTATAATTATTATGGTACTTCGAGTCCTAAATGGTTGCGTATAAAAATGCCGTTTTGGACAATGACTCCTTTTTCTAAAGATAACTATTATTATGTTTATAAAGGCAATATATATTTTTCTAAAATTAATACAAGAGCAGGTATAAGGCCGGTGATTAAGGTATTAAAATCAAATATTAAGTAATAAATTTGATGTATTTGCTTGTTTTTAATGGAAAATATTGTATAATTGAATTAGGAGGTTAAATAAAAATGAAAAAACATAATTTGTTGAAAGTAATAGGTATATCTATTTTAATTGCAGTTTTATTAACTTGGATATTACCAGTTACTTATTTCAATTCTCAACTCGTTGAAGAAACTAGACAAAGAGCAGGTATTTTTGATGTTTTGTCATATGCGACTGTGACTATATCTTATTTTGGAAATATTTGTTTATATGTGTTAGTAGTTGGCGGATTCTATGGTGTGATTCACAAAATCGATGCATATAGAAGTTTGCTTGATAAGATAGTAAAAGGTTTTAAAGGTAAAGAAAATATCTTTATGATTGTAGTAATGGTATTATTTGCACTTATTACTTCAATGACCGGTTTGTCAGTTGGAATTTTATTTTTATTTCCATTTGTAATATCTATATTACTTCTTATGGGATATAATAAAGTAACTGCTGCAATGACTACTGTTGGTGCGGTGTTAGTAGGTTTAATTGGATCTACATATTCATATGCTAATACTAGTCAATTATCTCAAGTGTTAAAAGTAGAACCAACAAAAGAAATTATTACTAAGTTTATAATTTTGGCAGTAGGTCTTGTAATATTAGCATTTAATGTATTGAAATATGCCAAAGATCATAGGGATGTTAAAAATATTAGTACAGATCCAAGTTATATTCCAGCAGAAGTTAAAAGTAGTTCTGTTAAGAAAGTAACTGTTAAGAAAACTGCTACTAAGAAAGCAAGTAAGAAATCTGATACTAAGATAACATCTAAATCAAAAGTAAGAGTTTGGCCTTTAGTGGTAGTTTTTGATTTAATTTTATTAATTATGATTTTATCAACTATTGCTTGGATGCATACATTCAAATTAGATATTTTTTCTAAAGCTACTGAAGCTTTCTTAGGTTTCAAAATCAAAGAATTTAAATTATTTGGTAGTATATTTGGTAATGTAGCTGCTTTTGGTGATTGGTCAATTAATGAATTGTTGATTACAGTGTTTATAAGTTCAGCAATTATTGCATTAATCTATAGAGTTAAATTTAATGATTATTTGGATAACTTTATTGATGGTGCTAAAAGAGCTATTAAACCAGCTGTATTTGTAGCATTAATTTATATGGTTTTAGTAGTAGTTACTTATCATCCTGTGTTATTGACTATATTAAAACCAATACTAGGTAAGTCATCAACTTTAAATGTATTTACTATGAGTTTAGTGGCATTTATTTCTAGTGTATTTAATGTTGAAATTACTTATTCAGTAACAGCTGCACTTCCATATGTGGCATCATTAATTACTGAAAGTACAGCTTATCCATTAATTGCAGTTATTTGGCAATCAATGTATGGACTTGCAATGTTAGTTGCTCCAACAAGTGTAATTTTAATGGTAACTTTATCATTTATGCATATCTCTTATGGTGAATGGTTAAAGTCTGTTTGGAAGTTATTTGTTGAGCTATTAGTCGCATTATTAATAATATTTACTATTATTATACTTATTTAAGTTATTAAGGCGGAATATAATTTCTGCCTTTTTTTTGTTTAAAAAAATGATTTGATAAAGCGATTAATGAATGTTATAATGTATCTGGTGATTTTATGTGGTGTATTGGTGATGTAAAGATATCTAATAAAGTGGTTTTAGCACCAATGGCAGGTATTTGTAATTCGGCTTTTAGGAGAATTTGTAAAGAAATGGGAGCTGGATTAATATATGCGGAAATGGTAAGTGATAAGGCAATTTTTTATAATAATAAAAAAACTTTAGATATGTTACAAATGGCGGATGAAGAAAGACCAATTGTTCAACAAATATTTGGTTGTGATACTGAATCGTTTGTTGAAGCTGCTAAATATATTTATCATGAAATGAAACCAGATATAATTGATATTAATATGGGGTGTCCTGTTCCTAAAGTTGCACTTAGATCACAGGCTGGATCTGCGCTTTTAAAAGATCCAGAGAAAATAAGGGAAATTGTTTGTGCAGTTGTCAATGCTGTTCCTATTCCTGTAACGGTTAAAATTAGAAGTGGATGGGATTTTAATTCAATTAATGCAGTGAAAGTTGCTAAAATTTGTGAAGAAGCAGGTGCATCAGCAATATGTGTGCATCCTAGAACAAGATCTCAGGGATATAGTGGTAAGGCTGATTGGAGTATAATAAAAGATGTAAAAGATAATGTGTCTATTCCGGTTATTGGTAATGGAGATATAAAAAGCGTTTATGATGCTAAAAGAATGATAGATGAAACTGGTTGCGATGCTATTATGATTGGCAGAGCAGTGCTTGGTAATCCATGGTTAATAAAACAAGTAGCAAGTTATTTGGAAGATGGTTCTATACTTCCTAATCCAACAAATGTTGAAAAGATTGATATGTGTATTAAACACTTAAATTTGTTGCTTGAGATTAAGCAAGAACGTATTGCGGCACTAGAAATTAGAAATCATATTGCTTGGTATTTTAAAGGAATTAAAAATTCCAATGAAATTAAAAATAAGGTCTATCAAACAAGAAAAATTAATGATATAATTTGTATATTAAATGAATATAAGAAAAAAGAAAGCGGTGATTAAGTGAAAGTTAAACTTTATAAAAGATTAGCAGCATATTTGATTGATATTTTATTGGTTATTTTAGCTGTTCATTTGGTTTCTCCTGTGTTGCCTACTTTTGGAGATACTAAAAAAATTGCTGAGGATTATGAATCTTTATTTAGTGAAGTTACAGAAAAGAAAATAGAGAGTGATGAATTCAATGCTCAATATATTGATCTTATGTATAGATCTTCGAAGTCAACATATTTGACAGGAGTTCTTACTATATGTGCTTATTTGGGATATTTTGTAATTATGCCAGTATATACAAAAGGAAGAACTGCAGGTAAGAAATTAATGCATTTACAATTGGTAAGTGATTCTGGTGATGATTTGAATTTAAATCAGTTGTTGCTTAGAGGTTCTATATTGTATGGTATACCTATAAATATTATAAATCAAATTTTAATATTAGCTGTTAGTAAAAATATGTATTTTAACGCTACTAATTTATTAAGTAGTATTTTTACGATGGTTAGTATAGTTTCTTTGTTTATGATATTTTTAAGAAAAGATCAAAAAGGACTTCATGATTTGGCTGCTAACACTAAAGTTATTTCAGTAGAAGATAGTGAAATGGATAGTGTAGTGGAAAGTAAACCAAAAACAAAATCTAGGGTGGTAAATAAAACAAAAAGTAAGGTTGAAAGTGAGGTAAATGATGAAAAATTTGACAGAACAAGAAATAGTAAGAAGAGAAAAAGTAGAGAAAATTAGTGAAGTGTGTAATCCATATCCAGAGAGATATGAAGTAACACATACAATTAGTGCTGCAGCACTTTTAGATGATGAAACTAAAAATGTTAGTGTAGCAGGTAGAATTGTATTTATGAGAAAAATGGGTAAACTTAGTTTTATTAGAATTAGAGATATAGAAGGTGATCTTCAACTTTCTATTAAAATAGATTTAGTTGGAGAAGAAAAATATGAATTTTTTAAAACTATGTTTGATATTGGTGATTTCATAGGAGCAACTGGTGAAATGTTTACTACTCATACAGGTGAAAAAACTTTAAGAGTAGAAAGTTTTGAATTTCTTGGGAAGGCATTAAAACCATTACCAGAGAAGTTTCATGGACTTGTTGATGTGGAAGAAAAATATCGTCAAAGATATGTTGATTTAATTAGTAATGCTGATTCTAGAAAAGTATTTTTAGGTAGAAGTAAATTATATTCTTTTATTCATAGATATTTAGAAGAAAATGGGTTTTTAGAGGTTGAAACACCTATATTACAAAGTGCAGTTTGTGGTGCGGCAGCTAGACCATTTTATACTCATCATAATGCTTTAGATATAGATTTGAATTTAAGAATAGCTCCTGAAACATATTTAAAACAATGTATTTCAGCTGGTTTTAATAGGGTTTATGAAGTAGCTAAATGTTTTAGAAATGAAGGTATGGATACAGAACATTTGCAAGAATTTACTCAAGTTGAATGGTATGCATCTTATTGGAATTTTGAAGATAACTTAAAATTTTATCAAGGTTTTATTCGTTCCTTAATGAAAGAATTAGTTGGTACTACTATTATAAATTATCAAGGACAAGAATTAGATTTTGGTAAGGATTTTGTAAGAATTAATTATGTTGAAAAGTTAACCGAGATATTAGGTTTTGATTTCTTAGAAATTGAAGATCCTGCTGTATTAAAAGAAAAAATAGTTGATTCTGGTTTATTTAGTATGGGTGATTTAGAAGATTATCATTCATTAAGTCAAATAATTGATTTTGTATATAAGAGGACGATTCGTGCTGATATAACTCAACCTACTGTTATTTATAATTATCCTGCTGTTTTGATACCTCTTGCTAGAAGAAACGATGAAAATCCAAAAATTATTGATGTATTTCAAGTGGTTGCTGGTGGTACTGAATTGTGTAAGGCTTATTCGGAATTAGTTAATCCATTTGTTCAAAGAGAAGCTTTTGAAGAACAATTAGTGGCAAAAGATCAGGGTGATGATGAAACTATGGAAATAGATGAAGGATTTATGGGTGCTATGGAACAAGGAATGCCTCCTATTTCTGGACTTGGATTTGGTATTGATAGATTATTGATGTTGATTTATGATGTACCATCAATTAGAGATGTGGTGCTATTTCCACTTATGAGGGATAAGATTAAAGAAGATTAAATTAAAGAATTAACTTCTTTAATTTTTTTGTTTTAAATTGCAGTTAGGTGATATAATGTTATTAGGATGGTGATTGTATGAAAATAGCTATTGCAAGTGATCATAGAGGTTATGATCTTAAAAGTGAATTGATTAGTTATTTGAAAAAAAGTAATGTTGAAATAATTGATTGTGGTACTGATTCAACAGAATCTGTGGATTATCCTTTATATGCATTTAAGTTATCCACAGAAGTTGTTAATAAAAATGTAGATTTTGGTATTGTTATTTGTGGTACTGGTATTGGTATAAGCATTGCTTGTAATAAAGTTAAAGGGATTCGTTGTGCAAAGGTTAGTACAGTTGATGAAGCGCGTCATACTAGAGAAGATAATGATGCGAATGTTTTGGCATTACATGGGGATATGGCTGTATCTGATGCAATAAAAATTGTAGATGCTTTTATTAATACTGATTTTTCTAATTTGGAAAAACATATAAGACGTATAAAAATGATAACTGAATATGAGGATGAGCATAATGCACGTTAAGTTTTTTCTTTATCTTTTTGTGACTGTATTAGTAATATGGTCAATGGAATCTGTAAATATTAATGGAATATTTAAAAAAAATAGAGTGTATCAAGCTAGAGTTTTTTATTTTTTGCTTGGGCTTTCTATGATTTATTTAGTTACTAATTTGATGTATGATTTCTTTTTATCTTGGCAAATAAATTAAAAATTGAGTATAATTTCTTTATTTTTGTTCAAACTTTAAATGAGGTGAAAGAATGAAGAAATTAAAATTAAAACCATTTGTATTGCCAAGTATATATTTGATACTTGTTGTATCATTGTTATTGGGTGCATTATATAGTTATAATTCATTTTCTAATAATGATGGTAAGGATGTAGTTGAAGAAGAAGATTATGTTACAGATGTTGATGTAGATCATTCTGAGGATGAAACTCCGGTGGTTTCTGCGAATAAAACGATTTTGAAACCTATTAATGATGAAAATATTAAAATTGCAAAATATTTTTATGAAAAAGATGATAAAGAAGAAAAACAAAAAGAGTCTATTGTTTATTATGGAAATACTTATATGCAAAATTCTGGTATTGATTATATAAATGATAAATCTTTTGATATTATTGCAATTTTAGATGGTACAGTTTCTAGTATAAAGGATGATGAATTACTTGGTAAAACTTTGGAAATTAAGCACGATGATAAGATTATTAGTATTTATCAAGGTTTAGGTGAAATATCTGTTAAAGAAGGAGATACTGTTACTGTTGGTCAAGTTGTTGCCAAGAGTGGAGATTCTACATTGAAAGATGTTAGTGGACAACATTTGCATTTTGAGTTAATTTATAATGGTTCTTTTGTTAATCCTGAGAAATATTTTAATAAAAATGTTAATGATTTATAGGCGTATGCCTTTTTCTTTTCGTGTAAATATAGATGTCAGAAAGTAGGGAAATAATGAGAGATATTGGAATAGATTTAGGTACAGCAAACATACTTATATATCTTAAAGGTGAGGGTATTGTATTAAATGAACCATCAGTGGTGGCGATTGATAGTGATAGTAATGAAATATTAGCGGTAGGTAAAGAAGCAAATGATATGCTTGGCAGAACTCCTGGTAAAGTTAAAGCTATAAGACCTTTGAAAGATGGAGTAATAGCTGATTTTGAATATACTGAGGCTATGTTAAATAATTTTTTAAAAAAGATAAAGGGTAGGAGATTTTTATCTAAACCTAGGGTATTAATATGTTGTCCTTCTAATGTTACATCAGTTGAAAAAAATGCTATTAAGGAGGCAGCGAGCAGGATAGGTGCTAAAAAAGTTTATGTTGAAGAGGAACCTAAAGTAGCTGCTGTAGGTGCTGGTATGGATATTTCTAAACCAAGTGGGAATATGGTTATTGATATTGGTGGTGGTACTACTGATATTGCGGTGTTGTCTTTAGGTGGGATAGTTAATAGTGCTTCGTTAAAAGTAGCTGGGAATGCTTTTGATGATGCTATTATTGATTATGTTAAAGAAAAGCATAAACTATTAATTGGTGAAAGAACTGCTGAAGATATAAAGTTAAATATTGGTACTGTTTATCATGGAGATGACGCCCAAAAAATGGAAATTAAGGGAAGAGATATTTCTAAAGGGTTACCATATACTGTTGAAATTACAGAAAAGGAAATTGAAACAGCTTTGTATCCACTAGCAATTAAAATAATCAAAAAAGCAAAAAAGGTGTTAGAGGATACACCACCAGAATTATCTGCAGATATTGTAGATAAAGGTATTGTTTTAACTGGTGGTGGTTCTATGCTTAATGGATTGGCTTCTCTTTTTGAAGATGAATTAAAAGTTCCTGTTTATAATGCTGATAGTCCTTTAACTAGTGTTGCTGAAGGTTGTGGTATATTACTTTCTAATATTAATTTAATGGATAAAAATTAAACTATAGATTTAAAAATATCTATAGTTTTTCTTTAATATTATTTGGTCTTTTGATATAATCTAGTTGGTGGGTGATATTAATGATTAGTCAAGATGTATTACATTTGATGTTAATTGTGATGGCAACATTTATGTTTACAGCTTGTGTTATGCCATTTATAATGAAAATTGCATATCATATAGGTGCTTTAGATATTCCTAGAAATGATGAAGGTAATCGTCATATCCATAAAAGAATAATTCCAAAACTTGGTGGACTTGGAATATTTTCTGGATTCTTATTTGGATATATGTTATTTGGCATTCATAGTATTCAAATGAATGCGATATTAATTGGTAGTTTTGTAATTATATTGTTGGGTATTATAGATGATATAAAAGAAGTTCCAGCTAAGTTACAATTGTTAGGTCAATTAATTGCGGCTTCTATAGTTGTTTTTTATGGTAATATTTTATTAAATGATGTTTCAGCTTTTGGATTATTTTTTGATTTTGGAATTTGGGCTTATCCACTTACTATATTTTTTATAGTTGGTTGTATTAATATTATTAATTTTATAGATGGTCTTGATGGTTTGAGTAGTGGTATATCTTCTATTTTCTTTTTAACTATAGGGATTATAGCATTTTTCCAAGGTAGAATTGGTTCTCTTCCAATTATTTTAACTTTTATTATGTTAGGATCTACGTTGGGATTTTTATTACATAATTTTTATCCTGCTAAAATATTTGCTGGGCAAGCTGGATCTATGTTTATGGGATTTATTATTTCGATTATATCCTTACTTGGATTTAAAGGAGCTTTACTTACTTCATTATTAGTTCCTTTAATTATATTAGGTATTCCTATTTTAGATACTTTATTTGCTATAATTAGACGTTTATTAAAGAAACAAGCACCATTTTCAGCAGATAAGGAACATACACATCATCAATTATTGAAGATGAATTGTTCACAAAGAACTACTGTTTTGATAATTTATTTTATAAATTGTTTGTTTTCTTTAGCATCCATTTTTTATACTTTGAAGGATGCTCGTTGGGGAACTATAATTTATATTGTGTTGTTTGTGTTGATTTTTTGGTTTGCCTTACATACAAGTATTATTTCTGAAAAAGCAGAACAAAAAGTAAAAAAGATAGAAAGAAAAGTTATTAGAAAAACTAGAAAAAAGAAAAAAGAGTAATTTTTTTTAGTTTTCAATTGGAAAAAATTGGAAATTATAAAGGAGTAAACAGTATGATTAAATTTATTATTTGTGATGATGAACGTGAATTTTTAAATAAAGAGTGTAAAATAGTAGAAAATTTTATGATGAATTATGATATTGAATATGATAAGGTTTGTTTTAGCGAATATGATGATAAGTTTATCGAAACTGTTAAGGAAGATGTTGGTTTTAAAATATATTTGTTGGATATTAGAACTAAATATGGTTCGGGATTAGATATGGCTCGTAAGATTAGAGAAGAGAATGATGATTGGGTTTCTGTTATTATAATAGTAACTGCTTATCCCGAGTATAAATACGAGGCTCTTGGCAATAGATTATATTTATTTGATTTTGTTAATAAATTAGATAATTGTGAAGTGAAGTTAAAAGAGGATTTGTTACATGCCCTTAAGAACTATGATAATAGACAAAAGAGTTTAAGTTTTGAATTTAATCATGTTGTGAAAAAATTAGAATTTAGACATATTATATTAATTGAAAAAGAAAAGGATAGTAAGAGATGTGTGATTAAGACGACTTATGGTGAATGTTTAATTGGTAAGACATTAAATAATACCTATAAGATGTTGGATGACAGATTTATAAAGACTAGTAGAAGTACTATTATTAATAGTGATCAAGTACGTGAGTATGATATTATTGAAAATAAAATAGTATTTAAAAATGGGTTAGAAACTTATGATATTTCAAGAGATCATAAAAAATCTGTAGTTAGTGCTTTGGCTTTGAATGGCTCAGGAGTACTTAATAATTAATTTTATTTGGGAGGTGATGGTGTTGAATATAATTATTTTTAATTTGATTGCGGCAGTATTTTTGGTAATGTCTTCTTTTTTTATTTGTAGAAAAATATTTAAAAGTAATGATAGTATAAATTTTTTGCATATTATATTATTAATAATTTTTATAATTGTATCAGCATTGATATACAGTGTTGATTTCTCACCAATAGCATCATTAATAGTGTTTTTATCTATGATAATAGTTTATAAAATAATATTTAAACTTAGTTTGTCAAAAGCATTAACAATGGTGACAGTAGTTTTAATTGTTTATATGTTGGCTGATTTGGTAGTAGGTATTACTATATCTAGTATAGTTGGTGCTGTTGAAATGCGTAAAAA
>JAEEGL014755471.1_pt1 | contig 13912 bp, 13 predicted proteins | sample 9134231 | NCBI WGS metagenome assembly JAEEGL01 (sample SAMN16246548, study PRJNA631951) | gut metagenome | biome: gut microbiome; feature: rumen; material: fiber-attached | host: Bos | place: Iran: Karaj | collected 2018-10
ATCGAAAGCCTCTGTCTTGATACCGTCTTCTGTAGCTGTAAATACACGGTTTCTGGAGTTAACACTTCTACCCATGATGAAGTAAGCTGTAACAGCCTTCTTACCATCAGCGGACTTACCGATGATGATTCCTCTTCCGGGATACGCGTTTGTCTTCAGGATTTCTGAGATGTTTTTCATTTCCATAAATACTTCATTCCTTTACATATGCAATATTATTTTTGATCTCTACTTTACCCTCTGCGAAAAGGCTTATCGCCTTAGGCAGAATTACCTGCTCGCACTCCTTCATGATGCGCTTCTGAAGCACCTCGGGAGTATCGTCAGGTAAAATATCAACGCACTTCTGAAGAAGGATCGGGCCCTCGTCGTAATTCTCATTAACGAGATGAACTGTAGCACCTGATACCTTAACTCCTCTTGCAAGTGCAGCCTCGTGAGGCTTAATACCATACATACCCTTACCGCAGAAAGCCGGGATAAGTGCAGGATGGATATTGATAATCTTATTACTGAATTCCTTAACAGTCTTAGCACCAAGAAGGGATAAGTAACCTGCAAGGACAATAAGCTCGGCACCGACTTCCTTAAGCTTAGCAACAACTGCATCGTCCCACTCTTCTCTTGAAGGATATGCCTTGACCGACATAACTACAGCAGGAATATTATTGACTGAAGCTCTGGTAAGAGCATAGGCATTGTCATTAGATGCGATAACTAAAGCGATTTCGACATTCTTGAGTTCACCGCTGTCTATCTTATCGATAATCGCCTGTAGGTTGGTGCCTCCGCCTGATACAAAAACTGCTATCTTCATAGATTATTCACCTGATGTACGCTCTTCTCAAATTCATCGGGCTTTCCTGCGACATAGTTACCGTCGAAGCACGCGGAGCATGTATCACAGATAAGTCCGCCCAAAGCTTCCTTAAGACAAGGAAGGCTGATGTAGCCTAATGAATCTGCGCCGATCATCTCGCCAATCTGCTCTACTGTCATGTAAGTTGCAGGAAGATCCTTACCAACGGAAGCATTTACACCATAGCAGCAAGGGAACTTAACTTCAGGAGAAGCAAGTCTTACATGAACTTCAGAAGCGCCGTTATCCTTAAGGAATCTAATGATGTGCTTTGTTGTTGTACCTCTTACGAGTGAGTCATCAACGATGGCAATTCTCTTACCCTTGATAGCTTCCTTGAGAACAGCAAACTTCATTCTTACTGCAAGTTCTCTTTGCTCCTGAGTACTCTTGATAAAAGTTCTACCTACGTAACGGTTCTTAAGAAGTCCCATTCCGTATGTAACACCGAGACCATCAGCGAAGCCTAAAGCAGCGGCATTACCGGAATCGGGAGCACCGATTACAAGGTCACAATCACACGGATGAAGCTTCGCAAGGGCCTTACCTGCATCATATCTTGACTTAAATACGTTAGTACCGTCGATAACTGAATCAGGTCTCGCTACATAAACATACTCGAATATACAAACCTTGCCGTTCTTGATTCTCTCTTCACTTGAGATCTCGTTATTGAAGTAAACGCTTGATACTTCATCCTTGGATATCGAAAGTATTTCACCAGGCTCGAGATTTCTAACATACTCGGCATCAAGCGCATCAAATGAACAGTTCTCAGAAGCGAACATGTACTCATTGCCCTTCTTACCAAGTGAAAGAGGTCTTAACCCGTAAGGATCACGAACACCGATGAGCTTATCTTCAGTCATAATGATAAGAGCATAAACGCCCTTAAGTTCCTTCATAGTCTTAAGAAGAGCTTCTTCGATACTGTCAGTAACTACTCTGTTTCTGGAGAACAAAGAAAGAATAAGCTCTGTATCAGTACTTGTCTGGAAAATAGCACCCTGATTCTTAAGATCTTCCCTGATCTGCTCGGCATTAAGAATTACAGAGTCGCAGCTTAAAGCGATATTACCAACTCTGGACTTAATAACTACGGGCTGGATACCGTCAGGGCCGATAATGCCGTCTGCACCTCTTGCATGAGCAACTGCAGCTGTTCCGCCTAAAGCGTTAAGCGTGATCTCATCGAAAATGTCTGCTACCATACCGTCTCTTTTATGAACGAGGAATGTTCCGTTGCTGTTAACGGAAATACCGGCAGCTTCCTGTCCTCTATGCTGAAGAGAGAAAATACCGTAATAAGCTGTTCTTGCTGTTCCTTCGTCGATTCCGGCTCTGTTGATAACACCAAAAATACCACTCATCTTAAAGTCCTGCCTCCTTGATCTTTTCCATTAACTTAGCTTCTTTAGCATCAACTGATGCTGCCAATTCCTTCTTATATTCCAACAACTTGGAAGCTAATTCATCATCCTTAACAGCAATGATCTGGCATGCAAGAATTGCTGCATTAGAACCGCCATCGATAGCAACAGTTGCAACGGGGATACCTGTAGGCATCTGTACTGTGGCATAAAGAGCATCTACACCGTTTAAGGCACCACCCTTACAAGGGATACCTATAACGGGAAGAATAGTATTTGAAGCAAGAACTCCGGCAAGGTGAGCAGCAAGACCTGCAGCGGCAATAATAACAGAGAAACCGTTGTCTCTTGCCTCACTGGCAAGCTTGTGAGCCTTCTCCGGTGTTCTGTGAGCTGAAGCAATATGAACTTCATAATCAACACCGAACTTTTTAAGAAGCTTGAAGCATCCTTCCATAATAGGGAAATCCGAATCAGATCCCATGATAACGAGTACTTTGTTAGCCATTGTTACACCTGCCCTGTCTTTTTATTCATCTTCCTGATTCCAGTTAAGTCTGTCCATTACACGGTAATAATCATCTGATTCCCATTCATAAGGCCTGGGGCAATAATCATTAGACGAGAAACTGGTCTGACTGTACGGAACCACCGTAAGATTATAATCTTCAACATATGAATTTGTCTCATCCATTACAAATTCACATCTTACTATGCAAGTATCGGGATCAGATAACCCCGTATTACCGCCAAAACAGAAATTCGAAAGGCTGTAAAGAATGTACCTTCCATTATATAGCTCGATAGGCTCCAATCTGTGAGGATGGGCACCTACTACAATATCGACACCATAATCAATAAGAGCATGACCAACATATACCTGATCTGAAGTAGGTTCGTAATATCTCTCTATACCCCAATGGCAGGAAGCGATAATTATCTGACATCCGGCTTCTCTTAATTCATCAATTAAAGGATATGCCGTAGCAGCTGTATCACCGTTACCTATCATATCGATACCAAACATACCGATCCTAATTCCCCTTACCTCATAGATAGCAACCTGATGCTGATTACTCCATAGGATTCCGGCTTCATCAAGAGTCTGCTGGGTTGTTATAAGACCATCTTCCCAGTAATCATAACTATGATTATTTGAAAGGTTTACTGCTTCAATACTGCCATTAATAAGAATCTGAACAGTCTCGGGGTCACTTGCGAATACAAACTCTTTAATCATATGAGAAGCATTCTCATCACCATAAGTTCCCTCAAAATTCGCATAAGTCAGATCATCTGTAGCAAGGTAATCAGCACAATTCTGGAAACAATACTCGTAATCATTACCTACAACGGCATCAAAGCTTCCGGGGGCACCGCTCCATGCAAGAGCATCAGCCAATGTAAGATCACCCAAGAATGAAACTACTATATGCTCCGGCATGGGTGTCGGAGTAGGTGTTGGCAATGGAGTCGGGGTCGGAGTATTAGTCGGAGCCGCAGTTGTCTCAACAACTGTCTCAGTTGTAGCCTCTGTAGGTTCAGCAATTTGAACGAATGAACATGCAGCAAACACAGCAGATGCAATAAGCATCATCACTGCCAAGACAATTACGCGGGATATTCTTCCGTTATTCACGATTACGTGCTTTAGCCTCCCTCCGGGATCTCAAACTCAGTTCCCAGAATTAAAGACCTAACGAACAATCCGGAATCAGATAACATAGAGTCCGGCCAATGTCCCTGTATCTTTTGTTCGACAGTAAATCGATTGGAATAAAGCCTCAAGGCATTCGAACTTTCAAGTATTGCAGTACCAATTGACCAGTTACACCATGAGATGTTGTATTCATCAAGAAGTTCCATCCACTCCAATGTCTCTGTATAGAACACACCGCTGTTTCCGGAATCAAGAGAAACACCCCATTCAGTACAAAAGATCGGAAGACCATTCTCGATTGCCGTAACAACCTTATCTCTATGATCCTGTCCATGGGATCCCGCATAGAAATGAAGTGTATACATGATATTCTCTGCATCAATTGGATTAAGTGACGCAACATCAACGTCCTGGCTCCATGTAGGAGTACCGACAATAATGATATTGTCAGGATCGTTCTCTCTGATTGCTGCAATTACAGTCTCAGCATAAGGCTTGATAACATTGTCCCAATCCACGGGAGAATCGGGATCATCGTATCTCATTCCGTTAGGCTCATTGCAGATTTCATAGATGATATTAGGATTATCACCATAAATAGCAGAAATTCTAGTAAAGAAATCGATGGCATCCTCCTGATACTCAGTAGGATCTCCGTCAAAAAGAATATGCCAGTCAACAATTACATAAACACCATGATCGATAAGTGTATCAAGATAACCGCATACTTCATTAAAGTAACGGTCAGGGAAATATGTATAACCGTTATCAAGACCGTGAGAAGTCATAGCAAGTCTGATTACTGTACATCCCCAATCCTGAATAAGAGTGTCACAAACATCATCATTGAAGAACTGGAAACAGGACTGCAATCCGCCGCTGCTCATTCCCTTGAGCTGTACAGGCATGCCATACTCATTAACAAGCTGTGTCCCCTCTACATGAAGCTGTCCGTTAACTTCAACAGGAACATCAGTAACCTGAGCTGTACTTAAAGGGCCAAATGAGGATTCAGTTGGCTCAGATGTCTCGGTAATAAAAGTCTCTTCAGTGGGTAAAGAAGTTTCCGTTGTAGTAGGAGTTGCTGCCGGAAGTGTTTCCGAGGGAAGTTTTGAAGAGCAAGCGCTTACAATAAGCGAAAAGCAGATCAAAATAGCAACTACTGCATGCATGACCTTAGATCTCATAACAACTCCAAAACAAAAAGATGAAATCAGTATATAATTTTAAGGGTTCTAATTCAACAATTGTTCGATTTAGATTTGACGCTGATTAAATTATTTGTCATACTTTGTTAACAAATAAAATTTTCACAAGATATATAATTGATTTAGTAAGAAAATTTAGAGGGAGATTACAGATGTCACGAGTAGACAGTCTACGAGGAAAGATTATGAAGCTGGCCGCTAAGGGCAAGTTGGATGGTCTTGTAAAGCTCTCCGGAGACGCTGACGAATCTGTACGCACAGAAGTAGCTATTGCTATGGGACAGATTAGAACATACGAAGCCGGAATGGCACTTATCCCCCTTCTACGTGATTCTTCGCCTTCAGTTAGAGCAGCGGCAGCGACTTCAGCGGCTGATATAGGAGCTAAGCATTGTGAGGAATACGTAAAGAAGCTGGCTTTCGCCGATGCTGATCCGAACGTCAGACAGATTGCAAAGAATGCATTCGATAGACTTAAGGACAGATTGGTATAATCTTTATAAAAATCTAAATAGTAATTACTACCGCCTAACAAGGCGGTTTTTTATTCCACCTTTTCTTTACTCACGTTTGATATAATTACAGTGTTTATTAATAAGACCTTTTCGGAGATATCTATATGAAGAAGTTTTTGGTAACAGCTGGCGGAACAGCAACGGCATGGCATATATCTAATGTAGCATCTGAGTATTTCAGTGACAGCATTGAGATTCAAGTCAGCGATATTAATGACCCGTACCTTGTTCCCGCTACAGTTAAAGCCAAGAAAGTTCATAAGGTGCCTTTAGTTGTTGCTGATAACTATACTGATACGATTTCTAAGATAATTAAAGAGAATGATATCGACGGCATTATACCGTTGATTCCTCAGGAAGCTTTCCTCTTTGCAAGTGACAGTGACTTTGTAAAGGAACACGGAATAATCAGTTCTGCAGCTCCTCTTAAGACTACTGAATTACTTGCAGATAAGTTCTATATGCATGAGACATTAAAGTCATTAAGTATTCCCACTCCGGCTATCTATGATAAGTCTGAGATGACTTCTGACGGCATATATCTTACAAAGCCAAGATTAGGCTTCGGCTCATCCGGTGTAGGTATCGTTAAAGCATCAGATAACATTCCTGATGATTGTGTTGTACAGGAATACTGTCACGATGACGACTACGATGAAGTAACAGTCGAAGTATTTAACGGAGACGAACTTCGCATCTTCTCCAGAAGAAGGATTGCAACCAAGGCTGGCGTCTGCGTTAAGATGGAGCCAGTCAATAATGACACTTTCTATCCTTACATTAAGACTTTGGTTGAGAACGTAAACTGCCCTAAGGCATTTAATGTTCAGTTCCTTTACAACAAGGGTGAATGGAAACTTTTTGACTGCAACTTAAGACTGGGGGCAGGAACAGCTCTTTCCTCTGCAATAGGATTCCAGTTAACAAGAGCATTCCTTGCCAGCTTGGCAGGTATTAACGTCGATTACGATTGGCTTAAAGTAGATGACAGCGTTAAGTCAGTTCTTCGTGTTTATCAGGAGATTGTAGTAAGATGACTTACGTCTTTGATCTTGACGGTACGATAATTGACAGCACTAAGCGTCATTATGTATTGATGGAACAGATTCTAAGAAGCAACGGCATCTTGGTTGATGAAGACTTTGCTTCTTCCTATATGGATTACAAAGCTTCCGGTAAGAGCGGTAAGTCATATCTTATTGAAATCTTAGGCATCGACAAAGACAAAGCAACAGAAATCCAGAATGAATGGATAAGGCATATCGAGGACGATTCTATGCTCGCTCTCGATGAATTATATGATGATGCATTACCCACTTTGTCCAAGATTAATGATTCAATAATGTTTCTTACCATAAGAGACAATTCCGAAGGACTTAAAGAATCATTAACCCGTTTGGGTATAGATAATTACGATATTAAGATCCTTCCCCACGGTGAATCAAAAACTTCAGTATTAGAACAAATCGCCGACCATATAATAATGATCGGCGATACTGAAATCGATTATAAAGCTGCTCAAGAAGCAGGTTGTGAATTCTATATCTTAAACAGGGGCTTCAGAAACGAAAGTTTCTGGAATGATCTCGGTGTAGATTCACACAAAGATCTTTCCGATCTAATTTAATCCTCAGTCTTTACTACGATATTGTCCTTATCCTTATAAATAGAGTGATCAGGTACGATTCCTCTTACCATGGATAAAGGATAGATATTAGTATGAGGTCCGACTACTGTACCCGGGTTAAGCACGCTGTTACACCCAACCTCAACATTATCGCCGAGCATGGCACCAAACTTACGAAGGCCTGTATCGTATGTTCTGCCCTCACCCTTAACGATTACGTTCTTACGATCAGCCTTGATGTTGGAAGTAATAGCTCCAGCTCCAAGATGAGCCTTGTAGCCCAAGACAGAGTCACCTACGTAGTTATAATGAGGAACTTCAACCTTGTTAAATAGAATTACATTCTTAAGTTCAGTGGAATTACCTACTGTGGCTCCTTCACCTACGATAGCATTCTCTCTTATAAATGCACACTGTCTTACCTTAGCACCTTTGCAGATGATGGCAGGACCGTGAATGTAAGCTGAAGGAAAGATCTCGGCATCCTTCGCGATCCAGACATTCTCCCCTACCTGATCATATTCATCAGGACTTAACGTGGGACCTAAAGCAAGAATGAAATCCTTTATCTTGGGAAGCACCTCCCAAGGATATGTACACCCATCGAAAATCTCTTTCGCGATAGTCTCATCAAGGTTATACATATTGCTGATCAAAGCTGTTTCCATTAGAACACCTCTTTATATGAAATTAGTCTGCAGCAAGGCCCTCTGCCTTAATTACATCGATAAGCTGGTCAACATACTTTTCGCAAAGCTCGTCAGTAGCAGCCTCTACCATGACACGGATCTTGGGTTCAGTACCGGAAGCTCTCAAGAGCATTCTTCCGTTACCATCAAGCTCAGTATTAACCTTAGCTACAGCAGAAACTACAGCAGAGTTCTCCTGAGCTTCCTTCTTATCCTTAACAACAACATTCTTAAGGCACTGCGGGAACTTCTTCATCTCACCTGCAAGCATAGACAAAGGAAGCTTCTTATCAAGCATCGCCATCATTACCATGAGTGAAGTAAGGATACCGTCACCTGTAGTAGCGTACTTACCGAAAATGATGTGTCCTGACTGCTCACCACCTAAGATGTAATGATTCTGCATCATGTTCTCGGCAACAAACTTATCACCGACATTTGTCTTCTCAGTTCTGATGCCAATTGCTTCAAATGCTTTATAAAGGCCCATGTTGGACATGATAGTTGTAACTACAGTATCTCCGTCGAGCTGATTATTCTCCTTAAGATACTTACCGCACAGATACATGATCTGGTCTCCGTCAATCTCATTACCTAACTCATCGACACAAAGACATCTGTCAGCATCACCGTCATAAGCAAATCCGACATTAAGACCGTTATCGATAACGTACTGCTTTAAGCTCTCCATATGTGTAGAACCGCAGTTAAGATTGATGTTTACACCATCAGGAGTGTTGTTGATAACGTACACCTTAGCTCCGAGTGCTTCATATACAGCTCTAGCTATATTCCAAGAAGCGCCGTTAGCACAATCGAGACCAACCTTCATGCCGTTAAAGCCTCTGGTAGGAATGGACATAAGATATCCGATGTAGCGGTTTCTTCCGGCAGCATAGTCAACAACGTTACCCATCTTCTCTCGCTTAGCAAGTGGAAGTTCAGGGATAAGTCCGTCGATATAGTCCTCGATCTTCTCTTCAATCTCAGGCTCAATCTTCTGACCGTTAGCTCTCATGATCTTGATGCCGTTATCGTAGAAAGGATTATGTGAAGCGGAGATCATAACACCGCAGTCGAATCCGTCTGTTCTGCAGCAATAAGAAACTGAAGGAGTTGTAGATACATGAAGAAGGTATGCATCAGAACCTGAAGATGTGATTCCGCTTGAAAGAGCATACTCGAGTGTATAAGAGCTTCTTCTTGTATCCTTACCAATGATTATTCTGGCTCTTCCGTCCTCGTGCTTCTGGCCGTAATACCAGCCGAGATAACGTCCGATCTGAAAAGCCTTCTCAGAAGTAAGAACCTCATTAGCTTCTCCTCTGAATCCGTCGGTACCAAAATACTTACCCATAAACTATAGTTAACCCCCAATGATAATTAGATAGTGATTACTCAACTGTAACGCTCTTAGCGAGATTTCTCGGCTTATCAACATCGCAACCCTTATTAACGGCCATGTAATAAGCAAAGAGCTGACAAGGAAGAACTCCAAGAACAGGTGCGAAGATCTCATCGCAGTCCGGGATTACGAACTTCTCGTCGCAAGAGAAACTTTCCTTGGAAAGTCTCTCAGGAATGATGGCAAATACCGTTGCTCCTCTTGTACGAACTTCCTTGATATTAGACTCCATCTTAGAAGCAAGATCATTCTGAGTAATCGGTGATACAACCAATGTACCTTCTTCAATCAAAGCGATAGTACCATGCTTAAGTTCTCCGCCTGCATATGCTTCGGAATGGATATATGAAATCTCCTTAAGCTTAAGTGAAGCTTCCATTGAAAGATAGTAATCAAGACCTCTTCCCATAAAGAAGATAGAATCCGCATTAAACTGCTGTGAAGCAAATCTCTGAATCTCATCCTGCTTGGAAAGAATCTTCTTGATCTTCTCAGGAATGGCAAGAAGCTCATCAAGATAATGCTGATACTGCTCCTCAGATATCTTATCCAATGCATATGCAAACTTTATTGCCATAAGATACATACATCCAAGCTGAGTAGTATATGCCTTAGTTGATGCAACTGAAATCTCAGGTCCGGCTGCAGTATAAAGAACATAATCAGCTTCACGTGCGATAGTACTTCCGATTACGTTAACGATAGCAAGTGTACGGCTTCCCTTCTCCTTGGCAAGTTTCATGGCATTACGCGTATCCAAAGTCTCACCGGACTGAGAGATAACTATAGTAAGAGTATGCTCATCAATAAGCGGATCTGAGTAGATAAACTCACTTGCTACTCCGCATACTACGGGAATGCGGCAAAGTTTCTCGATAAGATACTTGCCGATACAACCTGCGTGATAAGCAGTACCGCAAGCAATAATATTGATATTAGTAATATCTGAAAGGAATTCCTTGTCTACGGGGATGTGCTCAAGATAGATTCTTCCGTCCTGAATTCTGGGACGAACAGTATTATCGAAAGCAGCAGGCTCCTCAAACATTTCTTTCATCATAAAGTGAGCATACCCGCCCTTCTGAGCAGCATCTGCGTCCCACTCAACATGGGAGATCTCATATTCAACAGGCTCACCATGCTTATCCTTGATCTCGATAGAATCTTCCTTCATTACGAGATAGCAGTTATCTTCCATGAAGACAACATCTCTTGTGTACTCTATAAGAGCCGTGATATCGGAAGCTACGAAGTTCTCATTCTTACCGAATCCGACAACGATCGGATTATCCTTCTTGGCACAGATAAGCTGATCCGGCTTATCAACACAAAGAATACAAAGAGCGTAAGAACCGACGATATCTGACAATGCCTGGCGAACTGCAGTTTCAATATCGTTATCGCCATTCTTAACGTAGTAATACTCGATAAGCTGTGCAGCAACCTCAGTATCTGTCTCAGACTTAAACTCATAACCGCGCTTCTTAAGGAACTTACGAAGCTCAGCATAGTTCTCGATAATACCGTTATGAACTACACAGATCTTACCGTTCATTGAAAGATGAGGATGAGAATTCTCATCAGACGGAGCACCGTGAGTGGCCCATCTTGTATGACCGATACCGGAAGAAATTTGATTAGTACCATGTTCTTCAATGGTATAACCCTGAGCTACAACCTCTTCCTCAAGATCATGAACTCTTCCCTTCTTCTTGATGAGATTAAGCTGACCGTCTTTGATGAAAGAAACACCGGCAGAGTCATAACCTCTGTATTCGAGAGTCTTAAGACCTTTGATCAAAACTGACAAAGTGTTTCTGGCTCCGATATAACCTACAATTCCACACATATACTAAATTATCCTCCTGCTTCGGTATCGGCTGAATCATTTAATGAATATACCGTTACCGATATTGTCTCCGGAACCTGAGTTTCTACACGGAAGTAGATATCATTATCCGAAGATGAAATCACAACCGGAAGTTCAACTACACCGGTTGATGAAACTGCTGAATAGTCAATTGTTGCAATAATATCAGATTCATCGATATTCTCGATAGTTACCTGTCGTCCGACAATCTCAAGCTCAACTGAATCGACAGGATATGATACATCAATATTATCGGGAGTAGCTGTATTATCATAAGAGATCGGCACTGTGACAGAAGCCGATACACCAGGATTGGTATTAACCTGAATATACATCCAAAGACAGAATGAGATTAAAAGTGAAAGAAGCATAAGAACTATTCTTGTACCGGCACCGACTCTGGAAGAATTAGCAATCTCTTCAGCCTTGGCAGTTCTGATCTGAAGGTTCTCTGAAGCCTCACCTGCTGCTTCCGTAGCAGAAACATAAGCCTGACGGGCCTGTTCCTCTGCCTTCTTCTTTCTTCTAACCTTATGGATAATCTTGCCAAAGCCCTTCTTCTCAGAAGCATCGGAAGAAACTCCGAGAAGGTAATCGAGATTGGCCTCAAGTTCCATATAATCTTTCATCTCGTAAAGATTACCGTTTACGGCAATAGACATTCTGCCGCGCTCCTCAGATACAACAATAACTACTGTATCTCCCATCTCACTCGCACCTACTGCGGCTCTGTGACGGGTTCCGGATCTTTCAAGATTATGCATAGTAACAGACAAAGGTACATGGCATCTTGCAGCAATGATTCTGCCGTCTCTTATAAGAAGGCCGCCGTCATGCATCGGTGAACCCTTGTAGAATACAGACTGAAGAACTGAACTTGTTACAGTGGAATCAAACTTAACAACATTCTCCTGCGTAAGAAGCTCATCAAGTCTGGTCTTTCTCTCGATAAGGATAAGTGCACCTGTATTTGTAGCTGCCATCTCACGGCATGCACTTCCAATCTCATGAATAAAGTTGGCAGATACTGCTGCTTCACTTGATTCTTCAGAAGTAAAAAGATGCCTCAATGAAATGAAAGACTTAAGACCTACAGTCTCGAGAACTCTACGAAGCTCCGGCTGGAACAATACGATAAAGAGAATGGCAAACACATAAAGGAGTTTATTAAAAATAAACCCAACCATCTCGAGTCCGAATAATCCGCAGAGCAATACGAATAAAAGGATAAGAACAATTCCCTTTATAAGCTGCCATGCTCTTGATTGTTTTACGAACAATAAGATCCAGTAGAAAAGGGCTGCAACCATTAAGATATCAATTGCATAACGGATAACATCAAGCGAACTGCCGAAGAAAACAGAACCGCTTGATAAGCTGTTTATCAACTCGACAATAAAGTCAATTATCTGCGTTATTAATGAATCGCTTCCCATATTCAATAATTATAACATTATGTTCAATCTCGACAAAGGATTATTAACGCAGGCCTTTTGTATCAAGGAGGGCTCAATTCCAAATGATATCAGGCGGGATGCCTCTTCTTTCATATTGGTTACGGAACCTGCAAGATTACCGCCTGGACCGTAATATGTCCTGCCGTCCTTAACCATGACATCTGCATCGGCTAACTTATAAATACCGTCAGGCATACCTGCCCCGCGCATCGAATCGGAAACTACGATAATTCTGTCCTCAGGCAAAAGCTTAAAGAGCATCCTTAATACAGGAGGACTTATATGAAGACCGTCACAGATTATCTCACAATAGATATCTTTATTATCAAATACAGCACCGAGAACTCCGGGATCTCGCTTGGAGCAGCTGTTCATTGCATTAAGGATATGAGTAACACTCTTAGCGCCGGAAGCAAAAGCTTCACACGCAATATCATAATCAGCGTCTGTATGTGCCAGAGAAACCACATATGAATCTGAATATTGCTTAATGAAATCCATTCCCCCGTCAAGTTCGGGAGCAACATCAATTATCTTCAATAAACCGGGAAAAGAAGTCTCTATCTTATCAATAACCGGACCTGCTTTATCCGGAGATATGCAATAGTCCTTATTCTGAACGCCGGCTTTATTAGGGCTCATGAAAGGTCCTTCAAGATGGATGCCCAGAATATTCGCATAAGACCCGCCCTCTTCGATAAGTCGGTCATAGGCTTTACTTACAGCTTCAAAACATCGAAGAATATTATCTACGGATATCGTCATTGTCGTAGGACAAAAAGCCTTAACTCCAAAAGAAGGAAGATTCCTTGCAATCTTAACAATACCGTCAACGGAAGCGTCAGATACATCTTCTCCGAAAGCTCCGTGAATATGAGTATCAATAAACATAGCATAAAAAACATATATTGATTATCTCATAAAAAAAGAAAAGGGGCTGCAAAAGTGCAGCCCCTTTACCCGAAAAGTCAAATAATTATCAGATGCAGCCCTGTGCGATCATAGCATCGGAAACCTTGAGCAAGCCAGCGATGTTAGCACCGATAACGAAGTTGTTCTCGTGACCAACCTCTGTAGCTGTCTTATCAACGTTCTCGAAGATGCTTGTCATGATGCCCTTGAGCTTAGCGTCAACCTCTTCGAATGTCCAAGAAAGACGTGCACTGTTCTGGCACATCTCACGACCGGATGTAGCAACACCACCAGCGTTTGCAGCCTTACCAGGGCAGAAGAATACGCCGTTCTCGATGAA
>JAEEGL015116105.1_pt1 | contig 13912 bp, 8 predicted proteins | sample 9134231 | NCBI WGS metagenome assembly JAEEGL01 (sample SAMN16246548, study PRJNA631951) | gut metagenome | biome: gut microbiome; feature: rumen; material: fiber-attached | host: Bos | place: Iran: Karaj | collected 2018-10
ATTGGATATTATTTCGCGCCGCACTCCACGCCCTCGAGATCGTCCGAGTTGGTGAGGAGCACTGCCACGGTGTCGCTGTATCCGGCCGCCTTGATCTTAGCGCGGTCGAAGCGGATGAGGGGCTGGCCCGCCTTCACCTCGTCGCCCTCGGCGACCAGACAGGTGAAACCGTCGCCCTGCATGTTCACGGTGTCCACACCCACGTGGATGAGGAGCTCCATGCCGTTCGATTCGAGGCCCACGGCATGATGGCTCTCGGCCACGGAGGACACGGTGCCGTCGAATGGGGCCACCACCACTTCCGCAGTGGGCTCAACGCCGATGCCGTCGCCCAACACACCGGAGGCGAAGGTGTCGTCGGGGATGCTCTCCCGAGCGATCACGTTGCCCTCCACGGGCTGGAGCACCTGGCCCGCGGCGCAGCGGATGACGGACACGGTGGGCACGACCAGCTCAGGCTCGGCGAGTTTTGCCTCGGGAGCGGGCTCTGCGGGGGCTTCCGCGGGCTTCTCCTCATGCCAAATGAACCAGACCAAAGCGAAAGCTACGCCTGCGGAGATCAACAGCTCCACCAGATACAACCCGGTCTTGTTGACGGCAGGAATGGCGGGGATGCCGGTGACGCCGTATACGGGGGCGCCCAGGCCGAAGATGGCGCCGAAGAACGCGCCAACCGCGCCGCCGACCATGCCGCACAGGAAGGGCTTCATGAACCGGAAGTTGATACCGAAGATGGCGGGCTCAGTGATGCCCAAGGAAGCGGACAGGGAGGAAGGCAGGGCCACGGACTTGGTCCGCTGGTTCTTGACCTTCAGGGCCACCGCCAAGCAGGCGCCGAACTGGGCGAAGTTGGCAGCGGAGGCGATGGGCATCCAGGTGTTGAGGCCCGTCTGCGCGATCATGCCGGCCTCGATGACGTTGTACATGTGATGCAGGCCCATGACCACGGTCCAGGGATAGATGGCGCCCATGACGGCGGCACCCAGCTTGGAGCTGGCGAGCCACTTGGCGCCGGTGAGCACGTAGTTCTCCAGCACGGAGAAGATGGGCCCGATGATGGTGAAGGTGACGAAGGCGGTGACCAGCACCGTGCACAGCGGCGTCACGAACAGGTCGATCATCTCCGGCACGTGCTTATGGAGCCATTTTTCCACGGTGGACATGAGCAGCACCGCCAATATGACCGGGATCACGTGGCCCTGATAGCCCACCTGCTGGACCTTGAAGAAGAACAGCTGCCAGGTGGGTATCTCGCCGGCCGCGTAGTTGCCCACGGTCCAGGCATTGATCAAAGCGGGATGGACCATCATAAGGCCGATGACCGCGCCCAGGAACACGTTGCCGCCGAAGACCCGGGCGGCGGAGATAGCCACCAGCACGGGCAGCAGGGCGAAGGCTGTGTTGGCCACCAGATCCAGGAAGGAATACCAGTCGGTGCCGGCAAAGGCGGGGAAGAACTTGGGGATGGCTTCCACCAAGCCCATCATGAGACCGGAGGCCACGATGGCGGGCAGGATGGGCACGAACACGTCGCCGGGGGTCTTGAGGATCTTTTTCCACAGGGGCATTTTGGAGGCGGCGGCCTTCTTCACGTCGTCCTTGCTAGCGGCGGAAGCGCCGGTGACGGAGAGGAACTCGTCGTAGACCTTGTTCACCGTGCCGGTGCCGATGATGAGCTGGAGCTGTCCGTTGGATTCGAACATGCCCTTCACCCCGTCCACTTCCTCCAGGGCTTTCTTGTTGACCTTGCTGTTATCCGCGATCACCAGCCGAAGGCGGGTGGCGCAGTGGGCCGCGCTGATGACGTTGGCACCGCCGCCGATGTTGGCCGCGATCTGTTCAGCACATTTTCTGTAGTCCAGTGCCATGATGGGTCTCCCTTCTTTTTTGTTATTTGGGGGATCTTGCGGCAATCTGTGCCGCAATTCCAGTATACCGTAGGAAAATGGGAAAGTAAACAAAAATATATCAGTTTTTCATGTTATATCACATCAATCCCAGCTCATGGAAGGCCGCGGCCAGGCCGTCCTTGTCTACGGCGGGACACACCCGGTCGCTTTTGGCTTTGAGCAAGGGGCTGCCGTTGTCCATACACACGGAGGTGCCCACGGCTTCGATCATCTCGAGGTCGTTCATGCTGTCCCCGAAGCCGATGGTGTCCTTCATGTCCGCGCCGAAATGATCCGCGATGATCTTCACGCCCCGACCCTTGTCGAACTTGCGGTTGATGAGCTCCCCGTTGAGGCAGCGATGGGCCGCCACATCCTGTACCACGAAGTTGAAGTCCTGCTCCAAAGCCTGTCGCGCCGGCTCCAACTGCTTGGCTTCCAGGCACATGAACACGATCTTATAGATGGGGCTGCCGTCGTACTCCCTCATGGGCCGGATGTTCAACGACTCCGCCAGGGCCTTGCGCCAGCGGACCAACTCGCTGTTGCCGTCCCCGGCGCTGGCTAAAAAGTCGCCCAGGTCCTCGTCGCCCCAGGTCTTGTCCCGGCTCTCGATGGTGCGGAAGACCCCGTTTTCCTTTAGGAGCCGAAGGCCCGTTTGAAGCTGCTCGTCGCTCATGGGGCAATCGAAGAGGACCTCCTCCCCAGCGAACACATAGCCTCCCGCCGCGGCCACGGCTCCGTCGAAGCCGTAGGCAAGGACCGGCGCCATCATGCCGGGATTCCTGCCCGTACAAAGGAAGACAAGATGACCGTTTTCCCGGGCCTTTTTGATGGCCTCCAGGGCGCTTTGCGGCGGCGTGTTGCTGCCTGCGGGGGTTAACGTACCGTCAATGTCCAAAAAGATCAGCTTGCGATTCATACGCGTTCCCTCCTATTTGTATTCGTGCAGCAGCCAGACGAAACTGCCGGCGGGCAGCACCAACGCTCCCGCATCCCGGGGCAGGCCGGTCATGATGTCCCGGTAGTCCTCCATCTCCTTGAGCCAGGCGATCTGTTTCTCCCGGGAGAAGTTGAATACCGCCAGGAGCTTCTGGCCCCGATAGTATCGGCCTATGCCCAGCACGGCGTCGTTGCCCGTCTCCAGGAGCCAGGTATCCGCCTCGTCGTCGAAGACCGGATACTGGGCCCGTAAACTTTCCATCTGTCGGATAGCCGCAAAGAGCCGACCGGCCACAGTCTTCTGGTCCGTTCGCTGTTCCGCCAAAGACCAATCCATGTCGCCCCGATGGAGATACCGGCTGTCCTCCTGCTTCAGGGGATCCCGATGATAGTCATAGTCGTTCTCCCGGCCCACCTCGTCGCCGCTGTAGAGAACGGGCACGCCGCTCAGGGTGAACATGAAGGCGTGAAGCATCTCGTCCAGACGAACGGATTTGTCCAGGGCGGCTTCATCCTTCAGCTTCCGGGCCGTCTCGATGCCGCAAAGACTGGCGGTGGTGCCGCAAAGCCGGGCGTCCATGAGCCGCGGGTCGTTGTTATACAGCTCGCCCCGGGCGAGGCTGCCGGCAAAGAAGCCCGTAAGATAGTCGTTCAAAAATCGCTTGTGGGGGATCTCCTCCTGCCCGAACTGACGGAGGAAGCCGTAATCAAGGCCCCAGCCGATATCGTCATGACAGCGAAGATAGTTGAGGAAGGTGTACTCCTTGGGCAGCGCGAACACCTCCTGCATCTGATGCCGCAGGAGCCGCGCGTCCCCCGTGGCCACGGTGTGCCAGATGGTGGCCATGGTGGTCACGTTATAGAGCATGTGGCACTCGGGCCGATCCACGGTGCCGAAGTAGGGCACCACCTTGCTGGGCTCCATGACCACTTCTCCCAGGAGCAGGGTGCCGGGGCAAACGATCTCGCATACCATCCGCATCATGCGGACCAGAGTATGGACCTGAGGCAGGTTCCGACAGTTGGTGCCAAGAGCCTTCCAAATGTAGGGCACGGCGTCCAGCCGCACCACGTCCACCCCGTGGTTGCACAGGTTCAGCATGTTGTCCGTCATGTCTCGGAATACGGAAGGATTGGCGTAGTTGAGATCCCACTGATAGGGATAGAAGGTGGTCATGACCACCTTGTGGGCCTCCTCGCACCAGGTGAAGTTGCCGGGGGCCGTGGTAGGGAACACCTGGGGCACGGTCTGTTCATAGGCGTTAGGGATGTCCCATCCGTCGTAGAAGAAATACCTGTCCTGATACTCCCTCTCCCCCGCTCGGGCCCGTCTGGCCCACTCATGGTCCTCGCTTGTGTGGTTCATGACGAAGTCCAGACACACCGCGATGCCCCGCTCGTGGCAATCTGCGGCCAGGGCGGCCAGGTCCTCCATGGTGCCCAGCTCCTGCTGGACCTTGCGAAAATCGCTGACGGCGTACCCGCCGTCGCTGCGGCCCTTAGGGCTTTCCAAAAGGGGCATCAGGTGCAGATAATTGACGCCGCAGTCCTCAATGTAATCAAGCTTCTCCCGAACGCCCTGCAGCGTCCCGGCGAAGGCATTCACATACATGAGCATGCCCACAAGATCGTGGCCCCTGTACCAGCCCGGATGGGCTTCCCTGGCTCGATCCATGAGCTTCAAGCTTTCCGGACGGGCTGTATAAGCGTCGTACAGCATATCCGTGAATCGCTCGAAGGCGGCCATGTCGTTGTGGTACAGCTCCCGATAGAGCCTGGTGAGCTCCGCTTCATGGCGGCAGTAACGGTCATAGAACTCCAGCTTCCATTTCATTCTGTTCATGGGGGATCGTCCTCCGTGTTGTATTGTAATGGGGGAAAAAGAAAGGTTGACCTTTTATAGTATTATACCTATTTTTCAGAAAAAAGCAATCCATCCCCGCCTAAGCGTTCGGACGGGTGCAAAAGTCGTTGGGCGTCATGCCAGCGTACTTTTTGAATACGCGGATGAAGTGACCATGGGAGGAGAAGCCCAGATATGCCCCGATAGCGGCGGCGGGCTTTTCGGAATAGAGCAGGAGGCGTTTGGCTTCCTCCGTCTTTTCGCGAAGGATATACTCCGTCAGCGTCTGGCCCGTTTGCCGTTTGAATTGTGCCGACAGATACGGCCGACTGAGATAAAACTCCTCCGCCATTTTCTCCGTGCTGATGGGTTCAGACAGGTGATGACGCACATAATTGGCCACATCGATCGCAAGCTTGGTCGGGTGGCGACCCAGGTGGAGCTTCTCCACCTGCTCGGTGTATTCCAATATCATGCTGTATTGAAGATTCATGATCTTGCCGGGATCGGTCAGCAGCTCCACCCGCTGGATGTATCCGTCTGACAAGGAAAAGGCGTCGTCCTCCCGCATACCGCCCCGGATAGCGGCCCGAGAAGCCAGCGTGGCAGACACGATAAAGGTGTTTCTCAGTTGCCTGAGCTGAGTCGAAGCGATGGCGCCGCCGCGGACGGCGGGGGCCGAGGCCATCCAGCCCTTCAGTGCGGCGGTGTCCCCCCGGCGTACCAGGTCCATGAGCATCTCTTCCAGAGCCAGGGTGTTGTGCCCTTCCGTGATGCGGGGCCCTTCCTCATACACCTTTTGGGTCCGCCGCCGCTCCAGGCTGATCTTGATGGTCCGCTGAAAATCGCTGGCGATAGCCACGTCGGAGATGGTCAGTGTCTCGCCGCCGTTGAGAAAATGATTCATGGTACAGAGCATCTGCAGCAGGGTCTCCACCGGCATCCGCTGGATATTGTTCATGGCGGACAAAAAGGCGGGCACCTCCTCCTTGGGCACGTCCAGCCGAAAAGCCAACTCCCTCAGATCCTGCTCTTCGGCCACGATCTGGGAGGTGGGTCCGGCCACGATGGTGCCCGCCGGGGCGTTGAGGACGCCATAGTAGTGGAACAGGGGCGTGGCAAAGTAACCCACGTGAGCCTTGATGGCCCGGATCTCCTTCTCATAGAGCAGCATGGGGTCCCGGGAAAGTTTCAAAGGACTTTTGAACAGGACCAGCTTTTCCCCCTCGAAAAGCCGCACCGGGACTCCGGACAGGCTGGCCACAGCGCCCACCACGTACTTCATATCTACATTGCCCATATTCTTGCCTCCAATCCATTACAATTATATGAAAATAGATACAAAAATGCAATACAACCGGCCACGGATCCGCTACAATAAATATCATAAACAAAGGGAAAGGGGCATCCTGTGGATATCGAGCGCATCCTGAACGAAATGACCGTGGAGGAGAAGGCGGCCCTGGTATCGGGCACCGACTTCATGTACACCAATCCCATCCCCCGGCTGGGCGTGCCGAGCCTCTGCATGTCCGATGGCCCTCATGGCCTGCGCAAGCAGAAGGGCTCCGGGGACAACGGCGTCTCCGAAAGCGAGCCCGCCACAGCCTTTCCCACGGCGGCTGCCGTTGCTTGCAGCTGGAACCCTCAGAACGCCTACGACCTGGGCGTGGCCATTGCCGACGAGTGCCGTCACTACGGGGTCCATACCCTGCTGGGCCCGGGGGTGAATATCAAGCGGAACCCCCTCTGCGGCCGGAACTTCGAATACTATTCCGAGGACCCCCTGCTGGCGGGCGTCATGGGCGCCGCGGAGGTGAACGGCGTTCAGAGCCGAGGCGTAGGCGTGTCCGTGAAGCACTTTGCTTTGAACAACTCCGAAAATTACCGGTTCATGGGCAACTCCGTGGCCGGGGAAAACACCATCCGCCACCTCTATCTCAAGCCATTTGAATACATCGTAAAACACGCCCGGCCCGCCACTCTCATGTGCGCCTACAACCGGATCAACGGGGTGTTCTGCTCGGAAAACAAGTGGCTTTTGACCGACGTTTTGCGCAGCGAGTGGGGATTTGAAGGCGTGGTCATGAGCGACTGGGGCGCGGTGAAGGACCGGGTGGCGGGCCTGAAGGCGGGCATGGATCTGGAAATGCCCGGGGACACCGCCATCTGTCGCCGCTGGATATTGGACGCCCTGGCGGACGGGTCATTGCCCATGGATGATTTGGACAAGGCCTGCAGGAACATCCTCCGCTGGGTGTACGAATATGTCCGGCCCGCCGACGAGGGGCCCGTGGACTGGGAGGGCCACCACGAGCTGGCCGCCCGGATCGCCGAAGATTCGGCGGTGCTGCTGAAAAACGATGGCGTCCTGCCTTTCACCGGCCAAGAGAAACTGCATATCGCAGGCAAGCTCTTTGAAAACATGCGCTACCAGGGGGCGGGCAGCTCCATGATCCACCCCACCCGCGTCACCAGCCCCAAGGATGCGTTCGATGCCCGGGGCGTCAAGTCGGTAACTTTGGACGAAAGCGACACAATCCTGGTCTTTGTGGGCCTCACGGATGAATACGAATCCGAAGGCGGCGACCGAACGGACATGAAGCTGCCTCAGGATCAGCTGAACCTCATCGATCGGCTCTGCGATACGGGCAAAAAGGTGCTCGTGGTCCTCCTCGGCGGCTCCCCCGTGGAACTGCCCTTCGCGGACCGGGTCAGCGCCATCCTCAACATGTACCTGCCCGGCCAAAACGGCGGCACGGCGGCTGTACGGCTCCTGTATGGCGAAGCGAACCCCTCCGGCAAGCTGGCCGAAACCTGGCCCCTTCGATATGAGGACGTACCCAGCCACGAAACCTTCGGCCAGGGGATCGACGAAGTCTACGCCGAAGGCACGCAAGTGGGTTACCGGTACTACGGCAAGCACAGCATCCCCGTCCGCTACCCCTTCGGCTACGGCCTGAGCTACACCACCTTCCGGCACGGTGAATGGGTCAAAGAAGGCGATTCTTTCACCCAGACCGTCACCAACACCGGCGACCGCTTCGGCGGCGAGGTCTCTATGCTGTTTTTAGATGGCGAACTTCGCGGTTTCGAGAAGGTGTATCTATCTCCCGGCGAAACGAGGACCGTCACCGTCACGCCGGAACCGGAAGACCAGCGGGTCTGGCCCGATACCTATGAGGTGCCCGCTCCCCTGGAGAGCTTCCCGGTGACCATGGAGTCCCGGTTCACGGACCTGAAGCAAAGCTTTATGGGCCGCATCCTCTTCAACGCCGTCCTCTCCGTGGCGGACAAACAGGAAAAGGAGGCCGAAAAGCTCCCCGACGGGCCCGAGAAGGACAACAAGCGGAAGGGTGCCTATTTCCTCAGGCGGATATTGGAGAGCAATTCACCCCGGTCCATGTCCATGACCGCCGGGAAGTCCATGCCGTATAATTTCGCCCAGGGCTTTGTGGAATTAACGAACGGGCATCTTTTTAAAGGCGCCCGCTGCTTTATGACCAATATCGACGTACCCAAGCTGCCGAAGGAGGAAAACTGATATGAAACTACCTGCAAGTCTGGTCAAGACACCTGAAGTCAACAAGAAGGAAAAGTGGCTGGGCTATCTGCTGGGCCCCGCCGGGGCGCTGCTGCTGAACGCGGTGCTGGCCACCTATCTCAACGTCTACTACACGGACGTGCTGAACCTGACCCCCCTCTGGGGCGGCGTGTTCCTCACGGTGTTCCCCATCGTGTCGAAGATCATCGACGCCGTCACCAATATCGTCATGGGCCAGATCATCGACCGGACCCGGACGAAGGAGGGCAAGGCAAGGCCCTGGCTGTTCCTCTCCGCCTTTTTGGTGCCGCTGACGGCGGTGCTCCTGTTCACCGTGCCGGAAAGCAGCGACACTGTGAAAGCCCTGTGGGTCATGATCTCCTACAACCTTTTCTACTCCTTCGCCTACACCATCTTCAACATGTCCCACGGCCTCATGGTGCCCCTCAGCACCCGCAACGGTACCGACCGGGGCGGCCTCTCCGTGTTCAATCAGATCACCACCATCATGATGAGCGGCATCCTGGTGGCCCTGGTGTTCCCCATGGTCGTCATGCCCATGATCGGTGTGGATAAATCGAAGTGGATCACCCTTATGTCCATTCTGGCCATCGTGGCTTTGCCCCTGACGCTCCTTGAGTACTTCTTCACCAAGGAACGGGTCACGGAGGAGGCCGCCGAGACGGAGAAGAAGAACGATATCCCCTTCGGCCAACAGTTCAAGCTCCTGTTCACGGACCGGTACATGGTCCTCATGTACATCTACTTCTTCATCTACACCGTGGGCACCACATTGAAGAACCTGGGCCTGGTGTACTACTGCAACTATGTGCTGGGCACTTACAATGACGGCATCACCCAAATGCTGGTGTCCGTCATCGGCGGCCTGCCCATGGGCATCGGCATCTTCGCCGTGTGGCCCCTTGCCAAGCGGTTCGGCAAACGGAACGTGACCATGGTGGGCTTCGTGCTCTACGCCCTGGGGTCCCTCCTCTGCTGGATCTTCTCCACCAACCTGGTCATGGTCCTCATCGGCCAGTTCATCAAGAACGTGGGCGGTCTCCCCTGCGCCTACGTGTTCATGGCCCTGTTCGCCGACTGTCTCGATCATCTGGAGTGGAAATCCGATCTCAGGATCGACGGGGCGGCCATGTCCATCTACAACATCATCGCCGTGGCTATGGTGGGCATCATGACCGGCGTATTCAACTGGATGCTGGCCAAAGCTGGCTACATCGCCCCTTTCACGGCTAGGAGCGTAGCCGAGGCCGGGCAGGTCCTGGCTCAAAACGGCTGGGCGGCCCAGGTGGCCCTGGACAGCCTGAAGCCTGCGGCGGACGGGGTCCTGACCGTGGCCCTCGCCCAGCCCCACAGCGTCAGCTGGGTCATCTCCTTCGCCTTTGTGGGTTTGGAGTTCTTCACCGGCGTGGCCCTGGTGGTGATCCTGTTCTTCCTGAACGTGGAGAAGGACCTGCCCCGGAAGCAGGCCGAGATCAAGGCCCGCCACGAGCAGCAGGAGGCATGACATGAACGCCATTCGATTGAAAACCGAGCATCTCTTCGACCCCCTGGGCATCGACGTGCAGCGGCCCCGGCTCATGTGGAACGCCGAGGGCGGCGTGAAGCAAAGGGCCTACGAGATCGTCACCGAGAAGTGGCAAAGCGGCAAGGTGGAGAGCGACGAAATGCACGCAATTTATCCCCTGCCCCTGGTCTCCCGGGAGCGGGTGACTTGGAAGGTCCGCCTGTGGGACGAGAACGACCAGCCTGGGGACTGGGCTGAGGGTTGCTTCGAAATGGGCCTTTTGGACAAGAGCGACTGGACCGCCCAGTGGATCACCGGCAACTATACGCCCAGCAAGAAGGAGCGGTACCCGGTGGACTGCTTCCGCAAAACCTTCACCCTGGACAGGCCCGTGGCCGCCGCTCGGCTCTACGCCACCGCCTGCGGCCTCTATGAGGCCCGGCTGGGGAGCCAGCGGGTGGGCTCCTTCGTCATGGCCCCCGGGTATACGGATTATACGAAGCGCATCCAGTACCAGACCTATGACGTGACGAGCCTGCTCCATGCGGGCGAGAACGAGCTCACCTGCCAGCTTGCCGACGGCTGGTTTAGGGGGAGCTGCGGGGCATGGGGCTTGAAGAATCAGTACGGCACCGAGACCAAGCTCCTGATGCAGCTTGAAATCACCTTCGCCGACGGCACGAAAACGGTTATCGGCACCGACGGCACCTGGGCCTGGTCCAACGACGGCTCCATCCGTCAGGCCGATAACAAAGACGGGGAGATCGTGGAAGCCTTCCGCACGCCCCTGTACACAGGCAAAGCAAGGGTCACAAAGCACAGTGTGACGCCCACCGCCTCCAACAACGTGCCGGTGACGGAGCACGAGACCTTCCATCCCGTCATCACCACCGCCCCCAACGGCAAAAGGCTCCTGGACTTCGGCCAGAACATCGCAGGCTATGTCCGCTTCGCTTTGAACGCCCGGCTGGGCCAGAAGATGGTCTGGCGCTTCGGCGAGATGCTGGACGAGGCGGGGAACCTGACCCAGCGGAACATCCAGCTCTCCCGCAAGGGCTACACCACCCCCCTGCAGCGGATCGACTACACCTGCGGGGAAGGATTGAACGAATACAGCACCACCTTCGCAATTTTCGGCTTTCAGTACGCCGAGGTGGAGGGGGACGTAACGCTGGACCCGGCGGCCATCGAGGCCGTGGCGGTGTATTCCGATCTCGAACGGACGGGGGACTTCTCCTGCTCTCATCAGCTTTTGAACCAACTCTTCGAGGCCACCCTCTGGTCCGCCAAGGGAAACCACCTGGACATCCCCACGGACTGCCCCACCCGGGAACGCCATGGCTGGACCGGCGACGCCCAGCTGTTCTTCACCACCGCCGCCTACCTCTTCGACTTCGCGCCCTTTGCGAGAAAGTATCTTCATGACGTCTTCGACTGGCAGCGGAAGAACGGCAGGCTCCCCCACATCGTCCCCGAGGGCGGTGCGGATTTCTACATGTGGACCATGAACGGCTCCGTGGGCTGGTCCGACGTGGGCGTGCTGATCCCCTGGCGGTACGCTGAGATCTTCCAGGACGATTCCATCCTGCGGGTGTTCTACGACGGCATGGCCAAATACGCCCGATTCATGGAGAGCCGCTGCGGCAAGAACATGCCCTTCTTCGCCGAGCACGTGAAGCTGAGCCCAGAAGCCAGGAGGTATTTCGTCAACCAGGGCCAGAGCTACGGCGAGTGGGCCGAGCCCGCGGACGTGGATGGGGGTTTCCATTGGCAGGACTTCGTGGCCCCTCACCCGGAGGTGTCCACGGCCTACACTTGCTACGTGCTGGGGCTCATGGCGAAGATCGCCCAAAAGCTGGGCCATGACGCGGACGCCAAAGAGTTCCAAACCTATTCTGACGGCTGCAAATCGGCCTACCGGGAGCTGGTGCAAACCGACGCCTACGCCTTGGACACGGACCGGCAGGCCCGGCTGGTGCGGCCCCTCTACTTCGATCTGTTAGATAAGGAGCAAAAGGAATACGCCCAAAAGCGACTCATCGAAGCTCTGGAGCACTACCGCTGGCGGCTGGGCACGGGCTTCCTCTCCACGCCCCTGATCCTCTATGTGCTGGCCGAGATCGACCCCAAAGCCGCTTACCGGCTGTTGGAGAATGAGGAGGTCCCGGGCTGGCTTTCCATGCCCAAAGCCGGGGCCACCACCATCTGGGAAGCCTGGGAGGGCCCCAACAGCAAGTCGGGCGGCATCGGCTCCCTGAACCACTATTCTAAAGGCGCCGTGGTGGAATGGCTGTTCTCCACCATGTGCGGCATCCGGGTCACCGGCGAAAACCGGTTCACCGTGAAGCCCCTGCCCGGCGGGAGCCTGACCTATGCCCAAGCCAGCTATACCAGCGTTTTCGGTAAAATTTCCAGCAAATGGGAGAAACGGGACGGAAAGACCACCTACACCGTGGAGGTGCCCTCCAACTGCGAAGCTCAGATCGTCCTGCCTTCGGGCCGCACCGAGACCGTGAGTGCGGGGCTCCATTGGTACACGGAGGGATAAGCCATGGCGAAATACTATCTGGCTATCGACATCGGGGCCTCCTCTGGCCGACACATCGTGGGCTGGCGAGAGGGCGGCCAGCTGAAAACGGAGGAAGTGTACCGCTTCCCCAACGGTGTCACCGATCAGGATGGGCATCTGACCTGGGATATCGACGTAATGCTCATGCATGTGAAAGCGGGCATCCAGGCAGCCCGGAAAAAGCACGAGATCGCCAGCCTGTCCGTCGACACCTGGGGCGTGGACTATGTGCTGCTCAAAGGCGACGAGACCGTGTACCCCGTCTACGCCTACCGGGACGGGCGGACGGAGGCGGCCATCCCGCAGGTGCATGAGAAGATTCCTTTCGCGGAGCTGTATCGGCGCACGGGCATCCAGTTTCAGCCCTTCAACACGGTCTACCAGCTCTATGCGGATAAACTGGCCGGGCGGCTCGTCGGCGTCACGGACTTTTTGATGATCCCCGAATACCTGATGTATCGCCTTTGCGGCGCCAAGAGCCATGAATACACCAATGCCACCACGGGGGGCATGGTCAGCGCCGAAACAGGTGAATACGATCCGGAGATCATCCGGGCCCTGGGATTGCCGAAACATCTGTTCCAAAAGTTCCAACAGCCAGGGGCGGTCATCGGCGAATATGAAGGGATCAACGTGGTCTTCTGCGCCACCCACGACACCGGCTCCGCCGTGGAGGGCATCCCCATGGAGGGAGACGGGGACGCCCCCTACATCTCCTCCGGCACCTGGTCCCTGTTGGGGGTCAAGACCCCCAAGCCCATCACCGACAAGGCCTCCCGAGCCGCCAACTGGTCCAACGAGGGGGGCGTGGGGTATAACCGGTATCAGAAGAACATCATGGGCATGTGGCTGGTGAATCGGCTCCAAGGGGAGCTATGCCCGGGCAAGCCCTGGGGGGAGATCGTGGCCGAGGCGGAGGAAAGCACCTATGCCGAGACCGTGGAAGCCAACGCTCCCATCTTCCTGGCTCCGGAAAGCATGAAAGCGGCCTTCGATTCGGCCCTAGCGGAGAAGCCCCGGACCGTGGGCGACTATTTTGGCTGCGCTTACCGGTCCCTGGCCCTGAGCTATAAAGAAGCCCTTGAAGAATTGGAGCGCAACACCGGCAAAAAATATGATAAGATATACATCGTAGGCGGCGGGGCCAAGAACGGCTTTTTGAACCGCCTCACGGAGGAAGCCACCGGCAAACAGGTCATCGCCCTGCCTATAGAGGCCACGGCGCTGGGTAATTTGAAAATTCAGATGGAGGTATTTGCATGAGCTATCAGGAAGCGAAAGAGAAGTACGCCGCCTACGGCGTGAACGTGGAAGGGGCCATAGCGCAGCTGAAGACCGTGCCCGTGAGCCTGCACTGCTGGCAGGGGGACGACGTGCGGGGCTTTGACACGGACCCGAATAAGCCCCTGACCGGCGGCATCCAGACCACCGGCAACTACCCGGGCCGGGCCCGGACCCCGGAGGAGCTGATGGCGGACCTGGACAAGGTCCTGAGCCTGATCCCCGGCACCCCCAAGATGAACCTCCACGCCAGCTACGCCATCTTCGAGGACGGCCAGTGGGCGGACCGGGATCAGCTGGAGCCCAAGCACTTTGCAAA